>OLSN01000252.1_pt1 | contig 60700 bp, 60 predicted proteins | sample 1672411 | NCBI WGS metagenome assembly OLSN01 (sample SAMEA3136683, study PRJEB25190) | human gut metagenome | biome: human gut; feature: human-associated habitat; material: faeces | place: Austria | collected 2013 | reverse complement strand
AGCTGTGTGTAATCGTTGTTGAAAATACCCTTGATATATTCGGTACGGGTCGCATAATCCCATTCAGCAAGCAGTTTCCTGTCCGTTGTGGCTAAATCATTGTACCCTGCAAGAACCGCTCTGTCCGCACAGACCGGGCATACCGTTCCTTTTACACGGGCATTTATTACGGACTTCCACTCATTGCCGCAGGTCTTACACTTCCACCAAACATTGCGTCTTGATTTTGCGTTTACCTCATCAGGTAATAGAGGATAATTTCTTTCTGACCACTCGGCGGCAAGGTCAGGGTGCGTAGTCGCCAAGTCATTAAATCCTTTAAGCAATGTATATCCACTACAATACGGACATCTGCTCCCACCGGAACGGGTTGAAATAAGAGTGTACCACTCGTTTCCGCAATCTCTGCATTTCCACCAAGCCTTACTGTTTGCAAAGGCTGTTACCATTGTAGGCTGCAACGGAAGATTTCTGTCAGACCATTCAGCAGCAATATCAGGATACTGTGAAGCAAGGTCATTGAATCCTGCAAGGACTTTATTATGTGAGCAGTATGGACAGCCTGTGCCGTTTACCGTTCTGCTTTTAACGCTTGCTTCCCATTCGTGTCCGTGTTTGCATTTCCAAATAATCTTCTTATGAGAAGCGACAGAAACCTCAGTAGGCTTTAATTCGTTCTTTTCAGACCACTCCTGAGCCAGCAGGGGCTTCAATGTGGCTAAATCATTGATACCCTCTATTACTCTCGCTCCTGAGCATATCGGGCATTTCTCGCCCTTTGAGCGAGCTTTGACGCTCGTTTCCCACTCGTGTCCGCAAGCACCTTTCCACCACACTCTTTTATTTGAACCGAAGGTTATCTTATCCGGCGTCAGCGGTAAATTCTTCTCTGACCATTCAGGAATAAGCTCCGGATGAACGCTTGCTAAACTGCCCGTCATAGTACAACCACCCCTTCCTTTGTGATTATCCCAATTATATTGAGAAAATCGGGATTGGTGTAGTTTGCGAATAATAAGAAAGACCTTGGGAGAAAATATCTCTCAAGGTCAATAAGTGATTCCTCAGTTAGAATTTTATCTTTCCTGTCGGGCAATAAGAGTGGTTACACTATAATAAATCATCACTAAACCCGCACTTAAAATTGCCCCGCCAATAATATCAGTAATCCAATGAACACCGGATATCAACCTGCCAATTACCATAAAAGCAGTAAATGCAATTAAAGCAAAGGCAAATGCTCTTTTCATTTTTGTATTTCTAATTCTACTGTTTAGCTGCATAACAGCTGTCGGCATAACACACATAACAAGCAAGGTTGTCGATGATGGATACGAAGCTTCAAGAAAACCGTTAATCAATACCGGGCGGTAATTGACAACATAAAATTCAAAAAACAAATATGCCGCCATTACAACAATATAGAATGCTCCCAACACCAAAATACTGGAATCGACCTTGAATAAGCTTTTTCTTTTAATAAGCTGTATAAGTCCAAGCAACGCAAATCCCAAAATAAAGCAAAGCGGTATCAGTCCTAACCAGTCCGTAACGGTATATATTGCCATATGCACACCTGTCAGGCTGTGGATAAAGCCGTTCAAGGTTGCAAATCCAACAGAAGAGTTTTGTGGCCCGATGGGCTGAACATCAATAAGGCTTATTGCCACTGTCCACAAAATAAATAACACTACCATTGCTATTCCTGAAAGCAATACTTTTTGACTTTTTTCTTTTTTCATTTTTATCAATCCTTTGCCATAATTATTTGGCTTTCGCCTGTTTACAATATAGGCGGAATGAATAAAAATGAAAAGAATTTCACCGTCACATTGGCGACACGCTTCGTATCATCGCCATTTTATCAGCATCAGAGACTTTATCGCCAAGAAAACAAAAGTGAAAAAGGCTGCATAAGGTTGAAGTGTTATCATAAATTCTATTGTAGCAACTGTGCTTAACACAATGGATATTTGATGTTTGTGTTTCAACCAAAACACTGCTTCATAATTTTGTAGAGCGAGAAGCAAAACACCTGTAAGTACAATTCCAAATACAATAATTAAATACGGTATTTTGATATACTGCGGGGTACCTGTCAGCGAAAGTAAAGATACCTCTTTTATAATCTCATCACCCTTTTGTCCAAAGAAAGGCAGAAACAGAAACATAATCAAACTGCAATCGAGTAAACCAAACACTAAGTCGCTTGTATGTTTTTCCTTTTGCTTATTATCCTCGTCAGCAATTTTAAGTATTTCTTCACCGGACAATAACTCATCTATTGACACTGAAAAAAACTTTGAAATTGCTTTTAATGACTCGATATTGGGAACTCCTCTGCCGGTATCACATAGTTAAAGATATTGGTGTCATTTAATCAATTTTGCCGATAAAGCGGTAGAAGATTTCTACCTCCTGTTCCCGGCTTCCGTCCTCACCTTTGACCGCTTCATGGACAACGATTTTTTCAATCAGCGTATTCAAAAGTTCGGCGGTCAGTTCTGTTGGATTGACGCACTCTTTCATCAAGGCAATCCATTTTTCTGCGTCTGCGGCGTTCTGGCTTTCAGTGGCGATAGCGGATTGAAGCTGTTCAATCTTTGTGTCCAGTTCAGCCTGTTCGCTCTGGTACTTCCCGGACAGCATAGAGAAGTTGTATTCTGTGATACGCCCCGCCGCCCAGTCCTCATACATCCGGGCAAACAGGGTATCGACTTCGGCTTTCCGCTTCTCCGCTTTGTTCAACTCTGCGGCTTGCTTCTTTCTTGCGGCGGCCTGTCCCTTGTCATTGGCATTTAACAGCCGCTTCAAAAGCCGTTCTTCATCATGCTGTACCAGCCTCGACCAGTATTGCAGACGGGAGAGGACATAGGCGTAAAGCACATCATAGCGGATATAATGCATGGAGCATTGGCGTGTGCCCTGTCCGTACTTGCTACAATGATAATGGCCGTAAGGCTTGCTGTTCTGCCTGTTCTCCCCATAGGACAGCGACCAGCCGCAATCCGCACATTTTACCAATCCGGAAAAAATCTGCGTCGTACCATCCTTGCACTTTCTGCGGCGGTTTGCTATCTGCTCCTGTACCTGCCGGAAAACCTGTTCGCTGATAATCGGCTCCTGCGTGTTCTCTACCCGCACCCATTCACTTTGGGGCTTGCGTATCCTCCGCTTGTTCTTAAAGGAAATGTTTGTTTCCCGGTAGTGGATGGTATGGCCGATATAGGTTTCGTCTTTCATAATGCTCTTGACCTGGGCTATCGTCCATGCGTAGCTTTTTTCCTCTGGCGCACCCGCATAGATGTTTGCAAAAGTCCCGTCACGCTGGAAATTGATAAATCCCGGTGTGGGAACCTTTTCCATAATCAGTATTCTTGTGATACTGGCCGCCCCTCTGCCATGAATGGCAAGGTCAAAAATCTTCTCCACTATCCAGCGGGTTTCCTCGTCGATTATCAGCTTGTTTTTGATTTCCGGGTGTTTCCTGTACCCGATGGGAGCATAGGCACCGATACGCTGTCCTGTGGCAAACTTCGCTTTGAAAGCGGCCTTTACCTTGCGGCTCGTATCTTTCGCAAACCATTCATTAAACAGGTTTTTGAACGGGACAAAATCGGAAAGCCCTTTCTCTGTGTCCTCATTCTCCGCAACGGCGATGTAGCGCACCCGTTTTTCCGGGAACAGAAATTCCAGATAGTAGTCCATCATCACATGTTCCCGCCCGAAACGGGAAAGGTCTTCTTGTGTCAAGTAGGAACTAAAAAATTTTTGAGATTTTACAAGCCGTTCATAGGTGGACAACCACCAGTGAACGGCTTGCTGCATCTCTATTGAGCCTTGACAGTTGCAATGGCCTTGGCTTCGTCACCGCTGATCTGTTCTTTCGTAGCGACTCGCAGATAAATCACCGCATTCATTTCTTTCCCTCCATATCTTCAAAGATGTCTTTGAACTTCCAAACGATTTCGACGCTGTCCTGTCCGTGAACATAGATAGCGTCGATCAACGCATGGGCAAGCTCGTAGGTAAGCCCCTCGTTCTTCTGGTACTCGCCGAGCACCGCGTCAAGCCTCTCATCAGAGCAAGGATGCTCAGAATCAAGCTCCTGCATCCGCTCATGGCCTTTGCGGATTGCTTCTTCGTTCTCGGCCATCTTTGCGTCTGCCTCTGCTTTCCGCTTGAGGTATTCCGCCTTTGCGATACTGCCGGAAGTGTACTTCTCATATAGCCTGAGTTTGACTGCCTTGAGCTGTTCGGACTGCTTTTGCAGATTGCGGATTGTGTCCGCGCATTCTGAGATCGCAGATTTCCTGCGCTTGCTGATTTCGTGATTCTTCACGGCTTTCTTTTCCGCCAGCGAGAGCATTTGCCCAATCGCATTGTAGGCAGCATTCTCAAGCCATGCTTCGCTGTATCTTTCGCCAACCGGACACTCCGTATCGCGGTCATTTGTCGAGTGCGTACACTGATAGAAATACCCACTCACATTCCTGTTCTTACGCCGGGTCAGGGCGCGTTTGCAGTTGCCGCAGCACACAAGACCCTTGAGCGGATAATAGTGCGGGTTGCGTTTTGGCTTCTTTACACCGCCCCGGATAACTGCCTGAGCCAGTTCAAACTCTTCCTTGCTGACAATGGCTTCGTGCATCCCCTCAACAACAATCCAGTCTTCCTGTTCCAGCCGGATTCTTTTCCTTGAGCCTACACCGCTGGATTTTTGGCGGCGACCTACCGTTGCCCCGGTATAGACATAGTTGATAATGATCTTGTAGACCATTGAGGCCGTCCAGCTTATCTTGTCGCTCATATAGCTGAATTTCTTTTTGTCAGGATGTTTCCCCTTGAAATACTGCCCCGGCGTCGGGATGTTGTCATCGTTCAAACCAAGGGCAATCTGGGAGGTATTCCTGCCTTCAAGGGCTTCGTCGAAAACCCTGCGCACGACTTCTGCGGCTTCCGGGTCAAGCTTGAGCTTGTTGCGGATTTCCGGGTGAAGCACATAGCCGTAGGGAGCGTAACCGCCCACATACTTGCCCTGCTTCATCATCTGGATTTTGGCCGTTGTCGTTTTGACCGAGAGATCCTTGCTGTACGCCGCATAGATGATGCTGCGCATGACAACCTCAAGACCGCCGGTTGTTCCCTTGTAATCATCGCTGTCATATCCGTCGTTGATGGAGATGAAACGAACGCCCATAAACGGGAAGGTGCATTCGAGATAATTCCCCGTCTCAATGTAATCACGAGAAAAGCGGGAAAAGTCTTTGACGCAGATCAGGTTGATCTCGCCGTGCCGGACTTTCTCCATCATCGCGGCAAACTGAGGCCGGTGAAAATTCGTACCGGTATATCCATCATCCGCGAACTCAAGCCTCGGATATTTGGAGAGTGTCGGATGGTTGTCAAGGTAGCGGTTGATGAGCATACGCTGATTCCCGATGCTGTCGCTTTCCGCTTTACTGCCATTCCCGGTATCTTCATCAGCCATAGAGAGGCGGATGTAGATGCCGATTGTGTAGTCTTTGACCATTTTACATCGCCTCCTGCACTTCATTGATACTCTGAATGGTCTGTTCGTAGATGTCGCTGTACTTCATGACCAGCTCCACAGCGCCGCCCTCATGGACTCTGACCAACTCAATCGTCTCGTCAACCAAATCCTGAGAGAGCTGCGTTGCCGTACTGACCGATTTCATCAAGGAAATCCACTTGTTATCTACCGACATGGCCTCAGCAAACTTGCTCCGGCGCTGCACCGCCTCATCCAGACGGCGGGACAGGTCGGCATATTGCTCATCGTAGCTTTTCTTGGCAAAGGCGTATTCTTCTTCATCCAGAAGCCCTTCGGCGTAATCCTCGTAGAGGCGTGTCCGCTTCTTGGAAACGCCGTTGAGCCGCAGATTCAGGCTGGTAATGAGGGCGTTCTGTTGATCGCGGATGTTTTTCTCGCCCTCGCTGCCCCTGAGCTTGTCCAGTAGCTTGTCGTAGTCAAGCGCGGCCTCTACTTGAAGCTGGATCGCATGGAGGACATTCGCTTCGAGTGTGTCCTGCCTTGTGTAATGGGAGGTACAGTGCTCATAGCGCCTGTTGACCGAAGTGCTGCACTCATAGTAGGCATACCAGCGCCCCCGCTTGTCCTTGTCGATCCGCTTGCGGTGAAAGTACATCTTCTTACCACAGTCAGCACAGACAATTTTGTCCTCGAACAGGTTGACGAGCGTTGCCCGGATTTCTTCGGTCTTCTGCATACTCGTCTGCCGCGCATCAGAAGCCGCTAGGATGATGTTCTGCACCTTCTGGAAGTCCTCACGGGAGATAATTGCCTCATGGGTGTTCGGGAACACAATCCATTCGTCCTTGTCCTTGACATTATGGGACTTGATGCCTTTGTAGATCGCTTGCATGGAGCGGCCAAGGACGGTATCGCCCACATAATGCGGATTGGTTAGGATGCCGTACAGCGTTGAACTGTACCAGCCTTTGCAGGAGCACCCATCGCCTTTGCGGGTTCCGGTCTGCCGCTTCCGCAGCTCCGTGTTTGGTGCTCCAAGCCGGTCAAGCTCATCGAGGATCATGGGGATTGACCATCCCTCGATTTTCCACTGGAACATGAGCCGCACATACTGCGCCGTCTCTTCGTCGATGACCATGTTCGTGTGCTCTTCATTCCACCGGTAGCCATACGGGAGATTGCGTTTCTGGAATGTCCCTTGCTCCATCTGCGCTTTCAGGGCAGTGGAGACTTTCCGGGAAATATCCTTTGAATACAGGGCGTTTATCATGTTTTGCAGCGGGATCATCAGGCTCTCATTTGAGCCGTCTGTATCGAAGTTGTCGTAGTGCTCCTTGATGGCAATAAACCGCAAGCCAATCTGCGGAAAAATGCGCTCAAGGTAGGTGCCGGTTTCGATGTAGTCACGGCCAAAGCGGCTGAGGTCGCGGACTACAAGGCATTTAATCCTGCCGCTCTTGATGTCGGTCATCAGGCGGTTAAACTCCGGCCTGTCGAAAACCGTACCCGTCCGTCCGTTATCCACATAAACATCGACGAGATCGAGATACGGGCAACCGGCAATATAGGACTTGCATATCTCTATCTGATTAGTGATGACATCCACCTTTTCAGACTTGCCGCTGTTCTCAACAGAGAGACGGGCATAAATGGCCGTCGGGAAGATTTGCAGCGGAGCTGCTTCGCAGGTCGGCTCTGCCGCTGCGACTTTTCTGCTTTTTCGTGCCATGCGCTCATCCCTCCTTTATCCGGCAATGGCAAGTTCATCGGCATAGCCGAGAACATATTCAAGTGTCTGCTGGTATTCGTCTTTGTACTTGAAGACAATCTCGATTGCGTGATTCTCGTAAATCAGGATGCGGTCAACCAGCGCCATAAGGACGCGGCGGTTTAGTTCTTCAATATTCTCATACTGCTTGAAGAGCGTGACCCAGTTCCGTTCGGAAGTGCCGGTTGTGACCGACTGCTTCATTTCCTTTTTCACACGGAGAAGGGCTTCCTGCTTTTCCTCAATGATCTTGGTGTAGCTGTTGCGGAACTCAAAGTATTCCGACTTGTCGATGATCCCGTCCGAGAGGTCTTCATACAGCCGGAGCTTGAGCTTCTGATACCGCTCAATCTCTTCTTCAAGCTTTGTAATCTGCGCCTCGTAGTTGAACACCTTACGATTCTGGGACGGCAATCTCTCAATCAGGGCAAGCGCCTTTTCGAGATTGACAACAAGCTCGATCTGGTCATGGATGGCGTGAAACACCTTTTCCTCGACTTCTTTTGCGCTGATGCTGTGCGGGCTGCAGGTCCGGTTGTGCTTATTGGACGAGCAGACATAGTAGATGTACTTCTTCGTCTTCGACGGGACGGTCTTGCGGATCATGGACTGCTGGCAGTCTGCACAGAACAGGAAGCCGGAAAACAGATGGGCTTCCTCCTGATCAGGTGAGCAGCGCATATCCCGCTTCATCATGGTCTTGACCGCCATGAAGTCTTCATAGGAAACAAGCGCTTCGTGCGCCCCTTCGACCTTGACCCACTCGGTTTCGTCCTTTGGCTGCACGACGCGCACCTTGTAGTTTGGCGTACCGCGCTTTCCCTGTGCAAGGACACCGATATATACCTCATTGGTGAGGATGCGCTGGACGGCTTTGTAAGTCCACTTTGCTGTGTCGCCGGTTTTGAAGACTGTATCGAACTTCACCCCCGCCGAGTGCTTATACTCCATAGGGGAAAGCACACCCATCTGATTGAGCCTTGCGGCAATGCGCCCGATGGAGATGCCGTCCTTATACAGGGCGAAAATCATCTGCACATACTCGCTGACGGCCTCGTCAACGACAAGCTGGTTTTTATTCTCCGGCGACTTCTTGTAGCCATAGGGAGCGAACGCCCCAACAAACTCGCCGTTCTTCTGTTTGACTTCCAAGCTGGAACGGATTTTCATGGAAATATCCTTGCAATAGGAGTCGTTGATGAGGTTTTTGAACGGTATGACAAAGGAGTCAGACTGCGGATCGCCGGTCAGGCTGTCGTAAGCATCGTTAACCGCAATAAAGCGGATGCCGAGCTGCGGGAATATCTTTTCCAGATAGCGCCCGCCGTCGATGTAGTTTCTCGAAAAGCGGCTGAGGTCTTTGACCACGATGCAGTCAACCGCACCCTTACGGATCGCCTCTTCGAGTTTCTTGAAGTTCGGACGATTGAAGGAAACGCCGCTATAACCATCGTCAACGAACGGCTCGCAGACGATTTCCAAATCGTCATGCTGTGCAATGTAGTCCTCGCAAATGGCTCTCTGGCTTGCGATGGAGTTGCTTTCAATTTTGTCCCCGTCTTCACGGGACAGGCGGCAGTAAATCGCCGTCCGGTAAACTTTTCTTGACATAAAAATAACCTCCGTTTTCTGTTTGGTGTGATACATCAAATCAGAAAGACGAAGGCTTCTGCTTCTTGTATGAGGAAAACACAATAAAGCCACATGACCCTCAAGGATTGCGGCTCAGTCCGTGTATTCTTTTTTGACCTGACTTTATTGTATCACAGGCTCAATCGCTTGTCCATAGAACCGGGCGAAAAGATTCAGATTGTTTATAATCAAAGACCTCGCAGATAGTGTTCCAGACAATCCTCCAAAGTAAGGGTTGTCTTTGCAAAGGTGATTTTCACAGCCGTCTTTCCGTCCAGATAGCAATACGGGTTTTTGATTTTGCGGATGTAGTCTTCAAGTTTCGCATCGTGTTCCGCCGTATCGTCTACCTCAACGGTGCTCCGCTGGATCAGTGTGCTCCGGTCAACGGTATTCAGGTTGACGCTTCTCATGACTTCTGCGCTCATCATATTGTAAACACCTCCTGATGTGATGGATTGTTTCAGGACAAAAGGATATGGCAGAGCGCCGGTTAGGGACACTCTGCCACATAGTTTTCATTCTGAAAACTTATATGCTGAATGTAGCTAATTGGTTTGTTTCGTGTTCCGGCATATTTGCAGCTCGCACCCCTGCCGGAAGAGCCTTGCGGCTCCGGGAATGCTGCGGACTACCAACGGTTAATCGGTATCATGGGACTCTCACCCCTCCGAGGAACGCTCCGAGCCGCCCCCGGTAACCCGGGAACGGAAGTATCATTATACCCAACTTCTCCATCATGGCGAACAGCCGCACCACACGGCAGTTTAGCCTCTCTGTTGATCGCTCACTTCCCGTAGGAAGGTCTTGGCGGCAGAAGGCAAGTCGCTTCGAGAAAAGAGGAAAGATCCGCAGCACTGGATATTCGGTTTTCAAGGTGCTGTGAAGTTGGTCTTGTTTGACCCCTTCACTTTACAACGGACAATTTTTTGAGATTTGTCCACTCAAAATTCAAAAAAATTTTTGAGTTTTTCTTTTACGGCTTTTTCTATTTTTGACGCATAGGATTTGCTAATCCCAAATGTCGCAGCGAACTCACGGACGGTTACCCCGTTCACCACACAATGTTCAAATACGCTCAGTTGAAGTGATGTAAGCGTCAGCTTAAATTCTTCAACCATTATGCTGGTCACAATTTCTTCTGAGTAGTTTTTCGGATCAGCCAACCACGACGATGACCTGCCATCTTCATCTGGTACTGCGTCGAGCGAAAGTATAGTGGATGAAGGCTTTTCTTCTCCGTCTTCCTTACCAGATGCTCCACCAACTGTGTAAGATCGCCGCAGCTTCTTTTCCTCATTGCGGAGCATCTTCATGACCTCGCGGTCAACCTCCGTAGTCTCACCGGTGGCCTTCACGCGCACCATGCACTTGCCGTCCTCGGTAGTCCAAAGGTCGTAGTCGAACTCAACTGGTGTTTTGGGGATTCTTTTCATTGTCTTGTCCTTTCCGCTGGCTCGAAGCAGCGGATGGACAAGACTTAAAAAGAGCCGCATGACGGTGAGTTGATCTTCCCATACCGATAAAACAGAGCTTAGAAAACTCTGTTCATGCGGCATTAGGAAGACTCACCAATCAGCGGCTCCACAGCACAGCTATAAAATATTGAATTGTATTTGTTATCTCCTTACCTTCTGTGAAGGTGGAGGAATAACCGTCTCATGTTGATCACATCAAATACGGTTTCCCGGCCACAGGCTTTGCATTTGGCCTGTATGTGTCCACGGGAATCCTCGAATACGGCGATAGCGTTATGCCCACAATATGGGCATTTCACCATGCGCATCTTTTGGTTGACAATGGCGCTTCGTGCCCTGCGGATTTTCTCCTGCATCTCCGGTGAAGGCTCTGAGACACGGATGTTTTTCTTCATGCCCACACCTCCAACGGATCGTTATACTCACTGTATGGCCGGGTTTCTAAGTGGCCGAGCTGTTTCAGCCGGATGACTGCGGCTGTCTTGGAAACGCCGAACTGCTGGCAGATTCTATCAAGGGCGACCTTATCCCAATAGGCATAGGTTCCATCGTAGCTGATGAGCTTCCTGCCTCTGGCATAATACGCAACGGCAAGGTCAATTTCCCGCTGGGGCATCAGGATCGCCGCCCCTAAGACATTGGCTTGCCACTCATTCCAGTCTTCACGGGTTTTCAGTTCCCGCAGCGAATAGGCTGTCCGAGCAGAGTATTTCCGCCGACAGGCTTCCCTGATTTTATCCGTCTCCATCTGAAACAGGATTTGATGGGCGCACTCATGGGCAAGCGTGAAACGGCGCTTCCCGCAGAGCTTTCGTATCTGGAAAGGCTGAATAAAGCTCGCATCCATCAAGACCTGATTGCGGTGCAGCGGGATGGAATATTGCATCCCGTCTTTCTCAATAATGTACTCGGTATCTGCATAAGCCGTCAGTCCACAGATGCTTCCATCGGCAGACAGGTCTGCAAAAGAGACATTGAGGCCGAGATATTCGCTGGCAAACTGGTCAATCGGCGTACCGCGAGGCAAACGCGCCCCATCGGTATCAGGGCCGAAAAAGAACTCGTTGAAGTCCTTGGTGACCGCCACCGCGATCTCTTCAATTTCCTTGTGTGATAAAATCATCTCGCTCCCTCCTTCGCTTCTACAAACCATTTGTTGCCTTCTTGGAAGAGATAAGATTCCCTTCCACGGATCATCACAGTATAACGGATGCCCCCACCGCCTACCTTCTTGGAGGCGGCACGGCATTTGTACAGGATTTGGTCAATCTGAAAGATCAGGCCGTTTTCCCATCGGATGAACCGAGGATGACATACTCCTTCTTCGTCAACATCCAAGTTGACCGAAACATAAGCCTTACGGCAATGTGTGTTCGTCATAGCCTACCTCCTATTGTCCTGAAAGTTACGCAAAACCGCGCATAACTCGTCTATTTCTGTTGACACACACACTGTTCGTGTGGTATCATAATCACGAACGAGGCGTTCGCGTTGATTACAGCATAGCATGAACAGTGTTTTCGCGTCAATGCTTTTGACGAAATTTCTGTTCGTGTTCAGAAAAGTTTTTAGAAAGAGGTGCCTTATGAGTTTCAAGGATAAGCTGAAAGAGAAAAGGTTGGAAGCGAACCTTACGCAAGTGCAGCTCGCCGAAAAAGTATCTGTGACACCGAGAACCATCCAGAACTATGAGCTTGGCAACCGCAGACCGACAAAGCTCGATATTGTGGAGAAGCTGGCAAAAGTGTTGAATACTACGCCGGAATACCTTCTGGGTCAAAACGGTTTGCTGGTAGTAGCAGCTCATGAACAGGGCGGCTCTAAAGCGGCCAGAGATATAGACGAGCTTGTCAGTGAAGTGACCGGTATGTTCGCTGGTGGTCGGCTCAGTGACGAAGCGCTCGATGGCGCGATGAAGGCGCTGAACGAAGCCTATTGGATTGCCAAAGAGAAGAACAAGAAATACACTCCAAAGAAATACCGTAAGGGGACAAGCGAACAGTAAGGTTATTCGCTGTTTGCGATGTCCCCATCAGCGGGAGGTGAGACGATGAATGCTGAAAATCTCTCGAAGGTCGGCAGCAGACTTGTAAAGCGCTGCGGGACGCGAGATCCGTTTAGCATAGCACGGCAGCTTGGTATCGAAGTCCTGTTCTGTGAGGACTTCGGCCCTCTGAAAGGGATGTATCGGGTGATCAAGCGCAGCCGTTTTATCTTCATAAACGAAAACCTGAGCGGTCAGATGCAGCGGATTGTCTGCGCTCACGAGCTTGGGCATGACCAGTTGCACCGCAATCTGGCAAAAGGAAGCGCAATACAGGAGTTCATGTTATATGACATGACCACAAAGCCGGAGTATGAGGCGAACATCGTTGCCGCAGAAATCCTGCTCGACACCGATGAGATTCTTGAGTACATCTATGACTATGGTTATACATCCGAACAGATCGCACGGGCGATGGAAACGGACATTAACCTTGTAGCATTGAAAATCGCCCACTTGGCGGAAACCGGATATGACCTCCGGCGTATTGAGCATAAGAGCGACTTCCTGAAATAACGACTTTACGATGGAGGCGACGAACGATTTGAACTATGACTCCTATCTTGCCCGTGCCATAGAGATTTTTAACGACAAGATGGATGCAGACTTCTCCGGGGATAACATCATCCTTACTTGTTTCATGACTGAGGATCAGGAAGAAATCTTTGAGCAGTTTTGCTCCAAGTATTTCCCTTACCGGCTGAACGACCGGTATCAGGAGGAAGGCTACTTTGACTTCCGGGCGTCCTCTTTTATCGGGATGGATAACGGTGGCAAGGACGGCATCCTGCTCCGCACGGACATACCCTATCATCCGGTTGAACTGCTCCACATCTTTCTGCATGAGCTGGCGCATATCTACTGCGTTCACCATGAACTGGACGGGAAGAGCTTCTATGACGAATACTGTGAAAATTACGCAAAGACCAACGAGGAAGATGGCATGATCAACGCCGGTTATGCTGTCTGGCGGGAAATGATTGCAGAAATCATCGCGCTGGAATGCGATGATAATTGCGACATCATCCCACTTGAGGACAAAAAAGAAAGCCTCGCACAATTTAGGGACGAGATCGACCAGAGGGACGGCAAGCTGCTTGTGAGTGAGATTTTGACAGCAGTGATGACCAGCGCGAAGGTCGAGACGGCAGAAACATGGGCGGATGCAGAGAAAGCAATCCGCGAGCTGGATTTGTTTGATATGCCGCCTGAGCTGGATTTGATGAGGCTTGTCTACAACCAGCTTCGGGAACGGTTTATTGAAATTGATGTTGACTTTATTTCAGAGATGGGCTTCCTGTATCTGAATATCCTATCCCTGAATCTACTGCGAAATTTTCAGTTATCTTGAAGATTTGGCTCATAGCCATTTTGCGGCGTTATGTGGGGAGGTGTAATGGTGAGCATAACGGAGGCGCTAACAGGCGTATTTTCCGATGATCCCATCAACTGGATAAAGTGGGGAATTGTATTCGCAATTCTGATTGGCGGGTATATAATCGCAATTCCACTCTATGGCAAAATATCATCCCGTTTGAGCTGGGAGCGCAAACGGGATATTGCGCGAGGCAAGGATCATGTGGTTAAAGCTGCTCTTGTTAAAAAGCATCCAAAAGGCGAAGTTGGGAAGTATGATTGGAGTGCCACCTACCGGTACGAAATACAGGGTAAAGAGCGGGAATATCATGCCTACTTCAAAGAACCGACCAGACCGCCTGTTTATCTGTATCTATACTATTTAGACAATCCTGATAAGCTGTTTTCGGTGGAAGAATACCATTATGAGAATCATAAGGCGATCCTGCTTCTGCCTGTCATTTTTCTCCCTTGGATTTTGGCATTAGCTGCGATGTTCCTGTTGAACATTCCGCTGCCGATAAACTGAGTTAGTTAGAGATAATGAGATTTGTATGGAGAAATAAGTAATGGAAAATACCGTATTTGAACGCAATTATGAGATTGCAGAAAAGGATGGCCGTGCGAGGGCTGTCTTTGAACGAGCCTTTGCCCCCGGCGGCTTTATGGAAGAGTTCACAAAGAAGATGGATGCGATCCCGAAGGTCATTGTGCCGGAGGATAAGGAAAACTATGAATATCTGCTCAAACTGTGTGATGACTATGCAAAGAGGCATCACGGCAGGATTCGCGGCGTTGTGGACTACGAGCACTGGGACGCGCACATTGACCTCTATCTGAAAATGCTGGAATTTGATGATGCCGAGGATATGGCCTTTGTAAAGGACATCGGCGAAAAAGCGCACTACCTTTGCATTACGCCCGAAAAAGATGGGGGCTACCGTTTCCACATCATGATCAATTATTTTCAAGAGCTGATGTCAGAGGAACATGAAGCCTATCTGAAATACGAAACGCTCATGGAGGATGAAGAGCTGGCCTCCATGTTCGATATACCGGAGTTGTCTCCGGAGGATGAGGCTATTGCCCTGTTGATCAAGGAAATCCTTGACCGGTTTGACAACGAAACCAAAGTGGACAGGACAACGGCCTTCAAGGCTGCAATCAGCTACTTGATGCGGCAGGGCGATGAGAAAGCATTGAGTGTAGAGAAACTTTGCGCGACGCTGACCGCTCTTCTCGAAAAGGTGCTGGACGAAGAAAAGAAAACGGAGGAACAGGATTCATGAAATACATTCTCTACCGCTCTTTTGGCGATCTTGACAAGGACATTAAGAAACATGAGCTGGTTGCCGTTGAAACCGGAAAGAACATTGATGAAGTGACCGATGCTTTGATTAAAGCGGCTGCGGATGACCTTGCCGGTATGCCGGAATATGAGCGATGCGAAACAGCGGCCTATGCACCGGAGCCGGTCAAAGATTTTCGGAAGGTACGGCGCTATCAGTATGAGATGACTGGCATTGTATATCCGCCGAATGCGGATAAGAACATCCTGATTGATTTTGGTATCTTAGAGGCGGAAGAATAAGGGCCTGTTGAGGGAGGCGTGAATCCGTGAATAATATTGTCTTCAACGAACTTGCTGATTATTTGAGAAATGGACGAGAAATCGAGTTTGCCTATGGCGGCAGACAGTATTCCATCACGAACCATTCAGGATTTTGGCATTTGTGTGATGATACGGAACACACTCTCTTAGAAACAATATGCCCTTTTGATGAGAAGGAAGCTCTTGTTTCCAGAATTGCCGGTTTTTCTCTTTCCGGGTTGACAATACGGCAAATCTTCGACACACAGAGCTATGATCCAGAAAAGCTATGTATTCTCTGAGTTTGAAAAATGAAAGGCTGGTGGTATTGTGCCTCTCCAAATTGTACGAAACGACATCACAAAGATGAAGGTGGATGCTATCGTCAACGCGGCGAACAGTTCCCTTCTGGGAGGCGGCGGTGTTGACGGCTGCATCCACCGAGCTGCAGGACCGGAGCTACTTGCCGAGTGCAAGACGCTGGGCGGCTGCGAAACCGGCAGCGCGAAAATCACAAAGGGATATAGGCTGCCCTGCAAGTATGTGATCCATGCCGTCGGACCGCGCTGGCGGGACGGAAAACACGGAGAACGGGAAAAGCTTGTCTCCTGTTACCGCACTTCCTTGGCGCTGGCTAAGGAGCACGGCTGCGAGACGGTTGCCTTTCCACTGATCTCGTCGGGCATCTACGGCTATCCGAAAGACCAGGCATTAAAGGTAGCCATTGACACGATCAGCGACTTCCTTCTGGAAAATGACATGACCGTCTACATCGTCATCTTCGACCGCAAGGCATATCAGATCAGCGAGAAGCTGTTCTCCGACATTGCCGCATACATAGACGATACTTATGTGGATGCGCATACGGATAGCCGCGCTTCACAGCTTCGCCGGATGCAGATGCTTTCGGAGGAAGCAATATGTGGCGCTCCAATGGCGGCAAGCACGAAAAGTCTTGACGATGCTCTTTCGCAGATCGACGAGAGCTTTTCTGAAATGCTGCTTCGGAAAATCGACGAGAAAGGCATGACCGACGCGCAGTGCTACAAGAAAGCGAACATCGACCGCAAGCTCTTCTCGAAGATCCGCTCAGACAAGCTGTATAAGCCGTCGAAGCCCACGGCGCTCGCCTTTGCGATTGCCTTGGAACTTCCGCTGGATGAAACGAAAGAAATGCTCATGAAGGCAGGTTTTGCCCTCTCACACTCCAACAAGTTTGACATCATCATTGAGTATTTCATTGAGCACGGGAACTACAATGTCTTCGAGATCAATGAGGCTTTGTTCGCCTTTGACCAGAGTTTGCTTGGAGCGTAAGGAGAAACTATGTGGCTGAAACTCAATTTAAGTGGCATAAGGCTGTCCATGCAGATCAGGAATTATCGTAGGACATCCGAAGAGGACTGGCTTTCGGTGTGGTGTAAAACCGATTTCTCTTTTGTAGCCGACAAGTGGCTCAATTATTGTGAAGATGATAGTGAGGTTTTCCTTGCCCGCGAAATTGAAGACCTTGCAAAATCGCTGGATGATCTGTTAAACGACCGGCTTACTGCCCCGACTGAGTTTAACTGCATTGAGCCGGATTTCAATTTCATCCTCAACCCGAAGAAGGATTTGCGGCTTGATCCTAAGGTCCTATATGTCAGACCAGGCTGTGAAATTGTCGATATTGATATGGAGTGGAAAATCTCATTCTGGCACGATGGACTGACCGCCAACTACCTATCCGTCACTCTAAATAGAACGGATATAGAGAGTTTATTGCTATACCTACGGCTTGTTATGGGTGAGGTACGGGAAAGTTCCCCTGAGATAAAAGCGCTCATAAGCAAAGGTGTCATATCGTCCTAAGTCATAAAGGAGGATCAGAGAGCAATGAACCGCGAACAGTTCATACAATATATTTCAGATGAATATGGCGTTGATGAGGAATACCTCTTCGCAAAGCATCCACTCTTCTGTGTGTTCCGGCATTCAAATAACCGTAAATGGTTTGCGGTTGTGATGGATGTGCCTAAAAACAAGCTGGGATTAAGGGGTGCAGATGCTCTTGATGTGGTAAACCTCAAATGCGACCCCATCCTCATCGGCTCGCTACGGAAAGAACCCGGTGTCTTTCCAGCTTACCACATGAGCAAAGCGAACTGGGTCTCAGTCGCCTTAGACGGCAGTGTGCCGGACGAACAGATAAAATTGCTGTTGGATATGAGCTATGACGCAACCGCGCCCAAGATAAAGAGAAAAGCCAAACAAAGCTGATACCGTTGAAAGGAGGCAGCCGAAGCATGAAGCAGCGCACCTATATCGCAATCGACCTGAAAAGCTTTTATGCTTCGGTCGAGTGCCGTGAAAGAAACTTAGACCCGCTGGACACAAACCTCGTCGTTGCGGATGAGAGCCGGACGGACAAGACCATCTGCCTTGCGGTCACGCCCTCGCTCAAGAGCTACGGTATCTCCGGGCGTGGGAGGCTGTTTGAAGTCAAGCAGCGCGTCAAGGAAGCAAACGCCGGACGGCAGCATGACGCGCCGGGACGAAAGCTGGAAGGCTCGTCGTATCTCTTCTCTGAGCTGCAAGAGAACCCGTCCCTTGCCATTGACTTCATCATCGCGCCGCCGCGCATGGCTTACTACATGGAGTACAGCACCCGCATCTATCAGGTTTACATGAAGTATGTTGCGCCGGAGGACATCATCGTCTACTCTATCGACGAGGTGTTCATGGATGTCACCGACTACCTCGCCACCTACAAGCTGTCTCCCCACGACCTTGCCATGAAGATCATTCTGGATGTTCTCACGACAACCGGTATCACGGCAACTGCGGGAATTGGCACAAACCTCTACCTCTGCAAAGTGGCGATGGATATTGTCGCCAAGCACATTCCGGCAGACAAAAACGGAGTCCGCATTGCCGAGCTGGATGAGATGAGCTATCGCAAGACGCTTTGGTCACACCAGCCCCTCACCGATTTCTGGCGGGTAGGCAAAGGGTACGCCAAGAAGCTTGAAGAAAACGGGATGTTCACAATGGGCGATGTCGCCCGCCGCTCCGTCACGGATGAGGACTTGCTTTACAAGCTTTTCGGAAAGAACGCGGAACTGCTAATCGACCATGCTTGGGGCTGGGAGCCTTGCACCATTGAGGCAGTTAAGGCGTACAAGCCGGAAAGCAACAGCTTGGGTTCTGGACAGGTACTACACCAGCCTTATGAGGCAGACAAAGCGCGGCTCGTCCTTCGGGAAATGGCGGACCTTCTCTCGATGGACTTGGTTGACAAAGGCTTTGTCACCGACCAGCTTGTTATCACGATTGGCTATGACATCGAAAATCTGACTGACCCGGAGCGTCGGAAAAAGTATCACGGCGATATAGTAAAAGACCATTATGGGCGGCAGATACCAAAGCATTCCCACGGCACGATCAATTTAGGGAGGTACACCTCATCCACAAAGCGGATAATGGATGCCGCCGGGGAACTCTTTGACCGAATCACAGACAAGAATCTGCTTATCCGGCGGTTGAATGTCACGGCAACCCATGTGATCGACGAAGCCTCTGCCCCCTCTGCAAAGGGAGATTTTGAGCAGCTTGACCTCTTTACCGATTATGCGGCGTTGGATGCCAAACGCAAGAAGGAAGATGAAGAGCTTGCGAAAGAAAAGCGGGTGCAGCAAGCCATGCTCACTATCAAAAAGAAGTTTGGGAAGAACGCCATCCTTAAAGGAATGAACCTTGAGGAAGGTGCAACGGCGAAGGACAGGAACGCTCAGATCGGAGGGCATAAGGCATAGCGAACAAACCTGTACAGCTTTATGGAGGATAAAATGAGTCAACACATTATTGTAAGAGATTACGACCCATTATGGATAGAAAAATACAGAGAAGAATCTTCACTGGTCAAGGATATTCTCGCGGAGAATTGCGTTGCGATCTATCATATCGGGAGTACATCTGTTCCCGGCTTAGCGGCAAAACCAATCATTGACATTATGGCGGTGGTCAGGAGTCTTGCGGAAGTGGATTCAGTTGCAGAAAATTTTTCCGAAATAGGCTATGAATACCTTGGTGAGTTTGGTATCACAGGTAGACGCTATCTTCGTAAGGGTGGCGATGAGCGCACACATCAGATACACATATTCCAAGCGGATGATTGGAAGAATATCGGACGGCACCTTGCATTTCGTGACTATATGCGTACCCACGAAAAAGAGCGGGACGAATATGCAAAAATCAAGAAAAGCTTGGCTCAAAGATTTCCTTATGATATAGATGGGTATTGCGACGGAAAAGAATCTTTTGTCAGAGAGATTGAAAAACGCGCACTTTCCCTCTTTGACGGTTCATGGGACAAATTGTATCTTGCGGCAAGAAAGGTGCAGTATAAGAGAAATATTTCTTCCCTGATTGAGGCCGGTTCCGTTTCGGCGGCTCTTCTGACGGCGAAAGGCAACATCTATACAGGCGTTTGCATTGATACTGCCTGTTCGTTAGGACTGTGTGCAGAAAGAAATGCGATTGCCAATATGATCACAAATGGAGAATGGCAAATTTCAAAGATAGTGGCTGTCATGCCGAATGGGGCTGCCGGTATGCCATGCGGTGTCTGCCGGGAATTTATGATGCAGTTGGATCATAAGGCGAAGGAAATAGAAATTTTATGCGATTATGAAACCAAAAAGACATTAAAGCTAAAAGAGTTGCTTCCTGATTGGTGGGTGTGAAAATGCAGAAGGAAAAGGAGAAAGCCGAAAGTGTACGATAGCGAAAATTATGAGGACATCATCAACCTTCCGCACCATGTCTCGTCGAAGAGGCCGCAGATGCCGATGCTGGACAGGGCTGCACAGTTTTCCCCCTTCGCTGCCCTCACCGGATATGATGATGCAATTCATGAAACGGCACGACTTACAAACAATAAGGTTGACCTCAGCGAAGAGGAAAAGGAAACGCTGGACAGGAAACAACAAATCCTCTCGGAAAAACTAAGCAACCACCCCGCGTTGACCATTACCTACTTTGTCCCTGATGCAAAGAAATCCGGCGGAGCGTATGTAACGATAAGTGGAAACCTGAAAAAGATCGATGGCTTTGAACGGTGGATGCTGCTCACAGACGGGACAAAAATATCGTTGGATGATGTTGCCGACATCGAAAGCGAGCTGTTCCGCGATATGTTTTGAATGTCGCTTGCGATGCGACCAAACCGTAGATGATTTCTCCTATACTGTGATTGTAAGCAAAAGCAGTCACAGTTTTTCTATATGGGAGGAAGCATCATGAAAAAGAACTTAACCGAGATTGTCTTTATCCTTGACCGCAGCGGCTCTATGAGCGGGCTGGAAGCCGACACCATCGGCGGCTTTAACTCAATGATTGCCAAACAAAAGAAGCAGGACGGCGAAGCACTTGTCTCCACAGTCCTCTTCGACAATGTGAGCGAGGTTATCCATGACCGCGTGAACATCCGGGATATTCAGCCAATGACCGACAGGGACTATACTGTTCGCGGCTGCACCGCCCTTCTGGATGCCATCGGTGGGGCAATTCATCACATCGGCAATATCCATAAGTATGCCAGACCGGAGGATGTCCCGGAGCATACGCTGTTTATCATCACAACAGACGGGATGGAGAATGCGAGTCGGTTTTACAGCAGCGACCGGGTGAAGCAGATGATCGAGCGGCAGAAAGCAAAGTATGGCTGGGAGTTCCTGTTCCTCGGCGCAAACATTGACGCAGTGGAAACGGCACGGCACTTTGGGATCGGAGCTGACCGAGCCGTCAACTACAACTCTGACAGTGAAGGAACGCAGCTCAATTATGAGGTACTGAGCGAGGCGATCTCCGCCGTCCGCAGCAGCGCCCCGCTTGATGCGGATTGGAAGAGCCGGATCGACGAGGACTACAAGAAACGCGGAAAAGTTGGAAAGAGATAAACTATGCAAGCATAGGAAGGCGCTTTCGTGCGCCTTTTTCTTTTACGCTTAGTGGACAAATCTTATAAAATTGTCCGTTGTAAAGTGAAGGGGATTTTTACGGGGAGAAGCACCGGGAATACGATTTTGAGAGAATAGCAAGCACAGCCGGTGTCCGTACACACGGCGATTTTCGAGTAAGGGAACCCTGCCCTTACTCTTCAAAATGCTTGTTGGGATGTCTCCCAAACCCTCTATCTTTACGAAAGGACAGATTGCCTATGGCAAATAGAACAAGGCCAATCCGCATTGAGTTCTGTGTGTCGGAAAATGAGCATCGGATCATCAAATCAAAGATGGCGCAGCTTGGAACAAAGAATATGGGCGCGTATCTCAGAAAGATGGCGATTGACGGCTACATCATCAAGGTGGACTACACCCAGCAGAAGAAGCTTGCCGCCGCTGTCAGCCGTGCAGCGTCAAATATCAACCAGATTTGCCGCCGCATCAACTCAAAGGGAAACCTCTATGAGAATGATGTCACCGAGCTGAAAGAGAGGCAAAAGGAAATATGGCAGTTACTAAAATCAAGCCAATCCGAGGAACTGTAAACAAGGCGCTTGCCTACATCCTCGACCCGGCGAAGACGGACGATCAGCTCTATGTTTCCTCTTTCGGCTGTGCTGCCAGCGACGCGGCTGCAAAGGAATTTGAGTGGACGCGAAATCTCGCTGTCCAGCAAGGAATGCAGATGCCGAAGGTGATTGCCCGACACCTGATTCAATCATTCGACATCGGAGAAGTCACGCCGGAGATGGCTCATGAAATTGGCAAGCAGTTTGCCGACGAATGGCTGAAAGGCAAGTATGAGTATGTGATTGCCACCCACATCGACAAGGGGCATTGCCATAATCACATCATCTTCAACGCTGTCAATTTTGTAGACTATCATGCCTACCGAAGCAACCGGCGAACTTACCGGGAAATGCGCCAACTCAGCGATGAAATCTGCAAGGAGCATGGGCTTTCCGTGATCCCGCCCTCGCAGAGCAAGGGCATGGACTACAAGGAATACACGGAGGCCAAACGCGGCACGAGCTGGAAGCAAAAACTCAAGCAGACCATCGACCGCTGCATCATCACAGCGAAGGATTACGATGAGTTTTTGAAGCTCATGCAGGAAGCTGGATATGAAATCAAGACCGGAAAATACATCTCCTTCCGTGCTGAGGGACAGGAGCGTTTTACCCGTGCAAAGACCATCGGAGACAACTACACCGAGGACCGGATCAAAGAGCGCATTCAGGGGCGCGGGAACCGCAAGCGCCAGATGCAGACCTCTCGCCGGGGTATCTCCCTCATCAGCGACATTCAGGAGCGCATCCAGCTCATCGGCAGCAAAGGTTACGAACACAAAGCGAAGCTCACCATTCTCAAAGAGGCTGCGCGTACTCTCAACTACCTGACTGAGAATAACCTTCTGCAATATGCTGACCTTGAAAAGAAAGTCGAGGACATTCACAGCTCCTATGCCCGCACCGGCAGTGAGCTGAAAAATGTTGAAGCCAAACTGCGTGAGGTGCAGCCGCTTATCAAAAGCATCTCGAACTACCAGCAGCTCAAACCGGTTTATGATGCCTATATGAAGGCGGCGGACAAATCGGCATACCGTGCCAAACACGAAGCAGAGCTTGTCATCTATGAGGCGGCAAAGAGCACTCTTCTCGCCATACAGGGCGACGGAAAATTGCAGAGCTTGAAATCTCTGCAAGCCGAACAGCAACGGCTCGCGGACGAGCAGCAGCGCCTTTATGACGAACGCGCCAAGTTGAAAAAAGAAGCTCGCCTGATTGACACGATGAAGGCGAATGTGGATGATTTCCTCAGTCCCTCGATGGCAAAGGAACAGGAGAAATCCCGCAGCGGAGAACTCGAATAAGCAACAAGGCTCACTGCTCACTTTGGGGAGTGAGCCTTTCACATTTTACAACGCAAAATAACGAGAGAATACAGTAAATCACATTGATTATTCTATTCTCCCGTGGTAAATTGATAATACATAGACTGAATCGTAAAGAACGACTTCTCAGATCCTTGCGTGAACTTAACGATGCCCATAATCTGATAGACTGTCAGCCATTCTTTCGATTACACGGAAGGAGATACAATGTTTCAGAAAGTGATTTATAAAAGGCAATACAATAAACCTACAATAGAGGAAATAGAAGCTGAGATAGCCGATGAACCTATACCAGCCGAAGTAAAAGAACCCGCTCCGTCAAAATATAAATGTTCATCAAAGGACATATTCAAACAGCTCAATGAGGGCGCAGTTTATGTGCCGCTTCCTGAGCGGAAACCTATCGCCAAGGTATTTATCAGTCAAGCCATCGAAATATCTGAGAACTACCAAATTGACACTGAAATCAGACAAGGTGCCGGGACAGTCACGGTAATTTTCTCATTCGATTGCGGCGGTGCAATGGGCTTCTTGAAAAGCGTGATCCAGTATGCCGATGACATTTCTTTCTTCTCAAGCACAAATGGATATGAGATCGTCCTTGCACTCGATTTTTACACTTACGCATTATACCGGCACGGAAGGAAGATGCGTCCCTGACTATTTTGGCCTGTGCATTGCGCAGGCTTTTTATTATTGTGCAGCAATCCAAGAACTTGAAATTTATTTTGAATTTTCGGACGGATGAATTGCGTTTGTGGAGCTTTCGATGTATAATAAAATGAAGGTCACTATAAACGGTTGAGTGAGGTGCAGTGATGAAGATAAGCTACAAGAAATTATGGGTAATGCTGATTGAACGAGAGATCCCGAAGGCAGTTTTTCGGAAGGAAACCGAGCTTTCGCCGGGTACCATGAGCAAGCTTAATAAGAATGAAGAGGTTGCCCTTTCTGTCTTGCTGCGCATCTGTGAGTATCTGAATTGTGACATCGGGGACATTTGCGAAGCGATCCATACGGACAAGTAAGCCACGCACTGTGCATTCTATATATCGTTAAAAAAGACTACGGAGGTAGCTTCAATGGCTGAAACGAATACAAGCAATATTGGATTTGAAAAACAGATTTGGGATGCAGCTTGCGTCCTTCGCGGCAACATCGACGCTTCGGAATACAAGTCGGTTGTTCTTGGGTTGATTTTTTTGAAATACATCTCAGACCGCTTCGAGGCGAAGTATCAGGAGCTTGTCGCTGAGGGCGACGGCTTTGAAGAGGATAAGGACGAATACACGGCGGAGAATATCTTCTTTGTACCGGAAAACGCAAGATGGAGCGTCATATCTGCCACTGCGCACACGCCTGAGATCGGCACAGTCATCGACGAGGCCATGCGGAGCATTGAGAAGGAAAACAAGCGGCTAAAAGACATTCTCCCCAAAAACTTTGCCCGTCCTGAGCTGGATAAGCGGCGGCTCGGTGAGGTCGTTGACCTCTTTACCAATATCCAGATGATCGACCACGGAAACAGCAAAGATATTCTCGGCCGCACTTATGAGTATTGCCTTGCCAAATTTGCTGAACAGGAAGGTAAGCTCGCCGGTGAGTTCTATACCCCGTCTTGCGTTGTTCGCACCCTTGTCGAGGTATTACAGCCATACAATGGCCGTGTCTACGACCCCTGCTGCGGGTCTGGCGGTATGTTTGTTCAGTCCTCTAAGTTCATCGAAAATCACGGCGGGAACATCAAGAACATCTCTGTGTATGGTCAGGATTCCAACCCTACCACATGGAAGCTGGCACAGATGAATCTTGCCATTCGCAGCATCGAGGCTGACCTTGGCAAATTTAGCGCGGACACATTCTTCAATGACTGTCACCCGCAGCTCAAGGCTGATTTCATTATGGCGAATCCTCCCTTCAACCTTTCCGGCTGGGGACAAGATAAGCTGCTGGATGATGTGCGCTGGCAATACGGAACGCCTCCGGCCAACAACGCCAACTTTGCTTGGTTGCAGCACATGATCTGGCATCTCGCGCCGAATGGACGAATTGGCATGGTGCTTGCGAATGGCTCGCTGTCCTCTCAGTCTGGCGGTGAAGGCGAGATCCGTAAGAACATCATCAACGCTGACCTTGTGGACTGCATTGTCGCAATGCCATCACAGCTCTTCTACACAACACAGATTCCGGTGTCTCTCTGGTTCCTTGCCAAGAACAAAAAGCAAAAGGGCAAGACGCTGTTCATCGACGCAAGAAAGATGGGCACAATGGTCACTCGAAAGCTGCGCGAGCTGACCGATGCGGACATCCAGCGAATTGCGGATACCTACAACGCATTTGTTGACGGCGCTCTTGAAGATGAAAAAGGCTTCTGTGCTGTTGTGACCACGCAAGATATTGCCAAGCAGGATTATATTCTCACGCCGGGGCGCTATGTGGGCATTGAAGAACAGGAAGATGACGGCGAACCTTTTGAGGAAAAGATGAGCCGCTTGACCTCTGAGCTTTCCGAGCTGTTTGCAAAGTCCCACGAGCTTGAGGCCGAGATCAAGGAGAGACTGGGGGCGATTGGGTATGAAATCTGAGTGGAAAACATCGCCGCTTCGTGATCTCGTAGGGTTTATTTCAAAAGGCATTGCACCCTCATACGCAGATGAGGAAAGTGAAACAACGGTTAGAGTATTGAATCAGAAATGCAACCGTAATTTTCGGATAACCTATTCTGAATCACGCCTCCATGATCTTTCAAGGAAAAAGGTTCCAACGGAGAGGTTTGTCAGAATAGATGATATTCTGATCAATTCAACAGGCGCGGGGACGGCTGGACGAATAGCACAGATTTGCAATCTGCCCTGCGACACAATAGTTGATGGGCACATGATCATCATACGAGCCAATAATAAAGTTTCACAAAAGTATCTTGGCTATGCCATGAAGGCTCATCAATGGGAGGTACTTCAATTAGACGAAGGCTCAACTGGTCAAACCGAACTGAATCGGGAGCGCCTTCTTGACGAAATCATGATTAGTTATCCGACCTCTTTTGCGCTACAAGAAATGATTGTAAAGACCCTCGAAGGGATTGATCGGAAGCTACTTATCAACGAGAAGGTAAACGATAATTTATATGAGATGGTCAACGCCTACTACACATCGCTTTTCAAGGAAAGTGATTGCGAGATGACTACCGTTGGCAACTATGCTGAACGCATATATAGCGGAGGGACCCCCATGACATCAAATGCAGCTTATTGGAATGGTACATTTGGATGGTTTTCGTCCGGCGAAACGCGGAATCGTTTTGTGATCTCGACAGAGAAGACCATTACGCAAGCAGGCATTGACAATTCATCTACCAAACTGGCTACAAAATACGATATTGTTATGGCATCTGCCGGTCAAGGTTTCACGAGAGGTCAGACCTCCATGCTCTTAATTGATACCTATGTCAATCAATCCGTAATCGTCATTAAATCTGAGAGGAATATTTTGCCGTATTTGTTTTGGAATCTGGTCAACAGATACGACGAACTTCGTGCAATCTCAGATTCAAGTAGTATTCGAGGCAGCTTAACAACAAAGATGATTGCCGCGTTTGAAATCCCGCTCGCAAATGAGCAATCACTTCAAGCATTTGCTGATTTTGCTTGGTCTGTTATACCTCAAATCGAGAATAACCTTCTTGAAAATGAGCGTTTGACTGCACTGAGAGATTCGCTGTTACCAAAGCTGATGAGCGGCGAGATTGATGTCACCGACATTCAGCTCTAAGCTGCTAAATTATCGTTTACCGCCTTATTAACTCTCATCAGTGGCGAGAGTCATTTCAAAGGAACTGCCACTGTTCATCGTTCTCTTAAATACAAAGGAGAACAACGATGAAAGAACAACTTATCCAAGAGATACAGCGTAAAATGCTGCCGTATCTCAACAATGAACAACTATTGCAGTTGGGTGATGCTTTGACCGAGGCGCTACAAGGCGTGAGCGTAAGTTATGAAGATACCACCCCAAAGCAAGAAGAACGGGATGCCGTTGAAGCGTTCATTACTGCCAAGCGCATTGAGGGCTGTTCCGAGAAAACCTTGAGATATTACCGAAAAACGATTGAATCCATGCTGTCTGCCATCGCTAAGAAGGCCAGTCAGATAACAACGGATGATCTTCGCAAGTACCTGACTACCTACCAGACGCAACGCAGGTCCAGCAAGGTGACGATTGATAACATCCGGCGCATACTGTCCAGCTTCTTTTCATGGCTTGAAGACGAAGACTTCATCTTGAAAAGTCCGGTACGACGGATTCATAAGGTGAAGACAGCGAAGGTGGTCAAAGACACATACACGGACGAGGCGTTGGAGCTGATGCGGGATAACTGCACGAATACAAGGGACTTGGCAATCATTGACCTACTCGCTTCCTCTGGGATGCGTGTTGGAGAGATGGTCATGCTGAACCGTGAAGACATCGACTTCAACGAACGAGAATGTGTTGTGATCGGTAAAGGCAACAAGGAGCGTCTTGTGTACTTTGACGCAAGGACAAAAATCCATTTGCAGAACTACCTCAACGAGCGCACAGATACAAACCCGGCGCTGTTTGTCTCACTGAAAGCCCCACATAACCGGCTGATGATCGGCGGTGTGGAAACACGCCTCCGGGAACTGGGCAAGCGTTTAAGTTTGCCAAAAGTACACCCACACAAATTCCGGCGGACGCTGGCAACCTCGGCCATAGACAAGGGAATGCCCATAGAGCAAGTCCAGCAGCTCTTAGGGCATCAGAAGATCGATACCACCATGCACTATGCGATGGTGAAGCAACAAAATGTAAAGCTGGCACACAGAAAGTACATCGGATAGGATGGTGAAGCAAGTGGGGAAATGGACTGAAATGCGGGCAGCGGACTTTATTGAATTTAACCCGCGAATGAGCATAAAGAAAGGCACAATCGCCACGAAGGTCGCAATGGACAAGCTGCAACCTTTTACGAAGAAAATACCTGATACTGAAAAAGCTCCGTTTTCGGGCGGTTCCAAATTCCGCAATGGCGATACGATTATGGCGAGAATTACACCTTGTCTTGAAAACGGCAAGACAGCTTTTGTTGATATTCTCGGAGAAGATGAAATAGCATTTGGTTCGACCGAGTTCATCGTGATGAGAGCAAAAGAAGGAGTTAGTGATCCGCAGTTTATCTACTATCTCGCCACAAGTCCCTCGTTCCGTAACATTGCTATTAAGTCAATGGTAGGATCATCAGGTCGGCAGCGCGTCCAGCAAACTGTACTTGACGAACTCGTCCTGAGTGTTCCGCCGCTGGAAGAGCAAAAGAAAATCAGCTCGCTTCTCTGCGTTCTTGACCAGAAAATCGCGCTGAATAATGAGATAAACGATAATTTAGCAGCTTAGAGCTGGACGGCAGAAACATCAATCTCTCCGGACATGAGCTTAGGCAATATAGTGTCCCGGACAAGGGCAAGCTGCTCATTTTCCATACCATTGGCATAGATTTTCGAGAAAACTGTTTGGCAAACGGCATCGAACTTCTCCACCAAGTCCTCCGGTGCAATGACAATAGGCTCTGTTTCAATAAATCCATTGATGTCAAGATTTTTGATGCCTGTTGTTCCATTTTCATAGGAAAAGAAAATGTTCCTGTCATAGAGGTACTGCCAATAGTAGTACACATACATACTGTAACCAGCACGAGGTTTAAGGGCTTTGCAGAAGTTTGTGCAGACCATTCCCTTATCATACCGAGCAAGCAAGGTATCTGATACGGCTGCGGCGCGTCCAGTAGATTGTGTAGGGCTACCACCAGAGATTTCAACAACTATATCTCCGTCAACAAGCTGCTTAGCAGCATAGTTCTTTGGCAAGATGTAGCGTGTGGGCATTTTCCCCTTATTTCCTGCGCGTACTTCTGGAATATCTGCACCCCGAATGCAGTAAACCATCTCTGTGTTGTTGCCAGAAGGCGAATCTTTGCCCCAATCTCCGCTGATAGTTTTTTCAATGAGATCGGAGAAGGTACCTTCCTTCCACGATATAGCGTCGGGATTATCAACAAACCACTTCTTAAACAATGCTTGAGCTTGCTGCATTAAATTATCGTTTATCGCACTTGTCGCATTGTGAGCGACCACGCGCTGTCAAAACGCGGTATAATATGATTTGAAAATGGGAGGTATGTGCAATGGATATACAAGAAACAATCAGTCGCGCCAGAAAAGAATACAAGGATTATCTGCGTGAGAAGCACCCTGACTGGGCAGAAAGCAGTCTCAGCACCCATGTTTCTGATGCCTTCTACCTGTATCAGAATACCATTGCCCTCTCCTTCTGGAAGTGTTTTGAGAGCGACGAGTCGATGGCAGCGGCAAAGCAGGATATACTCGAATATCTGAAACATGATGTGATGTCGGAACGCGCTGAGGAACGCACAGCCGGTTATTTCAATGATCTCAAGATGCTCAAAGAGTTCCTGGACACCAAAGGCGGTGTGAGAGCCTATGTGGGACCGGAGTACGATTGCGAAGTGACTGTCTACAAATACGCAAAAATGGCCTACGATGGAGCGCTTTCTTCCGATGACGCTGTTGCGGCCATGTGCAAGGAAGTTCCGTTCTTCGGGGAAACATCCCATAAGCTCATGGTCATGCTGTTTGCATCCATGATGGAGGGAACAAGGTACACCCGCCGGGGCAATACAGAAACAACGATTTACTTCATCGCCCATATCGGGCAGGACTATGGCAAGGATCGCATGGTCAATGCCTTAAAAGCAACCCACGAAAACATAACCTACTACTACGAGCAGACCGGAAACAAGTCAAACAGCATCCGCCGGGGCTGCACAAAGGTAGCCAAGGACAACAATATTGATATGGATTTCAGCGAGAAGATGTTTGAGGGCATCATCCCGAAGGAATCCTCTGATACTGCCCTCACGGTCGATGACACAGCCGTCCGGTATTGGCTGTATGCTGCTGGCGATGGCTCGGTCAACTGGGAGAACGATTATGACGAGGGCATTATGGCTATCGGCTGGGATGACATGGGCGATCTCATGCAGTACAGCTCCAAGGAAGAAATGCGAGCTAAGATGCGGGAAGTCTATGGGGGGACAAGCTCGTATAAAAATCAAGTTCACGCCACATGGCAGTTTGCAAACGACATCAAACCCGGCGACATCATCTTCGTCAAAAAAGGCAGAAAAGAAATCATTGGCAGAGGCGTTGTTGAGGGCGAGTATGTATATGATCCCACCCGTGAGCACTACCGTAACACCCGTACTGTCCGCTGGACAGACAAAGGTTTATGGGAGCATTCTGAGCAGTTGGCGATGAAAACCCTGACCGATGTAACGCCTTATACCGATTTTGTGAAGAAGACGCAAAGCCTTTTTGATGGAGAAAGCACAAATGTTGCTATCCAAGACGAGGATGAAGAGGAACGGACATACGATCCATATACCGCCGACGATTTCCTGCATGATGTGTTCATGGATGAAGACCGTTACAACATCCTCAAGGCTCTCTTGCTGACGAAGAAGAATGTGATCCTTCAAGGCGCACCGGGCGTCGGAAAAACCTTTGCAGCAAAGAGGCTTGCCTATTCTATCATGGGCGAGAAAGACACGAACCGCGTCAAGATGGTGCAATTCCATCAGAGTTATAGCTACGAAGACTTTATCATGGGCTTCCGCCCCACGGAAACAGGCTTCGAGTTGAAGAAAGGCGTTTTCTATGAGTTCTGCCGCAAGGCCGCAGAAGATGACCGTCCCTATTTCTTCATCATTGACGAGATCAACCGAGGCAACTTGAGCAAGATTTTTGGCGAGCTGTTCATGCTCATTGAAAGCGATAAGCGCGGAGTTGAGTTGCAGCTTCTCTACGCGGACGAGCAGTTCTCCATTCCAAGCAATGTTTACATCATCGGCATGATGAACACCGCTGACCGAAGCCTTGCTATGTTGGACTATGCACTGCGCCGCCGTTTTGCGTTCTTTGAGATGACACCGGCATTTAACTCGTCTGGTTTCAGGGCATATAGGGCGAAGATCAACAACCCGAAGTTCGACCGCCTGATTGCCACAGTGGAGCAGCTTAATGATGTGATAGCGAATGATGATTCGCTGGGCGAAGGTTTCTGCATCGGCCATAGTTATTTCTGTACGAACACCACAGTCACAGACGATTGGATGAAGTCCGTGGTAGAGTTTGAGCTGATCCCGCTGCTCAAAGAATACTGGTTTGATGAAGCCGCAAAAGTCAAGGATTGGAGCCGTACTCTTCGTGAGGTGGTCAAATGATTCCCATTCGCAACATCTACTATATGCTGGCCTATGCGTTCCAAGTGTTGCACGAGCAAGGCTATAAGGATGTTGCCGCTGAGGATTTCCGAAACACCGCAGAGCTGCTGGCTGCTATCCTATGCAAAGGCGTGTCTGTTCAGATTAAGCGGGGCTTATGTAGACAGTACATAACAAAGGAAGAGCCGCTGGCTTCCCCAAGAGGCAAGCTTGAAATTGGAGAATCCATCAAAACCCAAGTCCTTCGTAAAAAACAGCTCGTCTGCGCCTATGATGAGTTTTCAGTTAATGCCTATACAAATCGCATTATCAAAACAACAATGGCCGTCCTGCTCCGTGCAGATATTGCCAAAGCGAGGAAGAAGGAAATCCGCAAGCTGCTTGTCTTCTTCGATGGCGTAGATACTTTGGACGCTCATAACATCAACTGGAACATCCAATATGACCGCAATAATCAGACCTATCGGATGATAATTGAAATATGCCGGTTTGTTCTGAAAGGACTGCTGCAAACGACCGCAGACGGATCTACCCGTATTATGGATTATGCGGATGACATGACAATGGCAAAGCTGTATGAGAAATTCATACTGGGCTATTATCAGCGGGAGCACCCGGACATTCGTGCGTATTCCCCGCAAATCGCTTGGCAAGTGACAGATGGGTACAGAACGCTTCTGCCTACCATGCAGTCCGACATCGTGCTTTCAAACAAGAAAGCTGGAAAAACGCTTATAATCGACGCAAAGTTCTACACGCACAATATGCAGATGAAAGCACCCTATATGACGCAAACGCTCCACTCAGGGAATTTGTATCAGATTTTCACATATGTCAAGAACTGGGATGCAGCGCCCGGAGAAACGGTAGCGGGGATGCTTCTATACGCCAAGACAGATGATGCCGTTCAGCCGGATGGAGATTACCAGATGAGCGGCAATCAGATCAGCGTAAAAACGCTTGATATGAACTGCGAGTTCGCTGTGATCGCAGGACAGCTTGACACGATTGCAGAAAGGGTTAGATGATAACACAGCAGATCGAACAAAGGAGCAACAGAAATGGCAGGATATTATACCGAATCAAATTACGAGAATGCAGTTCTCCAATTACTCAATGAAGGACTTGGCTACACCTATGTCTACGGACCGGATGTAGAGCGTGATTATCACTCTCCGCTCTACGAGGATGTCCTGTTGCCCGCTTTACAGCGCATCAATAAGGGCTTGCCTCTGGATGCTATCAATGAGGCCATTTACAAGCTCAAGAACTTTGAGTCCGGCTCACTGCTGCAAAAGAACATGACCTTTACCGACTATCTGCAAAACGGTATCTCTGTAAAATACTTTGTAAATGGCGAGGAACGCTCCACCCTCGTCTGCCTTGTTGATTTCAAAAATCCTGCCAATAACGACTTTACCGTTGCCAACCAGTGGACTTTCATCGAAAACTCCGAAAAACGCCCGGATGTCATTCTCTTCATCAATGGTCTTCCCCTTGTCGTAGTGGAGCTGAAATCTCCCTCCCGCGAAGAGACAGATGCTTCCGACGCATACCGCCAGCTCCGCAATTATATGTACGAGATCCCCTCCATGTTTATTTACAATGAGGTCTGCGTCATGAGCGATATGACCACCTCAAAGGCCGGAACCATCACCTCCGGTGAAGACCGCTTCATGGAGTGGAAAACAACGGACGGCAGCTACGAGAACACACAGTACGCAGCCTTTGACACCTTCTTTGAGGGACTGTTTGAGAAGAACCGATTCCTCGACATCCTGAAAAACTTTATCTGCTTCAATGTGGACGGCGAGAAAACATTCAAAGTGCTTGCCGCCTACCATCAGTATTTTGCCGTCAAGAAGGCGATTGCTTCCACTCAAAAGGCAACCGTCACAGATGGCAAAGGCGGTGTGTTCTGGCACACGCAGGGCAGCGGAAAATCGCTGTCTATGGTGTTCTATGCCCACTATCTGCAAGAGGCATTGGAAAGCCCGACAATCGTTGTGATCACAGACCGAAACGACTTGGATGACCAGCTCTACGGCCAGTTTGCCCGCTGCAAGGATTTCTTACGCCAAACGCCGCAACACGCTCAAAGCCGAACCCACCTGAAAGAGCTGCTTGCAAACCGTCAGGCTAACGGCATCATCTTCACTACCATGCAGAAGTTTGAGGAAAGCGGTGAGCCTCTTTCTGAGCGTCGGAATATCATCGTCATGGCGGATGAGGCGCACCGCAGTCAATACGGATTAACAGAGAAAGTTGTAGTGCGCCAGAAGGAAGACGGCGAGGTCGAAGCAAAGACAATTATCGGCACTGCCCGGATTATTCGTGATAGTCTTCCGAACGCTACATACATTGGCTTCACTGGTACTCCCATCTCCTCTAAAGATCGGAGCACCCGTGAGGTGTTCGGTGATTATATCGACATTTACGATATGACTCAGGCAGTTGAGGACGGAGCGACCAGACCGGTTTACTATGAAAGCCGTGTCATCCATCTCAAGCTTGATGAAAAGACGCTGCATCTTATTGACGATGAGTATGACCTGATGGCAGAGAATGCCGATCCTTATGTTATCGAAAAGAGCAAGAAGGAACTTGGCCAGATGGAGGCAATTCTGGGGGCTGACCAGACGATCCGTTCTCTGGTGGACGATATTCTCGACCATTACGAAAACTATCGTGCCAATATCCTGACTGGCAAGGCGATGATTGTTGCCTACTCCCGTCCCATCGCCATGAAGATATACAAGCGGATTTTAGAGTTGCGTCCTGCTTGGACGGAAAAGGTCGCAGTTGTCATGACGCAGGGCAACAACGATCCCGAAGAGTGGCGTGAAGTAATCGGCAATAAGGCTCACAAAGAAGATATGGCGAGAAAGTTCAAAGACAACGACTCGCCGCTTAAAATCGCTATCGTTGTGGATATGTGGTTGACCGGCTTTGATGTTCCTTCCCTTGCCACAATGTATGTCTATAAGCCGATGGCCGGTCACAACCTCATGCAGGCTATCGCTCGTGTCAACCGCGTTTTCAAGGACAAGGAAGGCGGCTTGGTTGTTGACTATGTGGGCATCGCTGCTGCGCTGAAACAGGCTATGAATGACTATACGGCGCGGGACAAGAAGAACTACGGTGACACGGATGTCAGCAAGGCTGCATATCCGAAATTCCTTGAGAAACTGTCCGTGTGCCGTGACCTATTCTACGGTTATAACTACGATAAGTTCATGACTGGAACTGACCTTGATAAGGCGAAGGCGATTACCGGGGGTGTCAACTACATTCTCGGCAAGAGCGTCGCAGAGCAAGACCTTCCCGACAAGGAGAAGACGCAAAATATCTACATCAAGGAGGCTTTGCTTCTCAAACAGGCACTTTCGCTGTGCGGTAGCTTGGTAGATGAAAAGACACGCTTTGAAGCAGCATTCTTTGAATCTGTCCGAACGATGATTGTCCGGCTTCTGTCCGGTGGTACGGGTAAGAAGTTTACGCTGCCGGAAGTAAACGAGCGGATCAATGAGCTGCTGAAACACAGTATCAAGAGCGAGGGCGTAATCAATCTTTTCTCGGATGTGAAGGCGGAGTTTTCGCTGTTCGATCCGAAGTTCCTTGAAGAGATTGCCAACATGAAGGAGAAAAACCTTGCTGTTGAACTCTTGAAAAAGCTGATTGCCGAACAGGTGTCGGTTTACCGGCGAACTAATATTGTCAAATCGGAGAAGTTTTCTGAACTTATTCAGGGTGCAATGAACCGATACCTGAATGGGATGCTGACCAATGAGGAAGTCATTCAGGAGCTTTTGAAGCTTGCCAAAGAAATTGCCGATGCAAACGCAGAGGGCGAAAAGCTGGGATTGACCGCCGACGAGCTTGCATTCTACGATGCCCTGACCAAGCCCCAAGCCATCAAAGACTTCTACGAACATGACGAACTGATTGCAATTACAAAAGAGCTGACCGATCTGCTCCGTAAGAACCGGACAATAGACTGGCAGAAGAAAGAAAGCGCCAGAGCCGGTATGCGCCGGTTGGTCAAGCGCCTTCTCAAAAAACACAAATACCCGCCAGAGGGCATGGATGACGCAGTTCAGACCGTGATGAGCCAATGTGAAATGTGGACGGATAATGTAATGACTGTGTGACTATTCATCGTCTACTGTTCGTTATCAACGCTATGCCTCGAAAGGAACATAATATGGATGTCCGCGAAACAACAGAGCTGGATGAAGATGAGCGCATTATCACGATTGCAGATGGCAGCGATACTGGAATCGTCAATGCTCAAGTCCCCGAAGCAGATATAATAAGGTATAAAGACAGCACCTATGAGATTATTTCTAAGATTGCCTATTTGATTGGTGTGCCAAAGCGGATTTTTGAGAATGAGCACGAGCCGCCGAAAATGGAAGTTTATGAACGGCTTGAACAGGACAAGGCGGCTCGGATAATCCGACACCTTTGCATTATCCGAACGGCCATAGAGCGGAATTTCAAACACATCAATGAAAAGATGCGGTTTGACTATACTTCAATTTACAATCTCCCTGAATATATTCCGCCAGCCAGCATGACACAGCTCAGTGCTGATGGAGTCAATTTTGTCCGAAAGAGCAGCAAAAAACTTTGCCATCATGTTATTGAGATCAACAAGTTGATAGCTGATAGGATTAACAACTGCAAAAAGCTATTTCCTCTTTGGCTAAATTGGCAATATGTAAAAAATCTTTTTGTGATGCCCAATGGTCTAACAGAGGATGGGACAAAGGCCGCTGCGGATATTTACTACTCGCATTTACTTTTCTATCCGTATCAGGTTTATATCAACTGGACTCCTAAAGAAGAAGGGAACATTCTCTATAACGACAAGAAATTTGTCACCTTGCTCTACCAATGGAATAATGACTATTTCACAGAATATAGCAAGGTATCAGATGCAGGGAGCTATGTTAAGGGAAGCATCTATGAGTTTATAGAAAGCAGCGAGAAAGTTGTCATCGTGGTAGATTGCGAAAATTCAGACCCATACAAACTTTGTGCAACGCTGAGGAATCTTGACCGTCAATATACAAAGAAGATTTCTTCAATCATCTTGTTTGATGATGTTCATGCTGCATCTGCGTGGCGCATTTTGGAGAGCTTCACCGCAATCCCTGTTGAGCACATGATGATCGAACGAGTGAAGCAAAATAAATCCCTTGTTGATGTGATGCTCATTTCAAGAACCTGTCAGGAACACTATAAAAACAATGTGGATTCCTTCATCCTTGTGTCAAGCGACTCGGACTACTGGGGGCTGATTTCGTCTCTGCAAGATGCCCGTTTTCTTGTCATGATCGAACGGGAGAGCTGCGGGCCAGACTTGAAAAATGCACTTTCAGATGCCGGAATATTCTACTGCTACATAGATGACTTCTATTCAGGGAATACCGAAGACATCAAGCAAGGCGCACTCTTTAAGGAGATGTATCGGTACATCGACAATGCCGTCAGACTCAACATATTTGAGATGTTTGATGAAGCAATACGCACAACACGGATTGAAATGAGTTCAGCAGAAAAACAGCAATTCATTTCTCAATATGTGAAAACGATGCAGATGAGGATCACCGACAGTGGCGATGTGGTCTTGGAGTTCAAGCGAAAATAAGCGGAGGAGTAAAATTATGATGGATGAATTATGGCGTGAAGAGGAAAAGAAAACATTAGAGAGTATTGCCAAGCTGACCGAATTGGGAAAAGTCAAATGGGAATGCGTAGAATACAATCCGCTGTGTTTCATGAATGAGGACAAGGTGGATGAAACCTCTGCTTATTTGTGCCAGATGTTTACTCTGACAGCGGAAATCGGTGGGATGCCTTACGAGCTTGAAATAGCCGAATACATTACCGTACCTGACGGGAAGGGCGATATTGCGCTTACCTTAACACGAGATGTCCCTGATGATTTTATGAAGATTGATTCCATACTGTCCAGTGATGTTGATGAATATGAAAACTGTGAGCCGAGCGAGATAGGTAAACGATACAAAAATGATCCTGCCATGCGGCTAACAGAAGCCATCGTCCCCGTAGTAATTGAGTCCGAAGCTGTTCAAGGCACTTTTGAATGGGCTAGGTTCATCAATGAAAATGGAATTGCAGATGAGATTCTTAATCATCCAGTGGTTCGGCTTGCCGAAAAGCTGTTTAATAAACATCGTCTCCTCGACTACCACCGGATTCTTTTCGACATCCCTTATAGGGATAAATTGATCTCAGAATAAAGACTAAGCCGCAGTCCCCACAATGGGAACTGCGGCTTAGTCAATTCATTGCTGGCTAATTACCAGATTATATGTTTTCTACCACAAGCGTTATGGGATTGATGACACGCACCGGCTTACCCTGCTGTTGCGCATACTGTACGGTTTTCCCTGTGCCACTCGGTTTACCGTTCCATACTGCAATAATGTAATCAGCCTGGTCCACCATATAACGATTGCGCTTGTGCATACAATCCGGGGTATAACGCTGCTGCAAAAGCGTTTCTTTGTCGCATTTGGAGGCTATATCGAAGTACCGATTCCTGAGCGCCTCGCTCCATTTCTCAGCTTGTGTTTCGCAAGGGATGGCACACTCAAGCGTAATGCCATTATAAGCCGATTTCAAGCCAAGGACGATCTCAGCCGCAAACATATCAACGCCGATTGCCATACCGGTGATAAAGTGCGTAACACCATTCTCTTCAATCTGCCTGATTATTTCATTTCTGAGCTTCTGCTTGAGTGCAATACATCTTTCGTCTGCCTCATTGAATCCAAACGGGAGGCTCTTGGGTCTGTGGCCGGTAAATGCACATTTCTTTGTCTTCATATCTCATCTCTCCAACTATGTGTTTTAGCGTTATTCTCATTCGCTTATCCATAGTATAGCATGAAGAGATGCAGAAGTCAGTCGAAATACGCGGTAAAAGAAAAAACTGCGCCGAATGAGCGCAGTTCAATGACGAATGTTATTTTTCATTCTCTTTTTCTTGACGGATCAGGAGTTCAACTATTTGGAGAATGCGATTTTGAGCATCAACCGAAAGGGTGCCCAATTCATTCGAGAGCTGTGTTGCCTTATACTCTGTCGTGTGGTCGAGTACATCACAGAAGATGGCATCCGCAGATACCTCAAGAGCGTTAAGCAACAAAATCAAATTTTCACAACGGGGAAAAGATGCGCCTCGTTCTAAGGTTGAAATATAGTTTGCAGTGAATCCGGTCTTTTCGGCAAACTCTTCCTGCGTAAGACCGAGGCGTTCGCGGCACTGCTTGATCCGCTTGCCTATTCGCTTATCTATCATGACAACTACCATGCCCTTTTCTGTATCGTTCATAGTAATTATATGGACAAGCGACACAGTTATACAGAAACGCTAATCCACTCTCAATGTATTAGCGACATAGTGCGGGCAAAATTCGTGAAAGAATCACAAAAAAAGAGCCTCAGCCGACACCCGCAAGGGCATCGACCGAGGCTCTTCGCTTTTGATAGAAAATCGACCTTTATTCTGACATTTTGGGCATTACGGACTTCGACGGGAAAACATACGGGGCAACGCTTCATCTCTGCTCAGAGGGCAGGAAATCAGCGATTTTCAACCTTTATCACGACAGATTTTGGCTTTGCCCCGAGCGCTTGGAAAAGTAATGCGGACAGGCAAGGATAACGGCGCGGAAGCTCTGCTTGCAAGGATGAACACAGCGGCGGCACAGGTCGTTGTATTTGCGCCGACCGTCGCTGCCTAAAAAGAAGCTCCATTCGAGCTTCCATTTCTTACTCCGGCTCATAACTCACGCTCGCTCTTCTTCTCCTTGTGGGGAGAAGGCTTATCCGTCTGCTGGGCGGTTTTGGCGGATTTCAGCCGATCCATGATAGAGGCTTTCCCGCCCTTTTCGCTCGCCTTGTCTTCCCTCGGACCGTTGTTGATAATCCCGTCAATCATGCCGTAGTCATCCTCAAGAGACATTTCAGCGGCTTTGAGCGGATTCTGCTTTTCCAGCACGGACACCCAATCCGCTTTCTCCACACCGAAGATACCGCCTTTTGCGGCGTGTTCCTTGATCTCCTTAGCGTCCAGAACCAGCCCCTCGGTATCGTCGCCGTACAGCCGGTAAATCTGGCACGACTTCATGACCTCAGCCGCAGCCTCTTCCCGCATGGGCAGCATCCCGCCCCATTTGTAGCCGTACTGCTTCATATCCTCGATGCTGATGCTGTCATCCGGCATCTTCTCGACCGGCATGACCTCCTGACGGAGCAGATTGACTGCGGTTTCATCGAAGCCGTCATAGATATGGGACAGCACCAGCTCACCGCGCTCATCGACAATGATGCAGGAGGCATCGTCCCCGAAGGTATCATGCTCCATCAGCCAAAAGGTGTGACCGTCGATCTCCTTATGGTCAATCGTGTGCCATGTGCCGATATGCCCATCCACCGCCATACCGGAGGTGTTTTCGTTGACAATGGAGCTTTTCTCTTCAATAACCGTCTGTTTCTGTTGTTCTTCAGAAATCATCGGGATAGCCACAATCCTGTCTCCGATTTTGGCAAACTGCTCCGGCATTCTGAACTCCGTCATAAACTGCCGCAGCAGATCCGGCGAAAGCGAGCCGAAGCTGTCATCCGTCAGCCCTGTGACAAGGAAGGTACCGGCAACAATGTCATAGATTTCACCGTTGTCATCCCGCAGGGCACGGTTGAGAGGCAGCCCGTTCATCTTGCCTTCTTCGTTGCAGACAATGGCGACCGGCTCTTCAAAGGGATAAACCGCCTCAATGTCCCCGCCAACCTCATGCTGTAAGGACTCAAGGCTGGAAGGGATTTCTTTCACATAGGGCTTCTTGTCCGGCTCAACCACCAGCACAGTGATCGTGCTTGGCTGCTCCAATTCCTCGCCGCTTCCGGTGACACGGTACTCATCGGGAATATCCTCAAGCGTACCGTCAAAGTAGCGGTTCCAGCTATCGCCGGTAGGTCGGATGTACCCGGCGTCGGTCAGTGTGCCGCCTTCATTGATTGCGCAGTCTTCGCCGTATCGCTCAAAGTCGATGTAGTCCACAAAGCTGCCGAACTTGTTGTCGATGTTGTATCCACCCTCAAAGAAGTAGTAACGACCGAGATCGTCATAGTCCTTGATGTCGGGGATAAAATCATAGTTGTCGAGATTGTAGGTCAGGTTAATCAGATCGTCGAGGTCATTCACTTCATCGCAACCGCTATCCATGATTGCCACGAAATGCTCAAGCTCAGAGCGGGACATCTCATCCAGCCGCGCGGCAAGGTAGTTGAGCTTATCGAGGTTTTCATATTCGCCAAGAAGATTGCTGACTCCATGAATGGAGCAGTCATAATCCGTGATAAACCATTCCTCATAGACCTGACCGAACTCGTCCTTTGAGCCAATACCGATCCGCTCGAAAACCTCCTTCATTTCCTCTTCGGTGGTCGGGAAATGAACCCATTCACCGACAAGCTCGCCTTCGTTGTACTTGCCGAGATTGGTCACAAAGGCTTCAATACTGCCATCCAATACGGGCATAGGCATCCTCCTTTCAATCGTCCATCATGCTGTCCGGCGCGATGTAGAGCTGGGCAAACGCCTCGTCGGTGATGCTCTCAAGCTTCCGAACGGTATGAAAAAGCAGCTCCGCCATCTCATCGTCCAGCTCGTCGATGGGCAGCGACTTCATTTCAGCAATCAGCCTCTTGCGGCTGGAAGTGTCGAAACAGCACATCAGATTTGTCTCTTCCACAGTAAAAAACATAATCACATCTCCATTTCTTTTGATTTCGGTTTCTTTGTTTGCTCAGGCTTTTTAGCGCCTTTATCCGGCGCAGTCTGGGCGTGTTCTTTGAGCTTTGCGAGGACAGAAGTCTTCTTTTGAGAGGTATGCTCTCTGCGATCCATTGCTTTCCAGAGGCTTTCTGCCGGAGCATCCTCCACATAGGAACGGACAATAGACATACGCTCACGGAATGGTACGGGATTCTTCCTGTCCGTAATGTCTGTCAGACTGACCTCTTCGTTTGGAAAGTCCACTTTGTCAACGCGGACGGTTTTGCCGTCCATATCCATCACCATGCCAACAGGGATATAGTCCTCAGCGATAAGGTGTTTGACGGTTTCCTGTCTGCCGTCTTCACCGGGCTGCGTAACAAGGACATCGTTGCCTTGTCCCCACAGAGCCTTTGCCTTGGCAACCCACTGATCTTCCCGAAAGCCGGTCACGGCTACCTGTCCGCCGCCTTCCAGCTCTTTCATCAGGAGCTTTGTGCCGAGCGCGGGCGCTGCCTTCTTCGCATCTTCACCGTAAATCTCGAAGTAACTGTTCTGGGCAAAGCAGACAATCGCTTCGGGATGGGCTTCCTTGACGGCATTGTAGGCGGTCTGCGCTTCAAGGGGCAATATGCCCAGCTTTTCTATCACGCCATGCTGGACGGCAAGCTTGTGAATGTGATCCTCAATACTGCCGGTTTTCGCATGGTAGCTCGTTTTGAAGCGCTCACGGCGGAGAATCATGTCAAGCTCAACCGCATTCTCAGGCAGATAGCTCACCGACACGACCTCGCCGTGCTTTTCTTCCAGCGGGATCGCTTCGCGCCGGTAGCTGCGGAAAGGCAGATAAAAGGTGGCATCGTCCTTAAAGGTGACTGCCACTGTCTCAACCGGAACGGTGAGCTTTTGCATCCGCTCCACATGGGCGGCATAGTCCAGCTCAATGAGGTTGCCTTTGACGGTATCGCCCTCTACGCCTTTGATCTCAACTGCGTAGGCAAGGATGGGATCACGGGTTTGCTCATGGTAAAACTCCCACACTTTGTTTTCGTAGGAATCCTCCACATAGACTTCACGCTCAGGCAGGAGGTAAGTGCCGTTCGGACGGGACATCCAGAGAAGGTGCTTGTCCTCGGGAGATTGGGAACCGGCAAGGCTGTGAAGCAACCCGGCGTCCAGCTCAAAGTCCTCTTTGTAGTTTTGGGTGTGTATGTCCATAATCCGGCGAAGGGCATCCACAAGATCGATGTTTTCAAACTTCATAGGCATCACTCCAAACCGACATCGTGGGACTTCTGCTTAACCGGCGTTTTCCGCTCAGGCTGGCTCTTTGCCGCAGCACGGAGCTGTTCCCGGATAGAAGGTTTTTCCCGCGCTGCTTCCTGAGTCTTCTCTTTGCCGATGTATTCAAGCATCGGTGTCAGCTCGCGGTAGCAGCCCTGTACCTTCTTCGCAGAATGGCGGCGGTGGATAGCGAACATCGGCTCGCCATCCCGGGTAACGGTGTTGCCCTCAATCCTGACCTTGTACTCCATCATCACCTTGAAGGACTGATTGGACGAACGGTAGGTAGACAGCATCCCGTCGTTGCGACCGGCGATCTGCGCTTTGAGCGTGTCCATGACAGCTTCCTTGATTTTCTTTTCCTCCGGTGTGAGGCGATGCTTCACCGGTACCGCCTGTTCCGGCTCTTTGGGAGCCGGAGCTTCGGGAGCCTTCTCCGGCACAGCCGGTTTGCTCTGCTCAGCCGGTGCCTGTTCCTGAGTTCTGCTGATGGCAGTCTGCCGGACAAACTCTTCGGTGAAAAGGCTGACCAGCCCCGGATTTACACTGTCAATAATGAGTTGAGTTGCATGATCCGGGCTGCCATCCATGCCCTTTGCCCATTCCTTGCAGTCTGGGGAAACGCGCCCGTCATGGTCTTTCTGCTGGATGGTTTGCGCGAGGACATAGGCGACGCGCTCAGGCGAGAATTTCTCAAGGATGCTCTTAACGGCGGACTCCGCCGCAAGTCGGTTGTTGCCGTAGTAGTCGTTGATGGTCTGCTCAATCGCCTCTTTACAGTCCATGTTGGCTTGCATCGAGGTGCGGTAAGCATCCAGCTCAACGGCTTCAAAGGCATACATCGCAGCTTCTCGGTAAACCGGAATCGCCGCATCCCGCAGCGGCGTAAGGGCTTCTTGTTCCTTCACGGCAAGCCGCTCTTTGAGCTTTTCATCAATACCGGTGATCATCTCAGCCGCCGTTTTGCGGATGGTTTCCAGCGAGCCTTTCAGCTCCTTGGTCTCCTTGTCGGAGGACCAACCGGCGATATAGCCGAAAGAATAATCAGAGGTTTCAATGCCGTACCGCTGGCAGACGGTATAGGCGACGCTTTCTGCCTCGACCTCCTTAGTGCGCCGGTCTTTCTTGTCCTCGGGAGCAACCTTTTCGCCCGGAGTGACGGCATGGAGCTTGGCATGGGCAATCTCGTGGATCGCCGTCTTGATGGTCTGGATTTCGCTCATGCCCTCCTGAATGGCAATGCGGTTTTCTACATGAGAGAAGTAGCCTTTTGCGCCATCGGTGATGTTTTCAAAGGCAATGGGGGCCGGAGACAGCTCTTTGAGAGCATCAAAAAAGGCGGCGTAGTTTTCCACGCTGCCTGTCAGCTCGTCTACGGCAATATCGGGAAGCGCTTTGCCGTCCGTCTGGGACACATCGAAGACGCTCACCACCTTGAAGGCGGGGCGGGTCACTTCAACCGTCTCAGTGACCGGCTTGCCGTCCTTGTCGAGAACGGGCTTCTGCGTTGCCGGGTCGAGTTTTTCCCGCTCTTCCTGCACCTTGTAGGGCGCAGGAGCAAGGATTTTGATACCCTTTTCGCCCTTCATCACATGGCGGTCGAAGTTGCGCTGCCATGCCGTGTAACCGGCGATCAGCGTCGCATCCGGCTTCTGCATGGCGATGAGAAGCGTATTGTTAAACGAGTAGTTGTAGAACTTGGACATCGTTTTCAGGTACTCTTTGAAGCGTTCGGATTCAAACAGTTCCTTGAGTCCCTGTTCCAGCTTGTCGGTGATTTCCCGGACTTGCTGGGCGTTTCTGTTTTCAGCCATTTATGACCTCCTTACTTATCAAATTCCATCTTGAAGCTGACATACTTGCCGCCTGTGTCATCCAGACGGATCACCGCATCATAGAGCTGCGGGCGTTTCGGCGTATAAAGCCCGGTCACTCTGCACCAACCCTTGTCCAGCAGTTCGGCGGCGATTTTCTTGGTCAGCTTCTTTTTCTTGGAAGAGAAAAACTTGTTGTCCTCCCACATACAGAAAGAGCATTCCTTGTTCGAGCAGTAGTAGTTTCCCTTTCCCACATAGACCGGCGAGCCGCAGCGCGGGCATTTGCCGATGGACTCTCTGCCGGTATCGAAGCGGTTTGCCTCGGCGTCAGAGAGGAAGGGATAGGCTTTGACCAAATCGGAGGTCATCCCCACAATGCCGGAAAGGAACTTGTCCGCATCCGCATTGCCACGCTCGATCTGCATCAGAGTATTTTCCCATTCCGCCGTCATGGAGGGGGAAGTAATTTGTTCAGGCAGGACGCATACAAGGTTGTTGCCGTCCTTTGTAGGCACGAGAGATTTGCCCTTGCGCTCAACGAAGCCACCTTTGACCAGCTTTTCGATGATACCGGCGCGGGTGGCAGGAGTGCCAAGTCCCTTCTTTTCGGTATCATCATCAAACGCATCATTTCCCGCAGTCTCCATAGCCGACAGAAGGGAGTCTTCAGTGTAGGGCTTCGGTGGGGATGTATAGTGCTCGGTGACGCTGGAATCGACAGATGAGAGAATATCCTTCTCGTTCAGAGAAAGCAGCGAGTGTTCCGGCTCGTCCTTTTCCTTGCTCTTGAGCGTTTCCTTGAAGCAGCGCTCAATCGCCTTCCACCCATCCTGCACGACCGTTTTGCCTTTTGCCTTGAACTCGTAACCCTCACAAGTGAGCGTGACCGAAGTTTCGTCATAGATGTGCTTCTCACCGGTAGCGCTCAGAAGGCGCATGGCGATAAGCCGGATGATTTTCTGCTCCGACTCCGGCAGCTCGGCGAGGTCTTGCTTTTCAAGCTGGACGGTGGGGATAATGGCATGATGGTCAGTGACCTTGGCGTTGTTGGTAATGCGACCGATGTCCGGCTTATGGGCGATGCCCTCGAAGAGCGGCAGCTTGCGGGAGACAATGCTGATCACCTGACGGGCGGTGCTCTCCATATCCTCAGTGATGAACTGACTGTCCGTTCGGGGATAGGTAAGCAGCTTTTTCTCATAGAGGGACTGCACCAGATCGAGCGTCTGCTGGGCGGTAAAGCCATAGTAGCGGTTGGCTTCCCGCTGCAAGGTGGTCAGATCATAGAGCCTCGGCGGGTTGACCGTCTTTGTCTCCTTCTTAAGAGAAGAAACGACGGCTTGCTTTTTGTCGCAAGCCGCCGCAATCGCCTTCGCCTCATCTTCTGTTTTGACATTCTCCAATTCCGCCGTCAGGTTGTCTTTGCTGATATGGACATTGAAGTATTTCTCCTTGTGGAAAGTGGAGATTTTGCCTTCTCGCTCCACCAGCATTGCCAGCGTAGGCGTTTGGACGCGCCCGACCACCAGCTTCTTATGATAGAGCGTCGAGAACAGCCTTGTACCGTTGATCCCAACAATCCAGTCCGCCTTGGAACGGGCAAGGGCGGCTTCGTAGAGCCGGTCATACTCGCTGCTGTCCCGCAGATGGTCAAAGCCCTCTCGGATTGCGCTGTCTTCCAACGAGCTGATCCACAGGCGTTTGAAAGGCTTCGTGCAACCGGCTTTCTTGTAGACCAACCGAAAAATCAACTCGCCCTCGCGCCCCGCATCGGTGGCGCAGACAAGCTCGGTTACACGCTTATCGCGCATAAGGTCACGCAGCACCTTGAACTGCTTCTGCTTGTCCTTCGGGATTTCAAACAGCCATTCCTCCGGGACGATGGGAAGATCGCTGTACCGCCACTTGGCAAAGCGCTCATCATAGGAGCTTGCGTCTGCAAGCCCCACCAGATGACCAACGCACCACGAGACGATGTAGTTGTTTCCTTCGAGATAGCCGTCCTTACGGGAGGTTGCGCCCAGAACCTTCCCGATGGCGGCTCCAACACTCGGTTTTTCCGCAATCACTAAGATCAAATCGATTCCTCCGTTTCTTTGGTTTCAGCCTCGTCATCCTCATCGTCTGCAATGACAGGCTCTTCATCCTCGTTGATATACGGCTCTTCCTCATAGCCCTCGTCATCGAAGAAATCCAGATCCTCGTCCTTCTGCTTCTTACCGCGAACGAACTTGATGTAGTAATATGCACCACCGCCGATGCCGACCAGCGCGATGATACCGATGATCAGGGCAATGTTCGGGGAAGAGCTTTCCGGCTCTTCGGGCGTTTCGACCTCCGCGTCCTCGACCGGCTCTTCCGGCTCAGGCACAGCGCCGGTACACTCGCTCATGTTTGTTTTGCAGACAGGGCATTCCGTATTGACAGCTCCGGCCTCGCAGCGGGTATCGCAGTTACAGGTAGTAAGCGAAGATGCCGTTTCCTCATCCAACAGGGCAAGCAGATCGGCCTCGTCCACCATGTTGAGGAAATAGGTCTGATACTGTTCCTCTTCCTCGTTGATGGGCGCATCGTAATCGATCACGACATAGAAGGTGTTGCCGGTCTTGGTCTGTACTGTGATGAACTGCTTATTCGTCGCCTTGTCATAGAGCAGATCACGGGTATAAGCGTTGCCTTCACCGTCAATCGGCTCGCCCTCATACGGTTCAGGCTCTTCGGGTGCTGCGGTTTCCGGTGTTGCCTCGGGCTGGGTCGCCTCCGTGACCGGAAGGTCCTGCTCGGTATCATCCGCATAGGCGAATGCGGGTACAGTGAACGAGATACAAAGCGTGAAGCACAGTGCAAGTGCCGCCAAAAGGCGGATTCCTTTTCTCTTAGTCATTGTCCGTCACCTCCTGCTGGGTAGTGGTAGGCTTTTCCGCCTTGCTGTCCTTCATCGCGGCAAGGAATGCCATGATCTGATCCTTGTCCATGACCATTGCACGGACGGTGTTGACGATTTCAAGGTTTTCCAGCTCGGTTTTCTTGTCGTACAGTTCCTTGAGTTGCCCCTGCAGGTCCTCGACCTTCTTCTCGGTTTTGGCGATTTCCGCGCAAACCTTCTGATATTTCGGGTTCATAAAAACGCTCCTTTCGCTTAGTAGTTGGGTCTTCCAAAGGCATAAAAGTGAGACTGCCAATAGGAAGTGTTGATGGATGTGTACTGGATGGGATCGCCGCAGTGCAACATCACATTGTCGCCCACATAGATTCCCACATGGGAAACGCCCGGTGTGTCGTATGTGCCGACAAAGAAGACAAGATCCCCCGGCTTCACATCGGCGCTGGAAACAGGCGAACAGACATTGTAAAGCCCCTGCGCACCCAGCCGCCCGGTGTTGACAAGACCGCTGTTGGTGAGGACATAACTGACGAATCCCGAACAGTCAAAGGAAGTGGACGGATTTGAGCCGCCCCAAACATACGGGTAGCCGAGATATTTTTCTGCCTCTGCGATGAGAGTTGCGAACTTCTCGTCCGTCAGATACTCCGCATTGACCGTGTAGTCATCGGGTGGGTTTTCAATGTACTTGTCCACATAGCCGGAGCCGGGGAACAAATCCTCGCGGTTGCCCAGCGTTGACATATAGGCTGAGTACATAGAGAGCTGGTCTTCATTCATGATGTACACAGGCAAATGGGAAAGGTCAAAGTTTTCCAGCGTAACGGTACAGATGTAGTAGTTGTACGGGACTTCGACCTCATAAGTGTAAGTTTCCGTGCTGGTTTCACCGGTTTCGGGATCGGTGACAGTCGTTGTCCCTGTCCGGGTCTCGGTCCGGTAACGCACCTCAACCTCCACATCCTCAGTGAGGATGTATTGCCGGTCAAAGAGCGTTTGAAGAAGCCCCTGTACTTCGTCCAGCGTGAATTCTCCCTCATTGAAAGCTGAGAGAATGGAAATGAGCACATAGGGATCGTGCTCAATCGCGTCAAGGTCAAAGTGGTACTCGTCGTAGTCGTGTGTGCTTTCGTAGTTATCCAGATACGATTGCAGCTCCGCCTCCATCTGACAATACTGCGCCTCCGCGCCGGTCATGGCATCGTCCTCACTGAGGTAGGAAGTGGCGATGACAGACGAGGTAGTAGAGGTGAACATTGCCGTGCAGGAGCTAATCCCGGCGGACAGCAGGATCAGAATCATCAAGCCAGCTCCCAGCCACGCAAAGACTTTTTTGTTCTTGGAGATAAAGTCCTTGACCTTATCCGACGCTTTCTCACGGATGGTTTTACCGGTGGACTTGGTGGCGGTGGAGGCTGTTTGCGCCCCGGCCTTGCGAGCCGCAGCGTATTCCTTCTTGATGTGCTGCTTCTGGTAATGCTTGTTCATATTGGCACGGGAAGTCTTCATCTCAGGATTTTCGGCAACCGTCTTCTCAAAATGGAGCTTCCGGTCAGCGGCCTCGGCCTTCTGTTCCAGCTTGGACACCTTCTCGAAAGGCTTGTTTGCACTGCGCTCTGTATGATGCTTGTAGTGGTGGACAACGGACTCGGCGGCAATCTCTGTCTTGTGGGCGGCTTCCACGCCGGAGTTTTCCTGCTCCACCTCATGGATTTTGCCGTGAATGCCAGAGGCAAGAGTATCGCCGACCTTGCGGACGGTCTTGTCTGCCTCAAACTGCAATTTGCTCTGTCCTTTGGAAACTTTCAGCTCGTCTTCAAAGTAGAGGCGGGTTTTGCCTTTGCCCGTTTCCTCGTCAAAGACGCGCTCTTTTTTCAGAACCTTTTTGGTGGGCAGTTTCTCACGGGCGGCATCCAGACGCTCATGCGCCTTCTGGGATATGCGCTCCAAACGCTCAATCCGTCTGGGAGCTGGGGCATCGCTGCCAAGATCCGGTATCTCTGCGGAGGTTTCAGCCGCTCTTTCCAAAACGGCTTCGCCGTCAATCTGCCGTTCGGCACGAGGTCTGCTGACCTTACCGGTAACAGCGGTATCGGCAAATGCTTTTCCGTAGTCAACGGAATGGGCGCGGTATGTCTCAGAGTGCAGAGCGTGAGATGTGGGATCATCGCTGACGGGCAGATCGCCCGGCTTGTACTCTTGCGCCGCATCTGCGGACTGTGTTTCGGACTGAGCCTGACTCTCTGCGTCTTCCAGCTCATCCGGGCGGAGCTGTCGCCGCTTCCTGACCTCTTCGGCCAGATCGCCGGTTTCCATGTCATGGGGCGCGACAAGCTGCGCATCCTCAAGGCGCATAGACACCTTTTCCGAAGTGCCTTCCGTAAGGTTTTCCTCCACAGCCCCGTCTCTGGTCATCCGCAGGACAACCCGGTCTTTGGGCTTCAATTCATCATGAGGCATCAGATTTCACCTCCAATCCGCGCCTCGGCAAGTTCCTTGTATTCAGGGTTTAACTCGATCCCGACATAGTGACGGTCAAGCTGCTTTGCGACCATGCCGGTTGTGCCGCTTCCCATGAAGGGATCAAGGACAACGCCGTCTTTCGGGCATCCGGCAAGCAGACAGGTTTCAACCAGTTTAGGCGGGTATGCGGCATAGTGACCGCCTTTGAAGGGGACGGTGTTGATAATCCAGACATCCCGCTTGTTACGCAGCGGGTTTATCATGTCATCTGTGATCTCGCCATGTTCCCGGTAAAGATTGATGGTTTGCTGCTTTGCCTGTCCGGGGATAGGCACCCTGTATTTGTTGCTTCCCTTGACCCCACGCTTGAGCCTGCTTGCCGTTCCGGGAGCAATCGGCTCGGAGATTGCCCGGTAGTCAAAGAAATACTTCCGTGACTTTGAGAACAGGAAGATGTGTTCATAGCAGCGGGCGCAGCGGTCTTTGACGCTTTCCGGCATCGGGTTTTCTTTCATCCAGATGATGTCGTTGCGCAGATACCAGCCGGAGTCGCGGAGCGAAAAGGCCAGCATCCACGGAATACCGATCATATCCTTGGGCTTGCAGCCCTCAACCTTGTAGTTGAGAGCCACAGCCTGACCGTTTCTGCCCTTGGGATTTTTTGCGTCCACATAGCCGCCCTGATTGCCTTTCCCGGCATAGGTGTCGGAGATGTTAAGCCAGAGCGTCCCGTCTGAGCGCAGTACGCGCCTGACTTCGGCGAACACTTCCGTCAGGCGCGAGATGTATTCCTTTGGCGTTGCCTCTCTGCCGATCTGCCCGTCCACACCGTAATCGCGCAGCGCGTAATACGGCGGGGAGGTGATGCAGCAATGGACGCTTTCATCGGGCAGCGTTTTGAGGACTTCGAGACAATCGCCGGTGTAAATGTGATCAAGCTGTATGGGGACTCCCTCCTTTCTGCGAGACTTGATGCGCAATCAGTCGGAGAAATACTCGTCCGGCTCGTAGTCCTCGTCCTCGTCCAGCTCATCCTCCCAGCGGTCGATGATGGACTCGGCCTCCTTCGCCGCTTCGCGGTACAGGGAAAGACGATTGCGCTCATAGGCGGCATAAGCGGGGATGAACTTGCCAAACTCCTGAATGGCGCGGACATCCTTGGTGCGCATATCCGATACCATGTCGATCAGCTCGGCCATCGTCAGCAGATCCTCAATCATGCTGTCGTACTTCTCCTTGGGGATGGTGACAAAATCGTCCTCATCCTCGTCTTCCTCATCCATATCAAAGGCGGAAGGAGTACCGGACACACGGTAGATGTGCTCTTTCTCCTGAATGGAGTCGAGAATACCGGCGATAACCTCCGTCGCCTCATTGGCGCACTTGGCGATTTCCTCGCGGACATGGAGGTAAGCGCGGTGGTGCTTTTTCAGCTCGTCCTCCTTGCGGATCAGGTTGACCAGCTCCACGGTCAGCCCCATCAGGCCAAAGAAGCTGTCCATGCCTTCCTTGACCTCGCGGAAGCTCATCTCAACCGGCGTATCGCCGAAAATCTCGGTCATCTCGTCAACGGTGATCTCAAAGTTCTCATTCATATTCTTTTTCATAAAGGTAGTCCTCCTTAATTCTGCAAGGTTTCTTCGGGTTTGGTGGTCATATAACGATAGAGCATCGTGTCCTTCGGGAAGTCATCCTTGAAGGGGACGATGGTGGAGCCGTAGAAGATCAAACCTTCACCGGCGTTGGAATTGGTGATGTAGTTCTGCTGGCTGGGCGAGATGTTCAGCGCCTTGGACAAAATCTGCCGGTCGCCGCTTGCCTGGTTCAGAAGGTAAACGAAGTCGGAGTTCTCAAAGATGTTCTCAATCTCACGGGAAGCCAGCAAATCCTTGACATTCTGCGTGATGCCGGTCGGAATCCCGCCCCATTTTCTGAACCGCTTCCAGATTTCGACGGAATAGGCGGCTGTCTGCTCTTCCTTGAGCAGAAGGTGGAACTCGTCCATGTAGTAGCGCGTCGCTTTGTGCTGGGCGCGGTTGATGGTTACACGGTTCCAGACTTGATCCTGCACAATGAGCATCCCCAGCTTTTTGAGCTGCTTTCCGAGCTGCTTGATGTCATAGCAGACGAAGCGATTATTCACATCCACATTCGTCCGGTGATTGAAGACATTTAGCGAGCCATGCACATAGATTTCAAGGGCAGTGGCAATCCGCTGTGCTTCCGGCTCACTCTGACTGCGCAAGATGTTGTAGAGGTCTTCGAGGATGGGCATTTTCTCAGGGACCGGATCGGCAAGGTAGTCCTGATACACCTTACGGACGCTTCGGTCGATGATGGTCTTTTCCACCGGTTGCAGCCCGTCCTTGCCGCCCACAATCAGCTCACACATGGAGAGGATGAAGTCAGACTTCAAAGTCAACGGGTTTTCCTCTTCCGAGTAATTCACATTGATGTCCAGCGGGTTGATGTAGTCGGTACTCACCGGCGAGATGCGGATGACCTGACCTCCGAGCTTCTGCACAAGGGGATAATACTCCGCCTCGGGATCGCAGACGATGATGTCATCCTCCGTAATGAGGAAGGCGTTGGTCATTTCCCGCTTCGCCGAAAAGCTCTTGCCGGAACCGGGGGTACCGAGGATCAGGCCGTTCGGGTTTTTGAGCTGTTTTCGGTCAACCATGATCATGTTGTTGGAGAGCGCATTCAGCCCGTAATACAGCGCCTCGCCGCCCTGAAAAAGCTCCTGCGTCGTGAACGGGACGAACACCGCCGTCGAAGAGGTGGTCAGCCCGCGCTCAATCTCGATCTGATTCAGGCCAATCGGAAGAGAGGACATCAGCCCTTCTTCCTGCTGGAAGTCCAGCCGCTTGAGCGCACAGTTGTATTTCTGGGCAATGGAAGCCGTCTGGAAGATGGCGTTTTCGAGCTTCTGGCGGGAGGCAGCGGTATTCATGATGAGGATGGTCACAAGGAACATTCTCTCGTTGCGCGTCTGAAGGTCCTGCAACAGGCGCTTGGCCTCACCGCCGTAGGTGGCAAGGTCGGACGGGATGATTTCCATGTCATATCCGCTTCTCACGGCCTTCTTCTGCTCTTCAATTTTCATCTTGTCGAGGTCAGTAATCTTCATCTTGATGCTCTTGATGGCTTTCGCCTGATCAATCGTGCGGATATGAAGATTGACCGTGATGTTGCTGTCCATGTCGAGGAAGTCAGCCAGCATCCGGTCATTGAGTTCCGGCGCGAGGATTTGCAGGAAGCTCACTGCGCCGATGGCCTTGCCCATCTTGAAGCACTTGCCTTCACGGAAGTCGAAGGAAGTGGGCGCGATGAAATCTTTGCTGCTGAGTCCCGTCCGGGCTACCATGTCAAAGGAGAAGCGGAACGGCTCGTTCGAGTCCATGTTGAACACATCATGGAGCACTTTCAGCCGTTCGTAGCCGGACAGCGGCTCGGTCTTCACACCGAGGGTTTTGAAATTGTTGAGGATGTCCGTCTCAATCCGATCCAGCTTGGCCTTCGCCATGCGCAGGGAGTCGGCCTCAATGCCGAAGGTAATGTACTTGCGCTTGATGAGGCCGTTGTTGCCCTTCGTGAGCTGGTTTTGCAGCATCTCGGAATACTCGCTGCGGATGTCGTTGAACTCGTCAGCCTGCTCCGGGATGTTGATCTGCTTCTTGAACTCGCTGATGCTCGTCCTCTGGTTGATGAAAGAGAACTGGACAAAAATCGAGCTGTCAAAGTAGTTCAGGAAGTCGCACCAGTTCTCGAAGATGGCCGTCTTGTCCTCGTTCTGGGCGAGCTGATAGTTGATGTCGTTGAAACGGATAGTCTTTGTATAAAGACGGCTGTTGACCTTGCAGATGCCGTCGCGGCACATCTCCACATAGGGGATGGTCTGCTGCGCCGATTTGCGGACTTTCTTTGCCTTCTTGTCCTTTTTCTTCTGCATGACCAGCTTCTTCTTTTCCTCGGCGGAGAGAAGATCGCCGTACACCTTGCCGTTTTTGGTAAGCCGCTTAGGTTCTGCGGCCTTTTTCGTGCTGCTGTGCAATCTGCAATTCCTCCTTCTCTTTGATTTCCTGCTGGATCGCAGCGTATAGGTTGCTCGTGCGGTATGGCCGCACCTTATCCCTCAAAAACATGGACTTGATCACATGACCGAGGATTTTTTCAGCCGGTTGCCCGTCCTTCTCATAGAGAGCGAAGAAGATAAACGGGAGCATGATGACCACCATCAGCATTGCCGAAGTGGAGATGCCGAGGCTGGGCTTAGTCAGGAAGAAGATCGGAACACCCGCTGCCGCAGCCAGCGCAAAGCAGATGAGCTGCCGCTTTGTCAGGTTGAACATGACCTTCGTCTTGACACGATTCAGGTCCTTCGGGACCGGTACAAACGCCATTGGGAACCTCCTTTCCAAGCGTGATGCTGCATTCGACCTCATTGCCCCATACATCCCAGCCTTCGGGGGACTGGCGGGCGAAAAGTTCGATGCGCGGGACATCGCCCATGAGCTGGACGATGCGGTTGCGGGCTTCCTCCGGTTTCTTGGAGTGCTCTTCGATGTGGCTCATGATGACCTGATGCACACCGGGGCTTGCCCGTTTGGGATGGCCTTTCGTTGCAAGGATGCAGAGTTCAGCATTCGCCCGTGTCCAGTACCCCATGCCCCAAAAGAGACTGTCGGACACCCGGTTCTGCTTGATCCAGACAAAAGCCGTCGTTTTGTATTCAAATCCCCATGCTTCAAGGACTTGGAACGCCTCCTGCATACAGGGGAAGGTAATCCACATGAAGAGCGCACAGTCTTTTGCTGCAAGCTCTCCAATAGGCAGAGCCTTGATGTCTTCAAGGCTCATGGTCGGGTAATGGCTTTCCGCTGAGCGGCCAAGCCCCTTCTTTGAGTAGACCTTATACCGCCACGGAGGGTCGGCGTAGATCACGGAGTATTTCTTCAAGCTGACCCTCCTTTCTCAGTGGGCATTGAATAGTGACTTTGCAAGCGAACCTGTCTTGAACAGGGAGAAGCAAAGAATGACCGTATAAGCTGCCACCGAGAATAGCGCCGAGTGGATATTGGCTGCGATGATCATGTTGTTGATGAGCACGGCATAGATCGCAACGCACACCATGATGAGGAAGCCTTGGAATGCCAGCGCGAACAGCCCTTTGAGGTAGTTCGTGCCGATGCTGCCCCATTCGCGGTTGCTCATCGTCGCAATGGGAATGGGCGCGATGCTCACGGTGCAATAAATCTCAATCATACGGCCATAGAGAATGACCGTGATGAGAATGGACATGATCTTGAGGCACAGGCTGATCAGCAGCGTCTCTATGGACAAGCCGAGCAGTTCGCCAATGCCCATCGTTTCCATGCTGGCGCGCATTTGTTCAAGAGTGGATTCGATGTCGATATTCGTGTCGCCGCTTATGACACCGGCTGCACCGGCTACGACATTTTGACCGATGTCGAAGACCGCCATCACAATGTCAAAGGTGTTGGTAACGAGGTAGATCGCCACAGCTGCCTTGAAAAACCACTTGAAGAACATCCATGTGTCCATATCATGCAAGTTGTTTTTCTCGGTGATCATGGAAATCAGCTCGTAACACAGGACAAAGGTGATGATGATACCAGCGATGGGGACTATCACATTTTCGGATAGTCCCCGGATCATCTGGTATATGCTGCTATCCCATGAAGAGGGCGTTTTGCCTACCTCAGCAGCTATCGTCCCTACCTTGTCGTTGACATCGGTGAACATATTGGTCATGTTGCTTTCAATCCAGCCGATCAGAAGCTCTTTTATGGCTTCCTCGATTTTTTCAAGGATAAATCCCAATATTTCACCACCTTTCGGTTATGCTGGGGCTGCCGGATCAGAACAGGCCAGACAGGAGCGGGATAAGGGTCGTGCCGATGAGTACCACACCACCACCGGCCATCAACTGCTTGATTCCTTGGCTCTTGGCACCGGGATTGTCATTGCCGTACCCCTCCATGAGGTTGACCACGCCCCACACGGCAAGGCCAGCGCCAAGGGCGACAACGAGGGTCTGCAAAACGGTAACTGCCTGATTGATAAATTCCATAAATGACCTCCTTATGTTGGAAATTGATTAAAAATTAAGGGAGAGCGCGGCATTTCGCGCCCTCCCATGTGGACACGCGAACCGGTGATCAGAACAAACCGGACAGCAGGGGGATGAGGGTCGTGCCGATGAGTACCACGCCGCCACCGGCCATCAACTGCTTGATGCCCTGGCTCTTGGCACCGGGATTGTCATTGCCGTAGCCCTCCATGAGGTTGACCACACCCCACACAGCCAGACCGGCACCGAGGGCAACAACGAGCGTCTGAAGGACCGTAACCGCCTGATTGATAAATTCCATAGAGTGACCTCCTTGATTTTTGAGTGTGAATTATTGAAAATGGGCAAAAAAATAGAAGCCCCGTCATTGTTCTGCTTTGGGCATTGCCCATGCGCAGTGCATGACGGGGCTTCAATCGGCTTCAACCTCTCCCATGTCATAGAGGTCGAAGGTTTGGGTGGGCTTGACTACCAGCTTGTGAGAACGGTATTTCTCGATGTCAAAGGCGTTGCGCTTATCGTAGTCGGACAGCATTTTGTATTTTGGATGCTTCGTAATGTCGTACTTGTCACTGAGAAAAGGTCTCACGCCTCTAAGCTGCAAAATACATTTGCCGCCGTCCATGACAGCGATTTCGTCCTCCGACATGAGCTGCTTGCCGGTCTTCTGATAGTTCAGGCCGTATGAGTTGTTGATCGAACGGGTTTCTGATGTGTTATATAGGTCGATTGTCTCCTTTCCGAGGATTTCACTGAGTTCCTTCAAAGTGGATTTTTCCTTGCCGCCGAGGAAGAGCGTACAGTCGCAGTTGCCGACAATCGTGTCCGCCGCGTCCTTGTAGATGGTCTTGAGCTGGCTCTGGGACTGCAAGATGATGGATGCTGAGATTTCCCGGCTTCGGATCGTAGCAATCAGTTTGTCGAATTTCGGGATTTGACCGATGTTCGCAAACTCGTCGAGCAGGCAGCGGACATGAACGGGAAGCCGCCCATTGTAGACATCATCCGCCTTATCGCAGAGCAAGTTAAAAAGCTGGGAGTACATAATCGCAACGACAAAGTTGAAGGTATCGTCGGTATCAGAGATAATGACAAACAGCGCCGTCTTGCGGTCGCCGATGCAATCCAGCTCCATCTCGTCGTAACTCATCAGCTCCCGCAGCTCCGCGATGTCAAACGGGGCAAGCCGTGCGCCGCAGCTAATCAGGATCGACTTGGCTGTTTTGCCAGCGGCTAACTTATATTTACGGTATTGCTTGACCGCGAAGTGGTCAGGGTCACGCTCTTCCAGCTCATCGAACATGAGGTCAACGGGATTTTTGAAAGTCTCGTCATCCTCTCTGGCCTCCGAAGCGTTGATCAATTCGAGCAAGGTAGTGAAGTTTTTCTCGTGTTCCGGCGCTTCGTACCAGATATAGCCGATGAGTGCGGTATAGTAGAGCTTTTCTGCCTTGACCCAGAAATCCTCCCCGGACTTATCGCCATCTCCCTTCGTGTTGACGATGATCGTATTGACCAGTTTGAGGATGTCCTTCTCTGACCTGATGTAAGCGAACGGGTTGTAGTGCATGGATTTACGAAAATTTATCGTATTCAGCGACTTGATGATATAGCCGTTTTTCTCAAGCATCTTTCCACATTCGACCAGCACTGTACCCTTGGGATCAGTGACCACATAGGAGCTGTGCATCTGCATCAGGTTGGGCTTCACGAAGAAGCGGGTCTTACCCGAGCCGGAACCACCGATGACAAGGATGTTCTTATTCCTCGCGTACTTCGGCTGCTTCGGACGGCTGTTCATGGTCAGCCCTTCGGTCTGGGTGAGAATGACATTGTTGGAAAAGTCATCATCCATGTAAGGCCGGATGTCTTCCGGTCGTCCCCAACGCGCTGACCCGTATTCCTCCCCTTGGCGGAATTTCTTGCGGTTTTTGCCTTTGATGTAGACGGCCAGCTTGAGCAACGCGCCTCCGGCCACACCAATGAGAAGGTCTACTGGATGAAAGCTGGGGAGCGGATTGGCGAACGCTGCGCCGAAATTGGCTAAGCCGCCGGTGAGCTTGTCGATGAACTCTGTGCCGGGAGCCAGCCGGAAGACTGCCGCCAGCTTATCCACAAAGTAGAAGGCGAACACATACGGGAGATTGAGAAGGGCGAGCTTTTTGATGTCGAGTTTCTTTTTCATAGCTCAACGCCCCGATCCTTCGTCTTAACCTTGACCTTCTCCTTGTGCTGGGCTTTAGACTGCTCCCTGCTGCGGGAGAGCTTCTGCTTGAGGGATTGCTTTTCTTTCTGCTTGACCGTCTTGGCGGAAAACTCCTTGAACGCCTGAGTCATCACATCCACATCCCGGCCTTTGAAGAAGACGAGATAGCGCGGCGGTTGCTCAGAGGTGTCTTTCTTGAGCGCGTAGTCGATCCCATACTTGTTCGCTGTGCGCTCGAAAGACTTGATGTTTCCATCGGTCACTTCAATGTTGCTGATTGCGGCGTTCTGCTCGACAAGGTGCTTGATGGACTGCTTGCCCCGATAGGTCTTGGGCTGAGAGGCTTGCTTCTCTGCCTTTTCAATTTCCTCGATGAATTTGGCGAGAGCCTTTTTCAGCACTTCCGCAGTGATCTTGCCGCCCTTAATGGCAATCGCAACGACTTTGGTATTTACTTCATCCTGCATGGGGACCTCCTTTCTGAGATTTGCGGGGCAATCCCATCACTAAGGCGGGACACCGTGTAAAATGTGGATCATGTTTTCATCTCACCCCTTTGAAGTTGATTGAGAATGCTTACGCATCAGCCTTTCCCGTGAAAATCGTAGTTCACGCGGGCTGAATAGTAGTTGTCTATGGTCAGAGATGCGTTGTATAACGCCGTGAGCAGATATGCCCGGATGTTCCGAATGTCGGAAGGGCAATCGTTCATCGCTTGGAGCACATAGTCGATGTGGCCGCTGTCCAGCTTGAGAAAGCGTGACTTGACCACCGGCTGCGGCATATCCTCGCCGTTGATACGGATGGTGGGGCTTGTGGAGCAGACAGCATCCAGCATAATCTCGACAATTTCGTTTACACGGTCAAGGTCATAGTGCCTGTCCTGAGAGCGGATGTCGATCTCAAGGTTATCCCGGATCAATTCCCTGTATTGCTCCCGTTCATCCATCCTGTCCATCCCATCAAGATTGATAGATTGATAGTTTCTCAGAGAGTTATTTCTTTCGTTGGTAATTACTTGATTAGTATTTAATTGTGCGGGATTTTCCGTACACGGTTTTCCCGTGAACGGATTATCCGTGTCCGGCTTTTCCGTATGCGGTTTTTCCGTGTCCGGCAAACCCGTCTGCGGCTTCTCGTATATCTCGAAAACCATGCTGCTCATCCGGCCTTTTTCATCCCGTGACTGATGACGGACGAGATACCCTGCGTCCTCAAGCTCCCTGAGAGCTGCCAGAACAGCATCGGGGCCTTCCTTGCAGATCGCCGAAAGACCTTTCGTTGAGAACTGCCAGCCATCGTTGAAGGACAGCATTTTGGAGAGTAGCCCCACGGCCTTGAGGGACAGGGTTTTATCCCTGAGATGGTAATTTGCCATGACCGTGTAGCCACGGTTTTTGTTGACGCGATAGACTGCCATGTGGTTATCCCTCCCTTGCCATCACCGGCTGACAGCGCAGCGTTGACAGCTTCACCGGGGAATAGGGACATTCCTCGAAGACACAGGTTTGATATTTCCAGTATGGACGATGGAAGCAGCACGACCGACATTCCGGGCAGATCCCGTCGCATCCGCTGTCATAGTGGTTGTGGCCGGGTACCTCCTTCATGAGGGCTTCAAAGGCTTGCAGCTTACCGGCTGTCATGTAGCTCATTTTGTTTTCTCTCCTTTCCTCGCCGCACCGCCGTCATCTGCAAGAGGCAGATTGTTCCAGCTTTCGGGCAACAAAAAAAGAGGGTTTGCTTCATGCTCCGAAATGGAGAATGAAACAAACCCTCTTAGCTTTTCAGATATTCAGATGATTTCTCGGATGGTATGGATGATGCCGAGCAGCAGCCCGACGATCAGGGCGAGTCCTCCGATAAGACCGCCGATGATGATGTTGAGTGCGAAAATTCCTACTGTGCCGGATATGCTGTAACCGAAGGGGACGAGCCAGAGACACATCCTGCGGATGCCGAATGGGAAGCCGACGCAGAGCCACATCAGGAAGTAGTCACATACGCCGTCCGCCATGTAGACCGGCTTGAAGAATGCGGCAAGGCAAAGGGCAATCAGCAGAGGAAGCAGCACTTCCTTGAGAAAAGTCTTCACATTCTCACCCTCAATCCCTGCAAATCGTCCGTGCGGATGCCGACGAGATACCAGTCCGCAGCCATCTCGATCCGGGTGGGTTTCCACTTGCCCCCGACCATGACATCGAAGCATTCCCCGCAGTGCAGACCGCCGTAGTAACAGTCAAGGTCAAAGCGAATGTCGTATCGATCCGTTGCGTGGTCATAAACCAAAGTTCCCTGTTTCATGATGGACTCCTTTCGTTGTGGGCAGCGCAACGGGAAGGGCTTACGCAGTGTACCTCCATAGCCACCGCCAGCCGGTTTTGATCCGGTGCGCCGATTGTAGTGCGATTGTTCCTCTTTCAGGTCAAAAAAGAAGGGACTAAGCCAGAATCCCTTGATTTTCAAGGTCTTTCTGATTTAGTCCCATTATCGCACAACAATCTTTCGTGACAATGCAGTTTACTTTTCCGGCTTCCACATCGTCCATCATGCGCT
>OLSN01000248.1_pt1 | contig 60965 bp, 58 predicted proteins | sample 1672411 | NCBI WGS metagenome assembly OLSN01 (sample SAMEA3136683, study PRJEB25190) | human gut metagenome | biome: human gut; feature: human-associated habitat; material: faeces | place: Austria | collected 2013 | reverse complement strand
GTCAGCAAAGCTGACCAGAATCGCGTGCCAAGTCTCACGTGCGTTCGACTTGAATATCGTCACTGTGCTTTTTATATATTTAGTTTCACGTGAAACATAGCGATGTGAAACGCAAAATGTGGTTGTTTTATAGAAAAGAGAAGACAAAGAGAAAACAACTGTACTTTTTATTGGACATGTTGTACTGTATAATGAAGTATAGAAGACGTGGAAAGGAAGGTATGGGGAATGGAGAATGAGAAAAAAATCAAAAAAGTCTATTTTACGTTGACGGGTACGAAGTATCATTATGGAATGGATTTTCTGGAAAAGGGTATGAAATTATATCTGGAAAAGGAACCGGATAATAAATATGATAAAGAAGCAATTATGGTAAAAAAAGAAGGACTTGGATTGATTGGTTATGTGGCAAACAGTACATATACAGTAATCGGAGAAAGTATGAGTGCAGGTCGTTTATATGATAAGATTGGAAAGAAAGCAACAGCGAAAGTTGTTATGCTGACAAATGCAGGTGTTATCTGCAAAATCTGTAAAAAAAGTCTGCTGGAGTATCAGCAGCAAAATAAAGAAATCGAGAAAAGCGAAGAGCCGGTTAAACAGAATTAAAAGAGTTTCACAACGTTTTCACTCTATATGTTATACTGATTTCAACAATGAAAAAGGGAGAAAGGTATATGCCTAAAGGTGCAAATCAAAAGTTTAAATTGTACAGACTTGCACAGATTATGCAGGAGAATACAGATGACAGCCATTATATGACAATGCCGGAAATTATGGTTGAGCTGAAAAAATATGGAATAACAGCAGAAAGAAAAAGTATTTACAGTGATCTGAAAGATCTGGAACAGATGGGCATAGAAGTTCAGGGGGAAAAGACAGGAAAATATTATCAGTACCATGTTGTAAATCGCCCTTTTGAACTTGCAGAACTGAAACTTCTGGTAGATGCAATTCAGTCATCGAAATTTATTACAGAGAGAAAAAGCAATGCACTGATTAAGAAAATAGAGAAAATGGTCAGCAAATATGAGGCAATGACACTGCAAAGACAGGTTTATGTTTCCGGGAGAATTAAAACGATGAATGAAAGTATCTACTATACGGTAGATGCTATTCACAATGCAATATCTGAAAATCGAAAAATTAAGTTTCAATATTTTCAATGGACGGAAAAGAAAGAAATGAAATTGCGACATGGCGGAAAGTATTATCATATCAGTCCGTGGGGGCTTTCGTGGGAAGGACAAAACTATTATCTCGTAGGTTATGATTCTGAAGCAGAAAAAATAAAGCATTATCGGGTGGATAAGATGCTACATATCCAGGTGTCAGAAGAAAAGAGGGAAGGTGAACAGCATTTTCAGCAGCTTGACATGGCTGATTATGCAAAAAAGAGTTTTGGAATGTATGGGGGAAAAGAACAGCTAGTAAAATTAAAAATTAGAGATACGTTGGTGGGAGTGATGATTGATCGTTTTGGAAAAGATGTGATGATTATTCCTGAGGATAAAGGTCATTTTATCGTTCCGGTCTGCGTATATGTCAGCAGACAGTTTTTAGGCTGGGTGTTTTCTCTCGGGGACAGCATAGAAATTCTTTCGCCGCCACAAGTGGTTGAGCAGATGAAAGAGGAGAGTGAAAGGTTGTTTCGACAATACCATTAGAAATACAGAAAGAGCGGCTGAATCATGTAAAATCATGATAGCAAAAGATAAAAAGCAAAAAACTATTTCGATGGAGGGCATTCATATGAACTATGTAGTGATTGATCTGGAAATGTGCAAAGTACCAAAAATGTATCGAAACAAAATGTATAAATATGCAACAGAGATCATTGAAATTGGGACAGTTTTATTGAATGAAGATTTCAGGCAGATTGCGACATTAAGACAGTATGTGCATCCGGAATATGGAGTATTGGATCACTATATCAGCAATTTGACAGGTATTCAGAATGTTCAGATAAAAAATGCACCATTACTTGAGGAAGCCCTGAAACATCTGACGAATTGGCTTGGAGACAGGGAGTATAAAATTTTTGCGTGGAGTGAGTGTGACTTTGCTCAACTGAGAAGGGAAATAAAAAGTAAACAGATAGAAGATGAGCAAATCCAAAATTTCATGCAGCCAAAGCGTTGGATTGATTATCAGGATGCATTTGTAAAACGAAGCGGATTTTCCAGGGCAATCTCTTTAAGTGAAGCTCTGATGCTTTGCGATATGCAGCCTTGCGGCAGGTTACACGATGGTTTGGATGATGCAATCAATACCGCAAAATTAATTGAGATGCTGGAATCTGATCCAGATTACCAGATTCGTAACTACGAGAAAGAACTTGCAATTTCAGCGGAGCCACTGCAGTTTTGCATGGGAGATTTGTTTGCGGGGTTAAGCTTGAGTGCATAGTATGCCAGGTCGCATATGAATTCGACTTGAATTGATAAAAATGCCAGAATAATCATTTTCAAATTATTCTGGCATTTTTATCCTTTGGAATTCTTTCGGATATTTTGTGTGAGATTGAAAGCGGTATTCCCGTGTAGGTGGTTTCACGTGAAACATTAAAATATTTGATTTCTAAAGTACTCTGTGTTTCACGTGAAACGAAAAAATTATTTTTCAAAGAAAAGTTTCATGTCATTTTCTACAGTATCTATTCCGGCGATTCCGAAGTTTTCCATAAGTACTTTTGCTACATTTGGACTGAGAAATGCAGGGAGTGTCGGTCCGAGGTGAATATTTTTCACTCCAAGATACAGGAGGGAGAGCAGTACAATAACTGCTTTCTGTTCGTACCATGCGATATTGTAGATGATTGGCAGTTCATTGATATCGTCAAGCCCAAATACTTCTTTTAATTTCAATGCGATCACAGCCAGGGAGTAAGAATCATTGCACTGACCGGCATCTAAAACGCGAGGGATTCCGTTGATATCTCCAAGATTCAGTTTATTATATTTATATTTTGCACAGCCGGCAGTGAGGATGACAGTGTCTTTTGGAAGAGCTTTCGCAAAGTCGCTGTAATAGTTACGGCTCTTTGCACGTCCGTCACAGCCTGCCATTACTACGAATTTTTTGATGGAACCGGATTTTACGGCAGCTACAATCTGATCAGCAAGAGCCAGTACCTGTGCATGTGCAAATCCGCCGATAATTTCCCCTTCTTCAATCTGAGCAGGTGGGGCACATTTTTTTGCGTGTTCGATGATCACAGTGAAATCTTTGTTCACAGCAGAAGCACTGCCGTTTTCTGCTGAAATATCTCCAATATGCTGACAGCCAGGATATCCGGCTGCACCGGTTGTGTATAAACGGTCTTTATAGCTGTCTTTTGGCGGAACGATACAGTTGGTTGTCATCAGGATCGGACCGTGGAAAGCTTCAAATTCATCTTTCTGTTTCCACCATGCATTCCCATAATTTCCCACAAAGTTTTGATATTTTTTAAAAGCCGGGTAGTAGTGTGCCGGAAGCATTTCGGAGTGTGTATAGACATCTACGCCAGTTCCCTGAGTCTGTTCCAGCAGCATTTCCAGGTCTTTCAAATCATGACCGGATACGAGAATGGCAGGGTTGTTTCTGACGCCGATATTGACTTTGGTAATTTCCGGATTACCATAAGTTTCTGTGTTGGCTTTGTCGAGGAGAGCCATGCCATCCACACCATATTTGCCGACTTCCAGAGCCAGGGCAACCAGTTCCTCTGCACCTAAAGAATCATCAAGCGTTGCAGCCAGAGCCTTCTGAAGAAAAGCATCCACGTTTTCATCATCGTGTAGAAGGGCATTGGCGTGTTTGGAGTAAGCAGATAATCCTTTTAATCCATAAGTAATCAGCTCACGCAGGGAACGGATATCTTCGTCTTTTGTAGACAATACACCTACTTCTGCAGCTTTTTCTTCAAAACTGTCTTCAGTGCCATCCCAGAGGGCTGCGGATGGAAGAGAAGAAGATGCGGAGAGCTGTTTGATAAGGTTTCTTTTCACTTCGAGCGAAGTGTGGATACGTGAAACAATCGCATCTTTATCAAAATTTGCATTTGTTATTGTGACAAAAAGGTTTAAGGTGATCAGGTGATTGATGTCGGTACTGATCTCAACGCCTTCTGCCCGAAGCTGTGTGGTTACTGCGGACAGACCTTTTGTTACAAATACCAGAAGATCTTGCATGGCGGCCAGATCTGGTTTCTTTCCACAGACTCCGACTCTGGTACAGCCGGTGCATCCTGCGGTTTCCTGACACTGATAGCAAAACATAGTTTGATTCATAAATGAAATCCTCCTTTAAGATGACAGTGCAAACTGTCTTTTATTTATCTCAGTCGAGAGACTCCCACTTCTGCAAGTGGTGAGTAATAACAAGTCTTTCTTAGTGGGAGTACAATCTCCGATTGAGATATGCTCTGTACGGGCGATGCCTGCTTCGTATTCTTATCTCAATATCATTTGAAAAAAGTTATTCTCTTTTGTATAATGCTTGTATTGTGTTTGTCATGTGAGTAAAAGTATCTACTGAGGCAGGTCTTCCTGGTACTGCACGTGACGTTTGTAAATATAATGGAAAAATGAAAAGAAATCGGTTGTTTTAACAACGAAGGAGAAAAATATATGTTGAAAAAAATGGAAATAAAAGATTTTGACCAGGTGTATACCTTGATGGAAGAAAGTTTTCCGAAAGACGAATACAGAGATTATCAGAAACAGAAGGAACTGTTTCGAAATCCAGAGTATCAGATTTTGATAGAAAAAAATCCAGAGTTCCGGGAAATCAAAGCATTTTTTGCAGCATGGGAGTTTGAAACTTTTATTTACGTGGAACATTTCGCAGTCAATCCGGTATTGAGAAATGGAGGCGTAGGAAGCAGGATGCTAAAAGCATTGACAGAAGACGCAGAAAAAATGATCATTCTGGAAGTAGAACCTCCGACAGAAGAAATAGCAGTAAGGAGAGTTAGGTTTTACGAGAGAAATGGATTCTTCTTTAATGATTATCCATACATTCAGCCATCCATGGGTGAAGGGCGTAAAGAGATACCGCTTTTTCTGATGAGCACAGAGAGAAAAATTGACGAAGAAGAGTACAGAATGATTCGCAATACACTGTATACGAAAGTTTATGGAAAGAAAGATGTGCTGGAAAGAGAAAGATTTATTGATATGTGTTAGTTTCACGTGAAACATAATTTCGGATAAGCTAATTTGGACGGATACGCGTGAGATTTAGAACACGATTCGGGTCAGGTCAGCCAGCCGACTGAAACAAATGCTCCGCTGGTAACAAATTTGTGTCAGGGTGATGAAATGCAATCCCCTGTCTGATATAGATTTGACAGATTGTGGAAGTGCACAGAAGAAAAATAAAAAGAGCATATAAGCTAAAAAAGAAAATGCTTTGCTTATATGCTCTCTTTGTATATCGGATGTGAAATGACTTCTGCCTCTGCGATCAGTCAGAGGTATTCTTGAATGTTAATGATCAGTGGTGACCACAGCCGTGATTTCCACAGGCGTGTCCTTCTTCGTGACTGTGGTGGCTGCATGTAGCACCGGCAGAGGTCAGCTCGCCACGCAGGTAAGCTTCGACTGCTTTGTCTGTGTCTCCGGATGCACCGGAACATAAGGTAATGCCGGCATTTGCGAGAGCTACCTGAGCACCGCCGCCGATGCCTCCGCAGATCAGTACATCGATCTGGTTACCGGAAAGAAGTCCAGCAAGAGCACCGTGTCCAATACCATTTGAGCCCATTACCTGGCTGTTTACGATTTTATTGTTTTCCACTTCATAAATTTTAAAATTTTCTGTTCTTCCAAAATGCTGGAATACTTCTCCGTTTTCATATGTTACAGCAATTCTCATGACGTTTTCTCCCTTTTTCTGCATATAATTTACTGGCTGCGTGGATTTACAGCAGTTTTCACAGCATGGACTTCCATCACATAAAATGTAATTTCCACCCTCAATGCGGATGGATTTTCCAAGGACAATGCTTTCGGCAATTTTTTTTCGTGCGGAATTATAAATCAACTGTGCAGTTGTACGTGCAACACACATCTTTTTTGCACATTCTTCCTGGCTTAGACCTTCCATATCAATTTGCCGTATGGCTTCGTATTCGTCTACTGTCAGTGTAGTTACATCGTCCAGTCCGTTTTCAGACTGAAAAATCACATAATCAGGTTCTCTGCAAATCCTTCTTTTTCTACATTTTGGCATAAGTTTTTCTCCTTTTATTGGCATATGCCAATAAAAATAATAGCATAGGTAAATTAAAAAGTAAAGAGGACATTTGAAATCAGAGGTCAGGCATTCAAAGAATCGAACATTTCTGACCTGAAACAGGGAATTTCGAATTACAGTTTTGGCTGGTATCGCATGCTGGATACGTTGTAAACGGTAACGAATGCCTGCGGATCTTCTTTTGTAATATAGTTCATAAGTTTCTGATATTCAGATTTGTCCACGATGGTAATGATCTCGTTTCTCTTTTGCATGTTGTAGGCTCCGATGGATTCATAAATGGTAGCTCCGCTGTGCAGATCGTGAATGATAAAATTACGAAGTTTTTCTTCTTTTTTTGTAATAATGCAGACACGACGCTTGATGTTATGGTCGAAAATAAAGTGGTCAAGAACCATACCGTTGAAATAAGTTCCGAGGATACTGAGCACTACGGTCTTCTTATCGTAGACGAGTGCGGCAGAAAGTGCAACACACATTCCGGAAAGAGACATGGCTTTTCCTAAATCTATATGTGCATATTTATTCAATATTTTTGCAACAATATCCAATCCGCCGGAAGAAGCATTGCGGTTAAAAAGGATGCTTAATCCGACACTGACAACGAGAATATAGCAGAGCACATCCAGTTCCTGACTGTTTGTCATGGAGCCAAAATCTGGCAGGATCATTTCAAAGAGCCAGAGGAAGAATGGAAGCATAATGCTGGTATAAACGGTTTTAACGCCAAATTCCCTGCCACAGGTGAAAAAACCGATGATCAGGAGAGTAATGTTCAGGATCATGCTGATCGCAGACAGAGGGAGCGGAATAAAGTTTGTCAGTACAATACCAAGTCCGGAAATACTGCTGACGGAGGTATGGCTTGGAACAAGAAAAAAGTAAACTGCAGCGGCAATGATCGCGACAGCAACCGTCAGAATAAAAGTTTCTTTCAGGATGTTTAAATAGTTTGTTTTTGTTTTCATTATTTGCCTCGTTTATTAATAAAATTTAGTGTCCGCAACAAGAATGCCAGGGCATCCTTATATATTTAAATTAAAAAATCAGATAAAACCCAATAGTTATTGCTAAAAATTATACAATTTTGATGGATTCAAGATCATTCGGAATGTAAAGATTGCCGGAAAAATAAGATTCTCCTTCGACTGAATACAGTTCTTTACGGTTCTGGATGTTTTTGTCCTCTGTGTGATAGAGAACAAGGTTCGGAACATGAAGCTTCTGGGCAAGTTCACAGGCGTCTTTTACGGTTGAATGGTGCTTCTCGTAAGGGTTGAAAAGGTCTCTTTCAGAGTAGAGGCAGAAAGCTTCGTGCAGGAGCCATTCGCAGCCTTCTACGTAAGGCTTTTCACAGTCGTTATAAGGCTCATCGCCGCAACAGACGAGCTTTTTACCACTGTTCAGTTCCATAGAAAAGCCAAATTGCTTTGCTTTGGTGGATCCGATATCGAAAAAGGTCACATTTCGGTCGTTGATAGTGCGAGTTTCAGCGTCGGAAACACAGATCAGATGTAGCCTGTCACCGATAAAACGAGTCTGTTTCTTTGGGAGGAGCTGTTCGGCCAGGTTATGGAGCAGGGAAATAACTTCTGCGTGACCATAAATAGTGGCTTCTCCTTCATATTTGCCACTGTTCATATTCTGACAGATCATGCGGCTCATCCAGATGATACCGGTCAGATGGTCGATGTGTTTGTGGGTGATAAAGATTTCACGCATATCCATCCAGTTAAAACCGGCGTGTTTTAACTGATGAAGAATGGTGCTGCCGCCACCGCCGTCCACCATAAAATATTTTTCATTTTCTTCCAGGACAAAACAGGTATTGTAACATTCGGTTACAAGTGCGTTTCCGGTTCCTAACATTGTTAATTTCATATGTAACACCTTCCTTTGAAAAAACAGTAAAGAGGAAATCTGCTACGGTAAAAAGAAACAGATTTCTGGTTACAAGTTTCCGTTAAAATGTCCGTTTTAGAGGCTTAAATATGGATTTCCAATATATTGCACATAAGAAAATGGAATAATGTGGGAACGATTTCATATTGCAAAAAATGCCGGAAAATCAAGGTTTTTCGGGAATATGAGTATTGAGAAAAGCTTCATATCTGACCCAAAACAGACATATAATTATTACAGGAATGCTGTTTACAGCCTGTAAACCGTCGGATATACGCTGCATATAAGGAGATGCAGGCTATCCAAAGTATATTTTGCAGTAAAAAAGGAAATATTGCAAGAGAAATAAATGGGTACTTTCCAAATAAAACATCACATATAATGGTATTTATGCATAAAAATAAACGCTTTATGCATAAATGTATACATATGCATAAAAAGAAAACAAGGGAATTATACTGCATAATAAGTGATGTTACGAGACGAGAAAGGGAACAAAAAACACCAGATTGACTAAAAAAATGAGGAATTAATACTTGTTTTTTCTGATTATATATTTGATCGTTCTGGCTTTCCTTGCACTTTAAGTGTGGCAATGTTAAAATCAAAAAAAGAGTGAAAAGGAATCGTAAAACAAAGATAGAAATTTTGAAGAGATGAAACGATTGTGCCATTGATCAATATGGATTTTGATGGTTTGAGGACTGCAATTATTGAGATGTTATCCGGCGTATCGGTAGAAGTGGACGTATCTTCTTTCCAAAATGATATGACCAGTTTTGTGAATAAAGATGATGTGTTCACGTATTTGATACACTTAGGTTATCTTGCAAACAAAGAAACATCAGTGCATGATAGAAAAAGTGTGCATTTGATGAGGAAGGACAAAAAATTGAAGATAAGAACAGCAACAATGGATGATCTGGAAATGATAGCCGCTGTGGAGGCAGAATGTTTCCCGGCGGCAGAGGCAGCAACCAAAGAAGAGTTTGCAAAAAGGCTGCAACATTATAGTGATCATTTCTGGCTTATGTTTGAGGGGGAGAAACTGATTGCTTTTGTGGATGGATTTGTTACGGATGAAGCAGATCTGACGGATGAAATGTATGAAAAAGCGGAGCTGCATAATGAGCATGGAGCATGGCAGATGATTTTCGGCGTAAATACAATCCCTGCCTGTCGCAGGCATGGATATGCGGGAGAACTGATCTGCAGAGCAATCCAGGATGCGAAGAAGCAGGGACGAAAAGGTCTTGTACTTACGTGTAAGGACAGGCTGGTTCCATATTATGCAAAATTTGGTTTTGTAAATGAAGGAGTCTCTGATTCCGCACATGGAAATGTAGTGTGGAATCAGATGAGACTGATTCTCTAAAAAATGCGATTTCCATTTCGATCAAAATGTGCCCGAAGAGCCTTTTCGGTAAAGAAAATCGGAAGGATCAGCGGAATCAACTGCAGGAAGGTGATGATCAGGCCCATATTGCCGACCGGATCATTGCCTTTTCCAATTACAAAAAGCATTGGAATGACAGAAGGTATGATCAGAATCCAGCCAAGGGTACGCCAGATTTTCCCAAAATAGTGATGGGCAAACTGCCAGGTATCTGCATTTTTCATAGACATGGAAGTGCGGTAGCCAAAAGCTGAATTGATTTCCTTTGGAGCACTTCTGGAAAAAAGTCCGCCAAAGCTGATCATCAGGAATGGAATCAGCAGAACCGTTACACACATAAAAATCCAAAATCCCATAAAAATCCTCCTTTCGAAAGTCGAAAAATCCCAAGCGTATCTTAGAGGGGAGAAAGGTGTAGTTAAGGATAATATAAGACTAAAATGGGAGAAAAGCAAGATGAAGTTGGGCATTAAGAAAACTTATATGTAAAATATGACGCCATGATGGGGACTCTGAAGCGGAAGATTATTAAAAAAATATTTCTCTGATTCGGATTGACAAAGATCGCTTATTCAAGTATAATAATCACAAAATAATTTTAAATCTAATTCTATCTGACTTTCATTGCCGTTCGGCAGGAAAATCCAAAAAACTTTATACCTGCACAGAGCGGCTGAAAATACAAAAGTGATATCTTAAGAAAACTTTTTGACAACCGATATTTGCAAATTGCTTCTTAGCCAAAGAGTTTCACAATCCCGGTATCCAAGGCTGTTTTGTAGCAGGGAAATGTCAGCAAAGCTGACCAGAAGCGTGCACCGGGTCTCACGTATATTTAGCCTGGATTCATACAAAAAGCAAAGGAGCAGCCTATGGGACAAAAAGATATTACAGAGAAACTACTGGAAGATTATAATGATGTATTTGCAGATATCATAAACGGACTGATTTTTAAAGGAGAACAGCGGATTCTGCCGGAATCTCTGGAAAATGCAAAAGTCCACTCTCAATATAAAGCAGAAGATGGAAAAGTCCATGAACTGGAGAGGGATGTCATAAAATACTGGAAAGAGAAAAAAGTCGAACTGGCGATCTGCGGGATCGAAAACCAGAGCAATGTGAAAAAATATATGCCGTTCCGTATTATCGGATATGATGGTGCTGCATATCGCAGCCAGCTATTGGAGAACAGAAAAGAGATCCTGCCGGTCATGACAATTGTATTGTACTTCGGTACGGATCATCACTGGTATGGCAAAAAGAATATCAAAGGGTTGATGAAAATCCCGGAAGGACTGGAAGAGTACATCAATGATTATGAAATGAAAGTATTTGAGATCGCATGGCTTACAGAAGAGGAGATCAGCCGTTTCCACAGTGATTTTAAAGTCGTGGCAAATTTCTTTGTTCAAAAAAGAAAGCATAAGGATTATATCCCGGATGATCCAACGGAAATCAGGCATATAGATGAAGTACTGAAATTGCTCCGGGTAATGACCGGGGATGAACGCTACCAGGCAATATTTCAAAAAGAGAGAGGAGTGCATAGTATGTGTGATGTGGCGGAAAGACTCGAAAAAATGGGAATGGAAAAGGGAATAGAAAAGGGAATGGAACAGGGAGTGAAACAAGGAAGAAAGTTAGGCAGAAATGAGGGAATCCACGAAGAAAAAATCCGTGTATACAAAAAACTTCTTGAAAAAGGATTTTCGAAACAAGAAGCACAGGAGATAACTGAATTGCCGCAATTTCTGGAAAATTGACCGAGCCTTTTAAAGCGAGAGATGCTTCTTGTCCGAAGGGCAAGAAGATGGGGCTTAGAAAAACCTATATGTAAAACAGAATGCCATGATGATGCGAAAACAATCTTCGTCAAAGTGATTTGTTTTCGCATCATCATGGCTGTATTATTTTTTGTCTCTGTACTATCTTGTACCTTGCTACGAGTTTTATTTTCGTAGCAAGGTACTTATAGTGTTCATTTGTCGGGCAACTCATAAAATAAATACAACATAAGCAATAAGAATAACAATGAAAATTAGATGAGGATATCATAAAAACAAAAAAATATATTTTCAACTGCTGGTTGAATTGACGTTTTTCTACTACAATGATACAATAAATACAATAATTTGTAGAAAAACACGAAAAAAAGGAGAAAAAAGCTAAAATATGTATGCAAAATTGAGAATAGAACTCGACTCTTCTCAGATTTCATATCAGCAGTCTTCAAATTTGCAGGGCGTATTGATGGAGCAGATTGACACAGACTATGCACAGGAACTGCATCAATATAGTCTGAATCCATACAGCCAGTATGTCGTGAAGGAAAAGGATAAGACTGTCTGGTATATTTGCACCGTAAACGAAGAGGCTTATGAAAATATCATTCTGCCGCTGGAAGAGTTGAAACAGATCACGATTCGCAGAAAAGAGATTACCACAAACGTTGTGGGCCGGAGCATCGAGATACTGGAAGAAAGTGAGCTGATGAAGCAATTTTATGAGGAAAGCTGTGATCGCTATCTGAATTTGCAGTTCTGCACACCGACGGCATTTAAACGTGACGGAAAATATGTGAATTATCCGGATCTGCGTCTGGTATATGGAAGTCTGATGCGAAAATACAGTGCTGCATCAGAAGAACTGGATATGTACGATGAAGAGACACTGGAAGAGCTTGTAAGGAACAGTGAGATCATTCGATATCGTCTCCAGACCATGCCTTTTCCACTGGAAAAAGTTCAGATCAATGGATTTGTGGGGAATGTCTGTATCAAGATAAAAGGAACAGAGACGATGGCAAATTATATCAGGCTGTTATGTCGTTTTGGAGAATATTCCGGTGTGGGAATCAAAACCAGTATGGGAATGGGAGCAATGCAGCTGCACAGGAGGGAGAAACATGGTTGATGAAAAAGTAAGACTGATCATGGGAAGTCTGTTGCATGATACAGGAAAAGTGATTTACCGTCAGGGAGATGACAGGCGTAATCACAGTATTTCCGGGTATGATTATCTGAAAGAGGAAACAAATCTTACAGATTCGGAGATTTTGGACTGCGTCCGCTATCATCATGCATCGCTTTTGAAACGGGCAGTTGGTTTAAAAGAAAACAGTCTGGCGTATATTGTATATCTGGCTGATAATATTGCGGCATTTTCCGACCGGCGGAAAAAAGATGAAAGCGAAGATCGAGGTTTTGAACGTTCGCTTCCGCTGCAGAGTGTATTCAATATTTTGAATGGAAATCATCAGGAAAAATATTATCATCCGGGTAATATGGATCCGAAAAATGGAATCAATGATCCAGGGGATGAAAAGATTCCGTTTTCGGAGTCTTTTTATACAACGGTAAAAGTCCAGATTACCGAAAATCTGAAAGGGATGGATTGGAACAGTGAATATTTAAATTCGCTTCTGACAGTTCTGGAAGCCAATCTTTCTTATGTTCCATCTTCGACGTCAAAAGAAGAACTGGCAGATATTTCGCTGTTTGATCATGTAAAACTGACGGCAGCAATCGCAAGCTGCATCTATGACTATCTGAACGAAAATCATCTGAATTATAAAGAGACGTTATTTTCAAAAGAAACAGAATTTTACGAAACAGAAGCATTTCTATTCTGTTCTTTAGATATTTCCGGTATCCAGAAATTTATTTATACCATTGCTTCAAAAAATGCATTGAGAACTTTAAGAGCCAGATCTTTTTATCTGGAAATCATGATGGAGCACATTATAGATACACTTCTTGAGAGACTGGAGTTGTCAAGAGCAAATCTGATTTATTCGGGAGGTGGACATTGTTATTTGCTTCTTGCTAATACACAAAAAACACGAGAAGTGTTAAACACATTTCAAAAGGAATTACAGTCCTGGTTTTTAAAATATTTTCGTACAGAACTTTTTGTAGCATTTGGTTACAGCGTATGCAGCGGCAATACATTTCGAAACGTTCCGGAAGGAAGCTATGCAAATATGTTCCGGCAGGCTTCAGCAGGCATATCGAAAGCAAAATTACATCGTTATACAGCGGAAGAAATCATTGCATTAAATCAGTATCGTGCGGATGATTACACAAGAGAATGTAAAGTCTGCAAGAGAATCGGCCAGGTGGATGAGAAAGATGTGTGCCCGCTTTGTCGCAAGATAGAAGCACTTTCCCAAAATATTTTATACGATACATTTTTTTCAATCGTACTGGAAGGAGAGCAGGAAGGGCTGCCTCTTCCGGGGGGATACAGGATGGTAACGGATGATGAAAAATCATTGAAAAAGAGAATGGAAGAGGATATTTATTATGTGAGAACATATGCAAAAAATGCAATGTATACGGGGAAACATATTGCGACAAAGCTGTGGGTTGGTGATTATACGACCGGGGATACCTTTGAAGCGTTTGCAGAGCAGGCAGAAGGAATCAAAAGAATCGCAGTTATGCGTGCAGATGTAGACAATTTGGGGCAGGCATTTGTTTCTGGATTTTCTCAGGGGAAAAGTACATTGTCAAGAACAGCAACACTTTCCAGACAGCTGTCTGTATTTTTCAAGTATTATATAAGATGTATTTTAGAAAATGGAGAATATAGTATACAGGGAGAAGATTCAAAACGAAAACGCAAAGTGACGATTGTTTATTCCGGCGGAGACGATGTTTTTCTTGTCGGTTCTTGGAATGATGTGATCGAAGCAGCAATAGATCTTTCAGAAAAGTTCAAACGCTATACACAGGGAACATTGAGTATTTCAGCAGGTATTGGAATCTACGAGTGCAGTTATCCGATAGCTGCAATTGCCGAAGAGACTGGGCGAATGGAGGAAGAGTCAAAGAAAAGTCCAAATAAGAAATCTATTACGTTAATGGAAGACGGAGAGGATCATAAAGTAGATGAACTGGATAAACCATTAAGTGACGGAACTTATGAATGGGATGAATTCAAAAATGAAGTTCTGGAACAGAAGTACAGGGCAGTACAGGAATTTTTCCGGAATGTAGATGAACGAGGTATGTCATTTCTTTACCGCATGTTGGAACTGATCCGGAATCAGGATCAAAATCTGAAACAGGACAAGAAAAATAAAATTGAATTTGCGAGATTCCTTTATCTGCTCTCAAGACTGGAGCCGAAAGAAGAGGGAACTCAGAAAGAGCAATATCGCAGATTTGCTGAAAAAATGTACCGATGGATACAATCAGAAAAAGATTGCAGACAGTTAAAGACAGCATTAAATCTGTATGCATATATGCACCGGGAGAGAGGAGAAAATTATGCGGATAAATGAAAACAATTATGTGGATAAAGCAGAGAAAGTGATAAAAGAGCTGGCAGAAGAATCAAAACAGAGAAACAGAGGAAGAGTAGATATGGTTACGACTTCCAAACTCCGAAACCTTCTGGCGATGACAGCAGATATTTATAATCAAGTACTTACCTGGCAGTCGGAAACATTAAGTGATGAGCTGAACGGAAGAATCGAATATCTGCGGATTCGTTTTGTCTATGAATGCGGACGCGATGACAGTAAGAGAAAAGTAAGAAATTTTGTAGAGAAATCAGAGGTTCTGGAGATTCTGAAAGAGATTAAAAAGAGCAAAAAGAATTATCTGCTCTTCAGCAGATACATGGAAGCACTGGTTGCATTTCATAAATATTATGGCGGAAAAGAACAATAGGAGGAAATTGTTATGTATGCAAAAATTAAGATTTTTGGAGACCTTTATGTAAAAACAGGAATGCATATCGGAGGCAGCAGTGCTTTTGCAGCGATTGGAGCCGTAGATTCACCGGTTATCAGAGATACGAGAAGCAGTTTGCCGATGATTCCGGGAAGTTCCTTAAAAGGAAAAATGCGAACTCTGCTGGCAAAAGAATTTAACGGTCAAGTGGTAGAGCCGGAAAATGATCATGAAAGAATTGCCAGACTGTTTGGAAGTTCAAAGAAAGAGAAAGTCAGAAGAAGTCGTCTGTTGTTTGCAGATATGGTTCTGGCAAATGAAGGAGAACTGCGAAAAGCCGGACTTCAGAGTATGACAGAAGTGAAATTTGAAAATTCCATTTCAAGAGCCACAGCCATTGCAAATCCAAGACAGATAGAACGTACGGTAGCAGGTTCGGTCTTTGAGCTGGATTTGATCTATGAGCTGGAGAAGGAAGAGGAATTTATAGAAGATATGGAAACGCTTGCAGAAGGAATGAAACTTTTGCAGTATGATTATCTTGGCGGCAGTGGTTCTCGTGGGTATGGCAAAGTTGAATTTCAAAATATAGAAGCAGAAGCAGTGGTCGGTGATGTGGACGAAGCTTTGATGGAGCAATGTAACCGGATTTTGGCAGAGACAACACAGAGATAAGAGGGAGAGCACGTGAATTATACATTATATCAGCTGGAATTTCAAAACGGAGTACGGTTTGGCAGCGGCAACCTGGACAGTACGGAAATTACATTTCATGCAGATACGTTCTTCTCGGCATTGTTTCAGGAAGCATTGAAATTTGGCAAAGAAAAAGAATTTCTTTCGCGTATCGAAGAAGGAAAGCTTCTGTTTTCTGATGCGTTTCCTTACATGGGAAAATGCTTTTATATTCCAAAACCTGTCATACATATAGAACCGAAAGCAGATCAGGAGCAGGGAAATTCAAGAAAAAAGAAACTTTTTAAAAATTTGAAATATATTCCACAGGAAAATCTGGAAATCTTTTTCAAAGGAGATTTTGAAGAAAAACACATGGGCAGCCTGAAAGAATTGGGAAGTTACGCAATGAAAACAGCCGTTGCAGTTCGGGGAAAAGAAGAACCAGAACCGTATCGAGTCAGTACTTTTTGTTTTAAAGATGGAAATGGTCTGTATCTGATTCTTGCTTATAAGGGCAAAGAAGACAAAGAGTTTTTTGAAGAATTGCTTGAGAGCCTTTCGTATACCGGAATTGGTGGAAAAAGAAGTGCCGGATTTGGAAGATTTGAAGCGGTGGAAAGGAAAATGCCGGAAAGTCTGAGAAAGAAACTGACGGATACAGGAAAAATGAATATCCTGTTGTCTACGGCACTTCCGCAAAAACAACAATTGGAAAAAGTTTTAGAAGAGGCAACTTACACTCTGATCCGAAGAGGCGGATTTATTGATTCACAGAATTTAAAAGACGGACCGAAAAGAAAAAAAGATATATATGTTTTTGCTCCGGGCTCCTGTTTTAAAACAACTTTTTCAGGTCAGGTTGAGGAAGAAGAAACTGGAGGAGAACATTCTGTTTTTCGCTATGAAAAAGCACTCTTCCTGGGGGTGAATTTATGAGATCAGTATTAAAAACCTGTCAGCTAGAATTAAAAGTAAAAGGACCTGTTTTTGTGGGAAGCGGTTATGAAATTCAGAAAAAAGAATATATTCTGCAGGGACATAAGGCAGGTGTGGTAAATCCGCAGAAACTTTTTATGCTTGCAAAAAAGAAACATCTGGAGGCGGAGCTGGAACGCTTCATGGTAAAAGATACAAGAGAAGATCTGAAACACTGGGTGATGCGAAACCGCATTTCAACGGATGAGATGCAAAGATGCATGGCGTATACCTTAAATGCCGGGGATATGCAGTTAGAAAAAGGAAAAATGCAGATCATGGCATGCATGAAAAATCCATATGGACAGCCGTATATTCCAGGCAGTTCGATCAAAGGGATGCTGAGAACCATTTTGCTGTGCGATGAAATTATGCAGAATCCGGAAAAATACAGAAGACACGCACAGCAGATCAAACAAGATCTCCGGCAGCAGGGAATAAGACGAGACAGAGTACTTGCAGGAAACATCAAAAGTATAGAAGAAGAAACTTTCCATATCCTTGAAAGATCAGAAAAACAAAGAGATGCAGTAAATGACTGTATGGCAGGCATCATAGTAAGTGACAGTGAACCGCTTTCCACAGAAGATTTGATCTTATGCCAGAAATGGGAGAAACACGTAGATGGAAACAACAAAACCATCAATCTTCTGCGAGAATGCCTGAAACCGGGCAAAGTTATACGCTGCACGCTTACAGTTGACGAAAGTTTGTGGAAGAGAACGGGAAAAGAATTCCGGGCAGAGGATATTATGGAAGCAGTACAGCGTTTTTCAGAACGGTATCAGGAAGCATTTTTGAGCAAATTTACAGGTAATCATACAATTTCAGATCGTAGCGTTTTTTTAGGCGGTGGCAGTGGATTTGTATCAAAAACTATGATATACTCATTATTTGAAAGCAGAGAAGCAGTTGCGATTACAAAAGATATTTTTGAGAAAACAAAGGTTCCAAGAGAACACAAGCATGAAAAAGATTTGTTATACGGTGTCTCACCGCATATTCTCAAATGTACTCGTTATCAGGGAAAAGAATACATGATGGGACAGTGTGAGATGACGTTGCATCCAAAAGAATCATAGAATCCAAAAGAATCAAAGAAGCAGAAATCCGGGAGTTTTGCAGGCGTTTCCCACGCACCGCATAAACACTGGGAAAACCTGCAGAAATTCATTCCAAAGAAAGCTATATTTCCAGAAAAAACAATTTGCCACGCAAAACGGCAAATACCCCCAGAAAACAAGCGGGGTCCAAGAGATGGTATTAAGAAATATAGCTCCCCGAGAGGGGACGGAAAGGTGGATGCCTTGGCACTAAGAGCCGATGAAGGACGTATTAAGAAATATAGCTCCCCGAGAGGGGACGGAAAGTTTTCCTCCTTATCTATTGGTTTGAAATTTTCCAAATTAAGAAATATAGCTCCCCGAGAGGGGACGGAAACGAAGTTACGTTGCTCTGCAAAACAGAGCTATTAATCATTAAGAAATATAGCTCCCCGAGAGGGGACGGAAACTCACTCAGCAGTTTCAACACGTTTTTAGTTACATTAAGAAATATAGCTCCCCGAGAGGGGACGGAAACCATAAGTTTTTCCTCCAACCTTTTCACTATTTTATTAAGAAATATAGCTCCCCGAGAGGGGACGGAAACGTTTCCGCTGTCAAATTCCTGCAGCATTTTCTCGATATTAAGAAATATAGCTCCCCGAGAGGGGACGGAAACTTATCAGTGACCCGTAATATTTCAGCTATTTCCTGATTAAGAAATATAGCTCCCCGAGAGGGGACGGAAACTGTAAGCAGGTCAACCTGCTCAAGCTGAGCGGTGGTCAGCATTAAGAAATATAGCTCCCCGAGAGGGGACGGAAACTTCATAATGCTTTTCCTTCTTGGGTGTAGTACCTTACCTAAGATTAAGAAATATAGCTCCCCGAGAGGGGACGGAAACCATTGTTGCTTTCCCATCATGCAAATGGCAGCTCTTATTAAGAAATATAGCTCCCCGAGAGGGGACGGAAACCGCTATTACGAAGAATACCAAAATCATAGTGAATATTAAGAAATATAGCTCCCCGAGAGGGGACGGAAACTTGTAACCTTTTTCTCGTCTTTCTTCATCATGTATTAAGAAATATAACACCTCGGCAGGGGGCGGATAGGGATTTCTTCTATCTCCAACTATTGGCATTGTTTAATTAAATTCTCCGTCAGGGGACAATTTGCAAAGGGGGGCTTTTATGAGTTTGTTGTATGTAAATGAAAATGGTGCAACGATTGGTGTGGAAGCAAATAAGTGCGTGGTTCAATATCGAGATGGCATGAAAAAAATGATTCCGATTGAATCACTGGAAGGTATCACGATCATGGGACAGTCGCATCTGACAACAAAGTGTGCGGAGGAATGTATGTGCAGAGGAATCTCTGTCGCATATTTTTCAAAGGGCGGTAAATATTTTGGGCGACTGATGTCCACGGATCATATCAATGTTCAAAGGCAGAGAAAACAAAGTGCTTTGTATGATACAGATTTTGCGATGAAACTGGGACAGAAGATTTTGAGTGCAAAGGTGAAAAATCAAAGCGTTGTTTTGCATCGCTATGAAAAAAGCCGTGAGCTTTTGCTGGATGAAGAACAGAAAATGATGCGGATATGCAAAGAGAAAATTTTAAATTGTTCAAGAATTGAGGAGATGATCGGATTTGAAGGACAGGCAGCGAAATATTATTTCCAGGGCTTATCCAAATGTATTGATCGAAAGTTTCGTTTTCAGGGAAGAAGCCGCAGACCGCCCAAAGATGAATTTAATTCCATGATCAGTCTTGGTTATTCACTTTTGATGAATGAAGTTTACTGTAAGATAGAAATGAAAGGATTGAATCCTTATTTCGGTTTTATTCATCGAGATGCAGAAAAGCATCCTACGCTGGCAAGTGATTTAATGGAAGAATGGCGTGCAGTGATCGTGGATGCAACAGTCATGAGCATGATCAATGGACATGAAATATCAAAAGATCAGTTTTATTTTGATATGGATGAACCCGGATGTTATATTACCAGAGACGGACTCAAAATTTATCTGAACAAACTGGAACGAAAATTTCAGACAGAAATCCGCTATTTGAAATACACAGATTATGCAGTCAGTTTTCGAAGGGCAATTTTATTGCAGATGGAACGCCTGACAAAAGCAATTGAGGAAGGGGACGCAGATTTGTATGAGCCGGTTATTATTCGATGATGAAGATTATTATTTTCAGATAAACGAAGCATTAGAAGACGATAAACAATTTGTACTGATCATATACGATATCGTTGACAATAAGAAACGAATCAAATTTTCAAAAATGCTGGAAGGTTATGGAAAACGGGTGCAGAAATCTGCTTTTGAGGCGATGCTTTCATCCAAAAGTTACAATAAATTAATGGAAGAAATTCCGAAATATGTTAGTGTAAGAAGTACAGAAGACAGCGTGAGAATTTACCGCATCACCGGAAAAGGTAAAGTGATCTCCTGGGGCGATACACCGGAACCGGAAGAGGATGTTATTTTGATATAAAAACACGAAAGGAAGAAAAATGAGCCGAACTTATTTATTTTCACCGATTGGAAACACCGATCCTATCAAGTATTTTTATGATGGATCCATGTTACACATTTGCCGGCACTATAAGCCGGATGTTGTTTATTTGTATTTGTCGAAAGAAATGATGGAGTATCATAAAGAAGACAATCGTTATGTCAGAAGTATTGAATTGTTGGGAGAAAAATTGAACCACACATTTGAGGTACATATCATAGAAAATGATCAGATGGTGAATGTGCAGCAATATGATGTATTTTACAAAGAGTTCAGAAGCATCATCAGCGATATCGAAAAAGAAAAAGGGGAAGATGACAGACTTCTGGTTAATATGGCATCCGGAACGCCTGCCATGAAAAGTGCACTTCTGATCATGGCAACGCTGGCAGAATATCGATTTTTACCAATTCAGGTTTCTACGCCACAGAAAAAAAGCAATATTGAGCACGAAGAACGACAGGAATATGATGTCGAGACAAACTGGGAACTTAATCAGGATAATACAGAGAATGCGGAAAATCGTTGTCAGGAAGTAAAGTGTATGAATCTGATGCGGCTGCTGAAACTGGATATTATTAAAAAACATATATTGTCTTATAATTACAAGGCAGCTCTTGAAGTAGCAAAAGATATAAAACAGGATCTGAGTATATTTGCTTATAAATGGCTGGAAACGGCAGAAGCAAGATCGGTTCTGGACTGGAAAAAAATGAACAGTGTTCTGCCGGAAGCAAACGGAATCTTGAAAGCAGTTCACGAAAATGATAAAAAGAAAGTGCTTTTTGAGTATACGCTTATTCTTGATCTGAAAGTAAAACGTGGAGAATATGCAGATTTTTTAAGGGCGATTACACCTCTTAGCGTGGACCTGCTGGAAATGGTTTTAGCAGAGTTTTGTGATATTGACATTACAAAATATTACAAACGAAAAGCTTTTCGAGAATGGGATGAGCAGAAAATGAGCGGAACAGAAATTTTAAGGCTTGCACAGGGAAGCTATTCTTATTTCCGCTATGATCCGGTTTATTCGGGGGCATTAAATAATATCATTCAGGCAAAATGTGAAGATAAACTCCTTGCACAAAGAGTAAATGAACTGGTAGAAGTAGAACATAAACTAAGAAATATTGCAGCTCACAATATTGTTTCTGTTACCCAGGAATGGGTAAAAGAGAGAACCGGAAAAACAGTAGATGAAACCATATGGATTATAAAATACATTTGTGAATGTGTGAAAATCAATACAAGAAAAGAAAACTGGGATTCGTATGATCTGATGAATGAGCAGATATTAAAAGCACTGGAAGAGTGATCAGATATATAAAAACGTTTAACAGACTAAGATAAAAGACAGAGAAAACGTAGATAATATGTTTTCTCTGTCTTTTGTGCATTTTTACAGAATCACAGAAAACTTCCAATCAGATGTACCACAAATGCTGCAAGCCACGCGATTACACACTGCCATACAACCACTCCGATTGCCCATCTTTGTCCAAGTTCACGTTTGATGGATGCAATTGCAGCCACGCAAGGGGTGTAGAGCAGGCTGAATACAAGAAGTGATGCGGCCGACAGGGTGGAAAGTGCAGTGTTGACGTTTCCGGCAAAAAGAATTTCCAGTGTGGATACAACACTTTCCTTTGCCATAAATCCGCTGATCAGTGAGGTACAGATCCGCCAGTCACCAAGTCCGAGAGGCTGAAACAGCGGTGCGATCATTCCCGCAATTGTAGCAAGGATGCTGTTCTGTGAATCCGTTACCATGTTCAGATGCAGATCAAAGCTCTGCAGGAACCAGACAACGACAGTAGCGACCAGGATTACGGAGAATGCTCTCTGCAGAAAGTCTTTGGCTTTTTCCCATAAAAGCTGACTTACATTTTTAAAGCCCGGAAGTCGATAATTCGGAAGTTCCATGACAAACGGAACAGCTTCGCCTTTAAATAAAGTGCCTTTATAAAACAGGGCGATCAGGATACCCATCACAATGCCAAGAATATAAAGTCCTGCCATGATCAGCCCGCCGCGTCCCGGGAAGAATGCATTTACAAAAAATGCATAGATTGGAAGTTTGGCACTGCAGCTCATAAACGGAGTCAAAAGAATGGTCATTTTCCGGTCACGTTCACTTGGAAGTGTTCTGGTGGACATGACAGCCGGAACGGTACAGCCAAATCCAATCAGCATCGGTACAATGCTTCTGCCGGACAGACCGATCTTTCTGAGCAGTTTGTCCATAAAGAAAGCAACGCGGGCAATGTATCCGCTGTCTTCCATTAAAGAAAGAAAGAAGAACAGGGTTACGATAACCGGCAGGAAACTTAAAACAGAGCCGACGCCGGAAAAGATTCCGTCAATCACAAGTCCGTGAATGGCCGGATTGACATTTGCGGCAGTCAGCACATGATCGGTTACTTTTGTCAGTGCATCGATGCCGAGTGCAAGAAGATCCTGAAGACATGCACCGATCACGTTGAAAGTCAGGTAAAAAACAGCGACCATGATTCCGACAAAACATGGGATGGCAGTATATTTTCCAGTAAGGATACGGTCAATCTTCTGGCTGCGGATATGTTCCTTGCTTTCTTTTGGCTTAACAACGGTTTGACGGCATACTTTTTCAATGAAAGAGAAACGCATATCAGCAATGGCAGCATTGCGGTCAAGACCGCGTTCTTTTTCCAACTGCAGCACGATATGTTCCAGCATTTCTTTTTCGTTCTGGTCAAGGGCAAGCTGCTCCAGGATCAGAGAGTCTCCTTCGATGGCTTTGCTTGCTGCAAAACGTACCGGAAGTTTTGCACGCCTGGCGTGATCTTCAATCAGATGGATCACAGCGTGGATGCAGCGATGAACGGCACCATCATAGTCATTCTCATCACAAAAATCCTGTCTGGTCGGGCGTTCCTGATATTTTGCAATATGAAGGGCATGGCGGACAAGCTCATCCACACCTTCATTTTTTGCAGCGGAGATCGGGATGACCGGTACACCGAGTAAAGCCTCCATGCCATTGATATCGATTGAACCGGAATTTCCGGTCACTTCATCCATCATATTCAAAGCGACAACCATCGGGATGTTCATTTCAAGCAGCTGCATGGTCAGATACAGATTTCGTTCAATATTGGTGGCATCCACGATATTAATGATCGCCTTTGGCATTTCATTTAAAACAAAATTCCGTGAAACAATTTCTTCACTGCTGTATGGAGACATGGAATAAATGCCCGGAAGGTCTGTGACCAGTGTGTCCGGATGCCCTTTGATCGCACCGTCTTTCCGGTCAACCGTTACGCCCGGAAAATTGCCGACGTGCTGGTTGGAGCCGGTCAGCTGATTAAAGAGTGTTGTTTTTCCACAGTTCTGGTTTCCGACCAGAGCATAAGTCAGTACCGTGCCGTCCGGAAGCGGATGCTCACTGCTTTTTTCATGATATTTGCCGCCCTCGCCAAGCCCCGGATGTTCCCGCTTGAAATGTTTCTTTTTCGGAAGTGGATGTTCTCTTTTCTCAGAAATTTTTTCAACCTGGATCTTCTCGGCATCTGCAAGACGCAGTGTCAGTTCATAGCCATGGATTTTCAGCTCCATCGGATCACCCATCGGAGCCATTTTCTGGACCGTGACCTCTGCACCGGGGATCATGCCCATATCAAGAAAGTGCTGACGAAGAGCACCTTCGCCGCCAAGCTGTGTGACAACAGCACTTTCGCCTATCTTTAGTTCTCTAAGTGTCATATGCCCTCCTTGAATTGGCAAAGCGGACATTCACAATCCGCTTCTCTACGTTCAAAATTCGTAATTATATATGATTCTTAAAATTGAGAAATATTCTCACCAAATGTATCATACCGCACTTATCTGCAAAAGAAAAGTGATAATTGTTTCTCGACAACAGAAAATTATATCAGAAGTGGGAGTCTTCTCGACTGAGATAAGCATTGACAAGGGTGGAAAACAATGCCATAATACCGCATGAGATAGTATTTGCAGGCAAAGCTATACTCGTACTGAATGAAAAAAATCAAACATTACAATGCAGATCCCGGGGACAGAGAAAATTCTCAGAACCTGGACAGGGAAAATCAAAAAACAGAGCTTATATTTAAAACGATTAAAGTAAGACTTTGAAAACAGGGAAATGAAGCAGCATTTTCAGGGTCACTTTATGCCTTGAAGGTGCTTTTTTAGTTGGATTGAAAGAGTCAACTGACTTGATTTTTCTGTGAGCATGGAAAGGAATTAGAAATGACAGTAGAAATGTTAAAAGGTAAAATTCACCGGGCGACCGTTATTCAGGCGGAGCTGGATTATGTGGGAAGTATTACCGTGGACGAAGAACTTCTGGAAGCAGCAGGAATTTTAGAATATGAAAAAGTGCAGATCGTGGATGTGAACAATGGAAGCCGGTTTGAAACGTATACAATCTGCGGGGAACGCGGAAGTGGCATGATCTGTTTAAATGGTGCAGCAGCACGCTGTGTCAGCACTGGAGATAAAATTATTATCATGGCTTATGGACAGTATGATCCGGAAGAGGCGAAGAACCATAAACCATCCGTTGTGTTCGTAGATGAGAAAAACAAGATCAGCAGAATTTCATGTTACGAAAAACATGGACAGTTGGGGTGATATCAGTATTGATCTGAACCAGACCTGTATTCGTGACAGGATTCTGTTTTGTATATGATATAGCATGATTTTTGAAGTTCAGTTCAGAGACTATCTCGTAATCTATAAAAAGAGGAGAGAAACAAAATGCAGGTAACAAAAACAGTCGAGGAGACAAGAAAGCAGATAAAACAATGGAAAAAAGAAGGAAAGACCATCGGCCTGGTGCCGACTATGGGATTTCTTCATGAAGGGCATGCAAGTCTGATCCGTAAATGCAGAGAACAGAATGATATTGTTGTGGTTTCTGATTTTGTAAATCCGACGCAGTTCGGCCCAAATGAAGATTTAGAGGCATATCCGAGAGATTTCGAAAGAGACAGTAAGCTTTGCGAAAGCCTTGGAGCAGATCTGATCTTTGCACCGTCTCCGGAAGATATGTATCATGATCCACATGCTTTTGTAAGTATTGATACCTTATCAGAAACACTTTGCGGAAAAACAAGACCGATTCATTTTAAAGGCGTGTGTACCGTTGTCACAAAATTATTCCATATCGTAGCACCGGATCGTGCTTATTTTGGGGAAAAAGATGCACAGCAGCTTGCAATCATCCGCAAAATGGTAAAAGATCTGAATTTTGATATTGAGATTGTCGGATGTCCGATCGTCCGTGAAGAAGACGGACTGGCAAAATCATCCAGAAACACTTACTTAAATGATAAAGAGAGACAAGCGGCACTTTGCCTTTCAAGAGCAGTAAAGACCGGAAAAGAAGTGATTTACACAGGAGCAGATGCAAAAGAAGTGCTGAATCCGATGAAAGCGATCATTGAGGCAGAACCGCTGGCACGTATTGATTATGTTATGATGGTAGATGCACTTACGATGCAGCCGATAGAAAAAGCAGACCGTGATGTGCTGGTAGCGATGGCAGTCTATATCGGAAAAACAAGACTGATCGACAACTTCAGCTATGGTGTGTAGCCTATGAAAAATATCATGCATAAAATCGGAAAAATCAGTTCCTTTTTGACCAAATACATCGGTGTGATCATCATTGCATTTTCCGTGCTTGCTTTTTTCTGGCGGGACGGTTTTGCGTGGACGACTAAATACACTTCGGTATTTCTTGGAGTGGCGATGTTCGGAATGGGGCTCACGATCCGGATGGAAGACTTCAAGGTTGTATTTTCAAGACCAAAAGAAGTACTGATCGGATTTGTGTCGCAGTATACGATCATGCCGCTGATTGCCTGGACCCTCTGTATGATTTTAAAACTTCCGACGGAACTGGCACTTGGTGTGATCCTGGTCGGCTGCTGTCCCGGCGGAACGGCGAGCAATGTGATCACGTATATTGCAGGGGGCGATGTGGCACTTTCTGTTGGTATGACGATCGCTTCCACTTTGATCGCTCCGCTGATGACACCGCTTCTGGTTTATATTCTGGCAGGAACCTGGGTGGAAGTGTCTTTCTGGGCAATGGTGATCTCAGTGGTAAAAGTAATCCTGATCCCTGTACTTCTTGGAATTTTGATCCGGACACTCTTTGGAAAGCAGATTGAAAAAATTTCAGAAGTGCTGCCGCTGATCTCCGTTGTATCGATCGTGATGATCATTTCCGGAATTGTAGCCATCAATGCAGAAAAAATTGTAAGCTGCGGTGTGCTTGTACTGATTGTTGTGGCGATCCACAATCTGTGCGGTATGGGACTTGGCCTTCTGGCAGCAAAAATATTTCATATTGAATATTCCAAGGCAACAGCAATCGCAATTGAAGTCGGAATGCAGAACAGCGGACTTGCCGTTTCCCTTGCGACTGCAAATTTTGCGACAAGCCCGCTGGCAACACTTCCGGGAGCAATCTTCAGTGTCTGGCACAATATTTCCGGTTCTGTTTTTGCGGGAATCCGAAGAAAAGGGCTGACACCAGGACACCAGGCTGGACAAATCCAAGACGTTCACAGAGATGACGTGCATGGATGTTGGAAATAACGCCATCTTCAACGACCTCATTCCAGATCTCGATCATGGAAGTGAGGTCGTTTTTTTGTGTACTTCTGTCTTGTGATATCCATTGCATATTTGCTCATAAGAATGCACAGACCGGCAATCAGACAAAAAATAAAGTTAAGAATATGCAAAAAAACCGAAAAGTCTTTTGAGACCTTTCGGTTTTCATAACAGGGGATGAGAGAATCGAACTCCCGCTAAAAGTTTTGGAGACTTCTGTCATACCATTTGACCAATCCCCTGTATTGTGTCCGTGACACGTCCTATATATTAGCAAATATTTCTGAAGTTGTCAATGACTTTTTTGAAAGAACAGTAAATATTTTTGTATAACAATTCAGAACGGTGCAGATTTCAGTCTCGGTATATAGAAATTTGTTCTAAAAGTACTTTTATCCGGCATGACGTGGAGTGCGATTCTTATAATAAATGTATTTCAGACCTTTTAAGAGCAGCTCGTCATCAAGAATGACATGCTCCAGACAGTGCGGAACGATGAACCGTGCAAGCCCTCCGGTAGCGACTACCGTTGCTTTTTCACCAAGTTCACGGTTGATACGCTGGATCATTCCATCCAGACAGGAAGCATTTCCGTAGATCATACCGCTCTTCATGCAGTCGATGGTGTTGGTTCCGATCAGGCGGCGGGGTTCTTCCACACCGATACGCGGCAGCTGTGAAGTGCGGCTGGTCAGAGAGTCGGTAGAAACACGGATTCCCGGAAGAATCATGCCGCCGATATAATTTTTCTTATTGTCGATCACAGAGATCGTGGTCGCTGTGCCAAGGTCGATCAGAATCAGCGGAACCGGATATTCACTGATGCCGGCCACCGCATTGACAACCAGGTCACTTCCGAGTGTTTTCGGATTATCCATCAGAATATTCAGACCGGTTTTTACACCGGGACCGACGATCAGCACTTCAGCATCGGTAATTTTATGGATCGAATCACGGATCACATTGGTGATCGGCGGGACAACAGAAGAAATGATGGCACCTTCGATTTCCTTTGCATCGATCTGATAAATTTCCAGAACATTTTTAAAGCTGATAGCATATTCCAGAGTTGTATGTGTTGTATTGGTGGAAAGGCGTTCAGTGAAGAGAACTTCGTCCCCACGGATACAGCCGACCACAATGTTTGTATTTCCGATATCAATTGCAAGAATCAAAATATCCTCCATTCTGCGAAGGCACAGAGCGTATGTATTCAGATCGAACGCACGGAAGCTGTGCCTGCGATTTAGTTAGCAGAAGCGTTTGAAAGATTAGGAACAACCTTCAGCAGTGCTTTTGTGATGACAGTGACAAGGATTGCGGCAGCAATCGCTTCCGGGATGCCGGATGCAGTGACCGTACCCATGATCAGGCCGAACACCGCGGTGCGTGCCACATCTTTGGCAGCGGCATACTGTCCGGCAAAGAGCAGATAAATACTGCCCATAACAAATATCGTATTTACCATCGAACCGACAAAACCAGTGATGATAAGGGAAAGATAAGAATTCGCTTTCAGTTTTCGAAATAAGATCCAGAGCCATCCGGAGATCACGCCGATCATAATGCGGCATCCAACCGAGATCCAGATCGCTTTTACCACGCCAACAAGACCGGTTGTACTCAGAAACGGAGAAAAAGCAAACGAAAGAAGTGTTGGAGCGGTTGTATTGCTGATCAGGGAACAGATGCCGAAAATCGCTCCCAGGATCGCACCGGCGGATGGACCCAAAAGAATCGCACCGATGATAACCGGGATGTGTACAGTTGTCGCCTTAATAATCGGAAGCTGGATCATTCCAAGCGGTGTGTTAGCCAGAAGAATGACGATCGCTGCCATAAGTGCAACACTGACCAGGTATCGAGTGTCTTTTTTCATAGTAAAAATCCTCCTGAAAAATATGGATATAAGTAGCCGGGCAAAGGAAAACAGGAACTGTTTTGTGTCCATTTGCTCCTTGGCTCATAAACATCAGTATCATAGCATAGCAGATTTTAAATGACAAGGGAAACAGTGTAATTTTTCCAGGCAGGCTGACAATACATAAAAAGTATGTTATGATAAACAAAAAAAGTTTTATCATTGCATAAATAATTTAGAAAAGAACGTGAGGTTTTGTGATGTTAAAGGGAAAAACGGTAATACTTGGGATAACAGGAAGTATTGCAGCATATAAAATGGCAAATGTGGCAAGTATGTTAAAGAAACTGCATTGTAATGTGGAAGTGATCATGACAAAGAATGCAGTCAATTTTATCAATCCGATCACTTTTGAGACGCTCACCGGAAATAAATGTCTGATTGATACGTTTGACCGGAATTTTCAGTTTCAGGTAGAGCACATTTCACTGGCAAAGAGAGCAGATCTTCTCATGGTCGCACCGGCAAGTGCCAATATAATAGGAAAGCTTGCAAACGGGATCGCGGATGACATGCTGACAACGACGGCACTTGCATGCACCTGTCAGAAGATCATTGCACCGGCGATGAACACCAATATGTACCTCAATCCGATCGTGCAGGACAATATGAAACGTCTTCAGAACTATGGTTTTGAGATGGTGGAGGCGGCGAGCGGACATCTTGCCTGTGGTGATTCCGGAATCGGCAAACTTCCGGAAGAAAAGCTTCTGGTTGAACATATTGTGAGAAGCATTGCACGTGAAAAGGATATGAAAGGGATGAAAGTTCTGGTCAGTGCCGGAGCTACGATGGAAGCGATCGATCCGGTTCGCTATATCACAAATCATTCAACAGGAAAAATGGGATTTGCCCTGGCGAAAGCTGCGATGCTGCGTGGAGCTTCCGTGACGGTCGTAAAAGGGCACACCGAGGCAGAGGAGCCGCATTTTGTAAAGATGGTTCCGGTAAAAAGTGCACAACAGATGTTTGAAGCAGTCAAAGAAGAGGCTGCGGATGCAGATATTGTGATTATGGCTGCAGCAGTAGCAGATTATCGTCCGAGTGAAGTTTATGATCAGAAAGTCAAAAAATCTGATGGCGAGATGAGCATTGCCCTTACCCGCACACAGGACATTTTAAAATATCTTGGGGAAAACAGAACCGCAAAAACATTTTTATGTGGATTTTCCATGGAAACGGAACACGTTATAGAGAATTCCCGCAAAAAACTGGAAAAGAAAAATCTGGATATGATCGTTGCAAATAATTTAAAAACAGCAGGAGCCGGATTTGGCACAGATACCAACGTGATCACGATCATCACAAAAGACAGTGAGCAGGCATTTGACCTGATGAGCAAGGCACAGGCAGCAGACTGTATTCTGGATGCCATCTGTGAGCAAAAAAATCAGAATCCTTTTTTGGCAGATGCTATGGAGTGCAGACTGCACAGCAATTCTGTCAGGTAAATGTCAGCAAAGCTGACCGGAATCGCGTGTCAGGTCTCACATGCGTTCGATTTAAATATTACGATCAAATAGAAAAAGAGGGAATCAGAATGAAAGAATATGAAACAGTCTGGGAAATTTTTAATGAATGTGCGAATAATCAGATGCGGGATGTCTTTATCGATGAGATCTGCACAGATGATCCGGAAAAGTTTGTGCTGGATAAATTCAAGGGAAAAGAAGTAAGCTGTGAAAAAAGTGTTCTTCCGGATGGGAGCATTGTGTTTGACATTATGACTTCCGGAATTCGACAGAGATATACGTTTACGGAGATTTGAATATGCTTTTGGATAGCAGGTTGTAATCCTTGAAAAAATGCGTTATAGTTAGCTGGTAATTCCATTGAGAAGCGATTCTCCATGGTTTTTTGTATGATGACTGTAAAAACAGTTACGATAAGGATAAATTTGTATGAGGAGGTTTGAAAATGGCTGAGAAACAATGCAGCAGCAGCGGCTGTACCAAAGAAAGCTGCGAGGGATGTCCATCTAAAAATAAATCGACAAGTTTTCAGGTGGCTTCCAATGAATATACAAAGGTGAAACATGTGATCGGCGTTGTCAGCGGAAAAGGCGGCGTCGGTAAATCTATGGTAACGGCATCTCTGGCGAACCTGATGGCAGAAAAGGGCTATCGTGTCGGTATTCTGGATGCAGATATCACAGGACCGTCCATTCCGAAAATGTATGGACTGCACGGACCGGCTCAGGCGGACGATAATGGTATTTATCCGCCGCTGGCAGAAAATGATATCAAAGTTATGTCTATCAATCTGCTGATGCCGGATGAAGAAGCACCGGTTATCTGGAGAGGACCGGTTATTTCCGGTATGGTTAAACAGTTCTGGACAGATGTGATCTGGGGAGAACTGGACTATCTGTTCGTGGACATGCCACCGGGAACCGGAGATGTACCTCTGACCGTATTTCAGTCGCTGCCGCTGGATGGTATCGTGATCGTATCCTCACCGCAGGATCTTGTTCAGATGATCGTAAAGAAAGCATACCATATGGCAAAAAGCATGAATGTGCCGATCCTTGGTATTGTGGAAAACTACAGCTATCTGGTATGTCCGGACTGCGGAAAGAAGATTTCTGTATTCGGTGAAAGCCATATCGAAGAAATTGCAGGCAAAATGGATCTTAAGGTACTTGGAAAGATGCCGATCGATCCGTCCCTGGCAGAACTTTCTGATAAAGGTGATTTTGCAAAAGCAGAAAACAAATATCTGACGGATGCATTTGAAGTACTGCATCAGCTGGATCGTGTAAAAAAAGAAGAGGAGTAGCGTTCCAGGGTCTTTCACCCACCTATGAGTAAGCTCATATGGTTTTAGACCTTTTGACCCCTGGCATCATCATATTATAAAAGCAGCAAATGTATAAGAAGATTTCTTATGCATTTGCTGCTTTTTGATTCTGCAAAATTTATTCTTAAACGTTTGCAGGTGCACAGGTTTTATAAATGTTCTTCTTGGAGTTTTTTGACAAAAACCAGAAAATATGTTCGGATTTCCAGCACTTTACACTTGCATTTTGCAGAAAGCTATGCTATAATACGAACAAATATTCGAGAACGTAGGTTCGAGAAAGGGCGGAAGATGGTAATACAGGAAAATCTTGAGATTCTTGATAAACTGAAAATTTTAAGTGATGCAGCGAAGTATGATGTGGCCTGCACATCAAGCGGGATCAAACGAAAGGGCAGCGGCACAGGAATCGGGAATTGTGTGGAAGCCGGTATCTGTCACAGCTTTTCGGCGGATGGCAGATGTATTTCTCTTTTGAAAATTCTGCTGACCAACGAGTGTGTCTATGACTGCAAGTACTGTATCAACCGATGCAGTAACGATGTGCCGCGTGCCACATTTACGCCGGAAGAGGTCTGTCAGCTGACAATCGAGTTTTACCGGCGTAATTATATAGAAGGATTATTTTTAAGTTCCGGTGTACTGCAAAATCCGAACTACACGATGGAGCTTCTTTATCAGACACTCTGTCTGCTTCGTACGAAGTACCATTTTGAAGGATATATCCATGTAAAAGCGATTCCGGGGGCTTCGCCGGTTCTGATTGAAAAGACCGGTTATCTGGCGGACAGGATGAGTGTCAATCTGGAGCTTCCGACAGCGGAAGGACTGAAAAAGCTGGCACCGCACAAGAGCCGCAGGACGATCCTTGCACCGATGCGGCAGATCCAGACCATGCGGCAGGAAAATCAGTATGATCTGACGGTATATCGCCAGAGTTCGCGGTTTGTGCCGGCAGGACAGAGTACGCAGATGATCATCGGTGCGACCCCGGAGAATGATCTACAGATCATTTCGGTTGCCGAGTCTCTCTATCAGAAGTTTCAGATTAAGAGAGTCTTTTATTCGGCGTTTGTTCAGGTAAATGAAGATGCAGCACTTCCGACACTGCCCGGTGGTCCTCCTCTTTTACGGGAGCACAGACTTTATCAGGCGGACTGGCTGATGCGGTTTTATGGATTTGAGGCAGGTGAGCTTCTCTCAGAAAAGCGTCCGAATTTCAATGTATTCTTAGATCCGAAGTGTGACTGGGCGATCGGCCATCTGGAGCAGTTTCCGGTGGAAGTTACCACCGCGGATTACCATATCCTTCTGCGTGTCCCGGGGATCGGAGTCAAGTCCGCAAAGCGGATCGTCCAGGCGAGAAGATACGGAAGTCTTTCTTTTGAAGGCCTGAAAAAGATGGGGGTTGTTTTAAAGAGAGCAATCTATTTTATCACCTGCAGCGGCAGGATGTACTATCCGGTCAAGCTGGAAGAGGATGCGATCGTCCGTAATCTGCTTGCTGGAGAGAAGCAGGATACCCGTATGGAAGTGCCGAAATATCATCAGATGTCGCTTTTTGATGATACTATGCCATTTGCGGATCTGCCAAATATGAGGTGACTTACACTTCGTCAGAGACGTATTACAGGAGTACAAAACAGAGAATTATTTACAGGACATTTTTTAAGCAAATCAAGTAAGTTCCCTGCTTCAATTGCGAAAAGCAATAAGCAGTGTGTGGACTTGCTGGTATTAGGAGGATGGATAGTATGACCGTATTTTTGTGCGAGGACAGTGTGTGCGGGATCCTGACCGGGGTTTATGATGCGTGGGACAGTAGACTGGGACATGCAAATGTAAAACTTGCCCTGAAAAAAGGATATCAGCCCGAGTTTTTTACAGACTGCCTGGAGGTGGGACCGGATGCAGAGAAGGCAGATAAGGTACTTCGCACTCTGAATCGAAAAATGTACCTAGAAGATTTTGAAGCTCTCTATCAGGCTCTCCTCTCAGCGGATGATCAAAAAGCAGATGACATCTACAGAATGATTGTGCTGGCACTGCATACCGGGAAAAAGCTCATCCATGCACTGGAGCATCCGACCATCTTTCGCATTTTCCGGATGGCGAGAAAAACCGGGAGGGAGGCAGGGCACTGTTGTGAATTTCTGAGATTCCGGGAGCTGGAAAAGGGGATTCTGTTTTCTGTGATCGCACCGCAGGCACAGGTTCTGGCGTTGATCGGGGAGCATTTTGCAGACCGTTTTCCAATGGAGCATTTTATGATCTATGACAAGACGCATCAGGCGATGCTGGTGCATGAAGCAGGAAAGGAATGGGTGATCTGGGAACACATCGAAGCTTTCGATGAAACAAAACTGAAATTGTCCGATAACGAGAAAAAAATGAGCCGGGGATGGCAGATTTTCTTTGATACGATTGCGATTCAGGAACGAAAAAATGAAAAACTGCAGCAGCAGCTTCTGCCATTAAAATACCGCCCATATCAGACGGAGTACCTTAAAAAAGAAGAAAAATGTGCACTTTTTTCCAAATAGAAGCGATGTATCATGTCAAAATGTTGCTTTTTTTTGTTGTTTTTTACATAAAAAACGTAAAAAATCACATTGACAAATAAAGAGCTTGGTGTCATAATACGTGCAACGTAAAACAAAGAGATCTTTCTTGCAGAGATTGCGGGAATGATTTCGAGACACAACATTTCGCAGAACAGGAGGATGCAGATTATGTTGGAAAAGAAAATCAAACTTACGGAATATGAAGAAGTCAAGGAATTTGTTCATGCCGCTGAAAAGTGTGATTTTGACATTGATGTATTTTATAACAGGATAATCATTGATGCCAAATCTATGCTGGGAGTGCTGAGTCTGGATTTGTCAAGAGAATTAACCGTAAAATATGGCGGTAAAAATAACGCTTTTGAAAATGTGTTATGTAAATACGCATGTGCATAAAGAAGAGCATATGATCTGAGATCATATTCCGATCATAAAAATGCTGCAGTACGAAGTGAGTCCAAAAGACAGAGCTTTGTCCTGCAGCAATTTTTTTGCAGAATCAGTATGGGAGGGAGTAAAGTGGAAAAGTTTCGGATATCGGTACGTTCGCTGGTGGAGTTTTTGCTGCACAGCGGCGACATTGACGGCGGAAAGGGCGGTATGGCAGATAAGGAAGCCATGCAGCTCGGAAGCCGGATACACAGGAAAATACAGGGCAGCATGGGAGCCGGATACCGACCGGAAGTTTCTCTGAAGGCCGAGATTGTAAAAGAAACGTTTACACTTTTCGTAGAAGGACGGGCAGACGGTATCCTGGAACAGGACGGGCGGATCACGGTGGATGAAATAAAAGGGGTGTACCGCAGTCTGGATGCTATGGAAAAGCCGGATCTACTGCATCTGGCACAGGCGAAGTGTTATGCGGCGATTTACGGAAGTGAGCAGAAACTGGATGTGATTTCGGTGCAGATGACATACTGCAATCTGGAAACAGAAGAGATTCGGCGTTTTGTGCAGGAGTTTTCAGTAAAAGAGCTGAAAAGCTGGTTTGATGAATTGACGGAGCAATACTGCAAGTGGTGTGAAATGCAGGTGAAATGGAAAACGTGTCGGCAGGAAAGCATCCATGCCTGTGTTTTTCCGTTTCCTTACCGGGAAGGGCAGAAACAGCTGGCGGCAGCTGTATACCGGACGATCGCACACAGGAAGAAACTCTTTATCCAGGCACCGACCGGTGTCGGCAAAACCATATCCACGGTCTTTCCAACAGTAAAAGCAGTCGGTGAAAATCTTGGTGAAAAGATTTTTTATCTGACGGCGAAGACGGTCACAAGGACCGTTGCAGAAGAAGCTTTTTCTGTTTTAAAAGGCAAAGGGCTTCGCTATAAAGTACTGACGCTGACAGCAAAAGAAAAGATCTGTCCACTGGAAGAGGCAAAATGCAATCCGATCGAATGTCCGTATGCGAAAGGGCATTATGACCGGGTGAACGAAGCAGTTTTTGAAATGCTGAATGAGACCGAGGTGTTTGACCGGGAAGCCATCTGGAAACAGAGCGAAAAATGGAAAGTCTGCCCCTATGAGATGACGCTGGATCTTTCGATGTGGGTGGATGCCGTGATCTGTGACTATAATTATGTATTTGATCCGAATGCAAGGCTGAAGCGTTTTTTCGGGGACAATATAAAAGGAGAGTATCTGTTTCTGATCGATGAGGCACACAATCTGGTGGAACGAGGACGGGAAATGTACAGTGCAAGTCTTTGCAAAGAGCGATTTCTTGAAATTCGCCGCCTGCTAAAAAGCAAAAGCAGAAAAATCAGCCGTACGCTGGAAAAATGCAACCGGGTTCTTTTGGAATGGAAGCGGGAATGCGAAGAATATCAGATACGAAAAAATATAAGTGAGCTGATCCTGCCGCTGATGAATCTCTGTGGTGAGCTGGAAGATTTTCTGGAAGAGGAAGCGGATGGAGAAGTGCATGAAAAATTGCTGGAATTTTATTTTGAAGTTTCTAAATTCCTGAATATTTATGATCTGGTGGATGATCATTATGTGATCTACACGTACTATGCACCGGACGGAAGTTTTTTAGTGCGTCTCTACTGTGTGGATACATCGGCAAACATCCAGAAATGTCTGGACAAAGCGAACGCAGCTGTCTTTTTCTCGGCAACGCTTCTTCCGGTGCAGTATTACATCAGTCTGCTGAGTGAGGCGAAGGACGATTATGCAATCTATGCCAGGTCTCCGTTTGATCCAAAAAACCGTGCTGTTCTGATCGGAACGGATGTCAGCAGCCGTTATACAAGAAGAGGTCAGGAAGAATATATGCGGATCGCAGCTTATATCAAACAGACGGTCATGCAGAAAAAGGGAAATTATCTGGCATTTTTTCCATCCTATCGTATGCTTCAGGATGTGATGGAGTGTACCGGGCCGCAGCTGGATACCAGTATTCGCTGTATCTGCCAGACATCCGGAATGACTGAGGAGGAAAGAGAGGCATTTCTGCATGAATTTGAGCAGAAGCGAAAAGAGGACGAGGGACTTCTGGGATTCTGTGTGATGGGCGGGATTTTTGGAGAAGGGATCGACCTGAAAGAGGACAGTCTGATCGGAGCAATCATCGTCGGAACCGGTATTCCGCAAATCTGCCGGGAACGTGAGATTCTCAAACAGTATTATGATGGAAGAAACGAGGACGGTTTTGCCTATGCCTATCGCTATCCGGGGATGAACAAAGTTCTGCAGTCCGCGGGAAGAGTGATCCGCACCGCACAGGATCGGGGCGTAGTGCTGCTGCTTGACGAACGCTTTGCGAAAAGTGAATACCGGAAGATGTTTCCGAGAGAATGGGAGGAGTGTGAGTATTGCAGCCGGAGTAATGTAGCAGACAAACTCGGGCGTTTCTGGGAGCTTTCAGAATACGAGCACTAAAATACGACTTGTCAGAAAATCTGTCAGGTGATACAATAGCAGACAGGTAACTAACCAACCAATACAGAGCATGGAGGAACTTATGAGCAGCGTAAGAAGAGTATATGTGGAAAAGAAGCCGGCTTTTGCTGTACAGGCAAAGGATCTTCGGCATGAACTCCGTAAATATCTGGGAGTATCCGGACTGACCGGAGTCAGAGTACTGATTCGTTATGATGTGGAAAATATATCGGATGATGTTTTTGAAAAAGCATGCAAGACCGTTTTTGCAGAACCGCCGGTAGATACCCTTTACAAAGAAAGTTTCGAGATGGCAGAGAATGCACGCACCTTTTCTGTAGAATTTCTTCCTGGACAGTTTGACCAGAGAGCAGATTCCGCAGTACAGTGTGTGAAATTCCTGAATGAAGAGGAAGAACCAGTGATCCGTTCTGCCACCACGTATGTGATCGAAGGCGAAGTGAGCGATGAAGAGTTCGAAGCTATCAAACATCACTGCATCAATCCGGTTGATTCCCGGGAAATAGGCATGGAAAAACCGGAAACGCTGGTTGCAAAATTTGAAGAGCCTGCAGATGTGGCGATCCTGGACGGCTTTCAGGATATGCCGGAGGCAGAACTGAAGAAACGGTACGATTCTTTGAATCTTGCAATGACCTTCAAAGACTTTTTACATATCCAGAATTACTTCAAATCCGAAGAACACCGAGATCCGTCCATGACCGAGATCCGTGTTCTGGATACCTACTGGTCTGATCACTGCCGTCATACAACATTCTCAACAGAACTGAAGAATGTTGCATTTACCGATGGATATTACCGTGAGCCGATCGAAGGCACCTATCAGAAATATCTGGCTGACCGTGCAGAGATCTTCAAAGGAAGAGAAGATAAATTCGTATGTCTGATGGATCTGGCACTGATGGCAATGCGTAAACTCAAAAAAGAAGGAAAACTCGATGACCAGGAAGAATCCGATGAGATCAATGCCTGCAGTATCGTAGTTCCGGTTGAGATTGACGGAAAGACAGAAGAATGGCTGGTTAACTTTAAGAACGAAACACACAATCATCCGACCGAGATCGAACCTTTCGGTGGTGCGGCAACCTGTCTTGGCGGTGCAATCCGAGATCCGCTTTCCGGACGTACCTATGTATATCAGGCAATGCGTGTGACCGGTGCGGCGGATCCGACCGTTTCTGTTAAAGAAACACTCAAAGGTAAGCTCCCACAGAAAAAACTGGTACGTGAGGCAGCACACGGCTATAGTTCCTACGGTAACCAGATCGGTCTTGCAACCGGATATGTCAAAGAAATCTATCATCCGGATTACGTTGCAAAGAGAATGGAGATCGGAGCTGTTATGGGTGCCGCTCCGCGTAAAGATGTAAAGAGAATGACATCTGATCCGGGCGATATCATCATTCTGCTTGGCGGGCGTACCGGCCGTGACGGTATCGGCGGTGCAACCGGTTCTTCCAAAGTCCACACCGAAGCTTCTATCGAAGTGTGCGGAGCAGAAGTACAGAAAGGAAATGCACCGACCGAACGTAAGATCCAGAGAATGTTCCGCCGTCCGGAAGTCAGCAGACTGATCAAAAAGTGTAACGACTTTGGTGCAGGCGGTGTATCCGTAGCGATCGGAGAATTAGCAGACGGATTGAACATCTACCTTGACAAAGTGCCGAAAAAATACGCAGGTCTTGACGGAACCGAGATCGCCATCTCCGAATCTCAGGAACGTATGGCTGTTGTCGTAGATCCGAAAGATGTTGAGGAATTCTTGAAATACGCAAACGAAGAAAACCTGGAAGCAGTAGAAGTGGCAGTTGTCACAGAATCCCCGCGTCTTGTCCTGATCTGGAGAGACAAAGAAATCGTAAATATTTCCAGAGCATTCCTGGATACAAACGGTGCACATCAGGAGACCGATGTAAAAGCAGAGATTCCTTCACAGGAAAATAAATATTTCACAAAACCGGAAGTAACAGATGTAAAAGAAAAATGGCTCTCCATGCTGGCTGATCTGAACTGCTGTTCACAGAAAGGTCTTGTGGAAATGTTTGACAGTTCCATCGGAGCAGGCTCTGTGCTGATGCCGTACGGCGGTAAATATCAGCTGACAGAGACACAGGCAATGGTTGCAAAACTTCCGGTACTGGAAGGTAAGACAGACACTGTAACGATGATGAGTTACGGTTTTGATCCGTATCTGTCAAGCTGGAGCCCGTATCATGGAGCAATCTACGCTGTGATCGAGTCCGTTTCACGTATCGTTGCAGGCGGCGGAGATTTCAGCAAGATCCGTTTCACTTTCCAGGAGTACTTCCGTCGTATGACCGAAGATCCGGCAAGATGGAGCCAGCCGTTCCTGGCACTGCTTGGTGCATACGATGCACAGCTCGGATTTGGACTGCCGTCCATCGGAGGAAAAGACAGTATGTCTGGAACCTTCAATGAGATCGATGTTCCGCCGACACTGGTATCTTTTGCTGTAGATGTGGCAAGTGACAAGACCATGATTACACCGGAACTGAAAAAAGCGGGAAACAAACTGGTTCTGCTGAAAATCGAGCGTGATGCTTATGATCTTCCGGATTATGAGAAGATCATGGATCAGTATCATAAATTCTTTGAAGATGTTAAAGCAGGCAGGATCGTATCTGCCTATGCACTGGACGGAAATGGTCTGGCAGCAGCTGTCAGCAAGATGGCATTTGGTAACCACAAAGGTGTCAAGATTGATGCACAGGTAGCAAAAGAAGACCTCTTTGCAGCAGATTTCGGAAGCATCGTAGCAGAAGTACCGGCAGATAAAGTGGCAGAGCTTACGATCGCAGGCGTTGTGGTTGGTGAAGTAGAAGACGATGCAGTGCTTTCCTATGGGGATGTAAAAGTTACAATGGAAGAGGCTCTGACTGCATGGAAAGGTACGCTGGAGAAGGTATTTAAAACCGTATCCGGAGCAGAGAAAAACGACGGACCGGCACCGGAGAGCATAGAAGCACAGCAGGCAGCAGATGGCGGCACGATCGACGAGAACGGCTGCTATCATGCAGGAAGCGTTTATGTATGCAAACATAAAGTGGCAAAACCTCGCGTATTTATTCCGGTATTCCCAGGTACAAACTGCGAATACGACAGCACAAAAGCATTTGAACGTGCAGGTGCAGAAGTGGATGTCAAAGTATTCAAAAACCTGACAGCGGAAGATATCCGTGATTCTGTCAATATTTTTGCAAAAGCGATCGATCAGGCACAGATCATCATGTTCCCGGGCGGATTCTCAGCAGGTGATGAACCGGATGGTTCCGCAAAATTCTTCGCAACAGCATTCCAGAATGCAAAGATGAAAGAAGCCGTTACCAGACTTCTGGAAGAGAGGGACGGACTGGCTCTTGGTATCTGTAACGGATTCCAGGCACTGATCAAACTGGGACTGGTTCCTTACGGAAAGATCACCGGTCAGACACCGGATTCTCCGACACTGACCTACAACACCATCGGTCGTCATATTTCCAAGATGGTCTATACAAAAGTTGTGACAAACAAATCCCCATGGCTGGCACAGGCAGAGCTCGGAGCAACTTACTGCAGTCCGGCATCGCATGGCGAGGGACGTTTCGTGGCAAGCGAAGAATGGATCAAAAAACTCTATGAAAACGGCCAGATCGCAACACGTTACGTGGATGCAGACGGCAATGTTCAGCTTAACGACGAAGAATGGAATGTCAATGGTTCCTACTATGCAATCGAAGGTATCACAAGCCCGGACGGACGTGTGCTTGGTAAGATGGCTCATGCAGAGAGAAGAGGAGATTCCGTTGCAATCAATATCTTTGGCGAGCAGGATATGAAGATCTTTGAATCCGGAGTTGCTTACTTTAAATAAGATTTCAGATGATATAATGTAAGCGTCAAAAGTCTGAACTGCGATTGTGCCTGCCACAAATGAGCACTTTAGACTTATTGACACGCCGAACACCGAAAACGTGATAAAAAAGTTCCAGAAAGTGATATTGACTTTCTGGAACTTTTTTGATACTGAGATGAAGAAAAAGTAATATCCATCATGTAAGCTTTGCACCAGGAACAGCAGAACGTTTTTCGGATTTTCAAAGAACAGCGATTTTCTGTCGACAGGATATGACACATTTTGCGAATATGGATTAAAAAAAAGAGTACAAAAAACAGAGGATACGCAGAAAAAACGTTCGAAGTATCCATGCGTGTCACAGGTATAAAATGGGTTGAAATAGGTGAAATGCTGTAGTAAAGTTATGGCACGCACGACAAAAATCGAAAAAAGAAACGTGCGGCATGAGGGAGGAGAAAAAGTATGTATATTCAGGAAAAAGGTGCCAATCGTAATATCTGTCAGCAGGTCTGCTGTATCACTTTCGGAGAAACCAGTTCTGGTCCGGTGTTTGGAAATGAAATTGAAAAAAAGCGTTTCCTGGATATGCTCCTGAATGCGATACAGGATCTGAAGATCAATGTATATGCATATTGTGTGCTGGATTATGAGGCCTATATTCTCGCAACGGCAGATGGCAGAAAAAAGATCCGTCTGGCGATGCAGAAAACAAAGCAGCAGTTTCAGGAACATTACAGAAAGAGATTTCCGGAAAGCAAAGAGAAATTTCAGATCGAATATGAATGGCTGAAAAGATATGATATGAAACAGATCATGCAGCTTGGAATAGCATTCCATTTTCTGCCGGCAAGGTACAATTATGTGCAGATGCCGGAAGATTACTGGTGGACCAGCCTGAAAGAATACGAGCTGCGGTATCATTCCGGAATCATAAGACCGGAAATTTTTTTAACCAAACTGGCTGGCAGCCAGAAACAGGCACTTCGAAAGATCAAAGCCCTGCACCGGCAGGCACAGCCAGAAGGGGAGAGACTCTATAGAGATGTTTCTATATATAAAAACGTTTCAGAAAAGAAAAAGTGACGCAAAAATGTGTAAAATGTAGGAAAAAAAGAAAAAAACAAAAAATCAAAAAAATTGAAAAAAGGTGTTGACATTTTACATCAATCCGTATTATAATAGCGAAGCAGTCAAGCGATGAACTGCAAAACAAAAACGACATGGGATCTTAGCTCAGCTGGGAGAGCATCTGCCTTACAAGCAGAGGGTCACAGGTTCGAGCCCTGTAGGTCCCATGAAATTAAAAAGAATATGGCGGAATAGCTCAGTTGGCTAGAGCATACGGTTCATACCCGTAGTGTCGAGAGTTCGAATCTCCCTTCCGCTACTGTCGAAGCTCTGCAAAATGTTTGCAGAGCTTTTTCGTTATCATAATCACGGTCTGGTTATTGTAACTGTAAAAGTGTTTAAACAGTCAAAAGTAAGGAGAATGACAATGCGAGTTGGTATAGGTTACGATGTTCACAAACTGGTAGAAAACAGAGCACTGATTCTGGGCGGAGTTGAGATTCCATGGGAAAAAGGTCTGCTTGGACATTCTGACGCAGATGTGTTGCTGCATGCGATCATGGATGCACTGCTTGGTGCGGCTGCCCTTGGTGATATCGGAAAACATTTCCCGGATACGGATCCGAAATACAAAGGCATTTCCAGTATCAAACTTCTGGAGCATGTCGGAGCACTGCTGGAAGAAAATGGTTATGCAGTAGAAAATATTGATGCGGTCGTGATCGCACAGAGACCAAAACTTTTGCCGTACATTCCGCAGATGGCGGAGAATATTGCAAAGACACTGGGCCTTGAGAAAAATCAGGTCAATGTAAAAGCAACGACAGAAGAAGGGCTTGGATTTACCGGAAGCGGAGAAGGGATTTCTTCCCAGGCGGTCTGCATGCTCTCATCTATAAGAGAGTGGAGCGTGATGGCGGCCTCATCCGAAGAAGGGTGTAAAAATTGTGGAGGATGCCGTGGATAAGTGTGTAAAGAGACTTGGCATGGGGATAACTTCCGGAAAAGCAGCAAAAGCCGTGGAAAACCAGAGAGCAAGAAAACTTTACGAAGAAATTTTTGATGAGGACAGTCCGGCGTTTGTGGATTACTATTTTCGTGTAAAAGCAGCAGAAAATGAGATTTTTGTGGTGGAAAACGAGAAACAGGAGATTCTGGCAACTTTGCATTTAAATCCATATGAAATGATGTTCTGCGGTGAAAGGGTGAAGACCAATTATATCGTGGCAGTGGCAACGAGAGCCGACTGTCGTCATCAGGGCATGATGCGTTCGCTTTTACAGGCTTCCCTTCAGGAAATGTACCGGAGAGAAGAGACGTTTACTTGGCTGATGCCGGCCGCAGAAGCCATCTATCGTCCGTTTGGCTTTCGATTTATTTATGAAAAAAATAAAATGACCGTGACAGCGGATGTGCTGCGAAGAGCAGAAACGGATGAAAAATGGCAGATACATTCGGATCAGGAAGTTTCCGGGGACATTTTCTGTGAAGAAGCAAAAAAAGAGGATCTTGCAGAACTTGCATGTTTTGCAGAAAAACAGCTTTCAAAGCTGGCAGAAGTTTATACCGTTCACGATATTGCTTATTTTGAGCAGCGGATGCAGGAAGTGGAATGCGAAGGGGGAAGCCTGATCCTGATCCGAAAAGAAAAAGAGATATGCGGCTATTTCCTGGCACTTAAAAAAGACAGAGAAGCCTGGGAGATTGTAGTGGAAGATGCCGTGCAGAAAAAAGCCTTTCCGGCAGTTCTTCACTGGTTTGGGGAAAGTAAGGAAAAGTGCACATTTACTGCATTCCCCCAAATATGGGAACAATATGCCCAAAGTGAAAACGTTCCGGCAATCATGGGACGGATCGTGCATCTGGAGCGTTTTGTTTGCTGCCTGAAAATAAAAAAAGAACAGGAATGGAAAATCAGGCTGACAGACAGTCTTATCCCGGAAAACAATGGATATTTCATTATAAAAACAGGAATCGAAGGAGGAAGCCTGATAAGAGTTGAAAACCTGTCAGAAAAAGAAAAGAAAATGTTCTGCAGCATGGATATCGGACAACTGACAGAAGAACTGTTCCGCCTGCCGGTATTTCTTAATGAAGTTGTCTGAAAATAACAGTGGCGAAATCGCTGCAAAGGGCAGTTCGCCTGAAATCGCTGCAAAGGGCGGTTTACCTTGACAAACCGCAAAATTTTGCATAGACTTAGAACAGATTTTCAGGTTTGGTATCCGGGGTCAAAACACGGGATATCAGGCTGTTAAGTTCGAAAAGAAAAGAGGAAAAACCATGAAAGTTTATAATACCTTATCCAAACAGAAAGAAGAATTTGTGCCGCTTCAGGAAGGTAAAGTCAGCATGTATGTATGCGGTCCTACTGTATACAATCTGATCCACATCGGAAATGCAAGACCGATGATCGTGTTTGATACCGTCAGACGTTACCTGGAGCATAAAGGTTATGAAGTAAATTATGTATCCAACTTTACCGATGTTGACGACAAGATCATTGCAAAGGCAAACGAAGAAGGCGTGACAGCAAAAGAAATTTCCGAGCGTTACATTGCAGAGTGCAAAAAGGATATGGCAGGCATGAATGTCAAACCGGCCACCACACATCCGCTGGCAACACAGGAAATTGACGGTATGATCGATATGATCTCCACGCTTATCGAGAAAGGGTATGCTTATAACGTAAACGGTACCGTATATTTCCGCACACGTCGTTTTAAAGAATATGGCAAACTTTCCCATAAAAACCTCGATGATCTGCGTTCCGGAAACCGTTCCCTTCTGGTAACCGGAGAAGATCAGAAAGAAGATCCGCTGGATTTTGTACTGTGGAAACCGAAAAAAGAAGGCGAGCCGTCCTGGCCGTCTCCGTGGAGCGACGGACGTCCTGGATGGCATATCGAGTGTTCCGTTATGGCGAAAAAATATCTGGGCGAAGAGATTGATATTCATGCAGGTGGAGAGGATCTGGTATTCCCACATCACGAGAATGAGATTGCACAGAGCGAATGCTGCAACGGCAAGATCTTTTCCAGATACTGGCTGCACAATGCGTTCTTAAATATTGATAACCGCAAAATGTCCAAATCCCTTGGCAATTTCTTTACCGTGCGTGAGATCAGTGAGAAATATGACCTCCAGGTACTGCGTTTCTTCATGCTCAGTGCACATTACAGAAGTCCGCTGAATTTCAGTGCTGATCTGATGGAGTCTGCAAAAACAGGACTTGCACGTATCTGTAATGCGGCAGACAGCCTGAAACATTATGCCGGAGCTGCAAAAGAGGCAGAGATGACGGCAGAAGAGATGACAGCACTGGAAGAAGCAAAGAACCTGGCAAAGAAATTTGATGATGCCATGGATGATGACTTCAATACCGCAGATGCCATTTCAGTTGTATTTGAGCTGGTTCGTCTTGCAAACAGCAACGTGAATGAAGATGGCACAAAAGCATTTGTACAGAGTCTTCTGGATGAACTTCTGGAGCTTGGCGATATCCTGGGACTTGTTTTCGAGACCAAAGAAGAGATCCTGGATGAAGAGATTGAAAAACTGATCGAAGAGCGTCAGGTGGCAAGAAAAGAGAGAAACTTCCAGAGAGCAGACGAGATCCGTGCAGAACTGCTGGAAAAAGGAATCGTTCTTGAGGACACAAGAGAAGGAGTAAAATGGAAAAGAGCATAGATTCTTTTGTAGAATACCTGAAAGAAGAATTTCAGCTGGAAGATCAGGATCTGAGAACCTATTCCCCGCTGACACTGGCATACATAGGAGATTCTATTTTTGACCTGGTGATCCGCACACTTCTGGTCAAACATGGGAACTGTCCGCCGCAGAAGCTGCATGAGCGTGCATCAAAGCTCGTCAAAGCTTCTGCTCAGGCAGAGATGATCGAAAACCTGATGCCGGTATTGAGCGAAGAGGAAATCACGATATACAAACGCGGACGCAATGCAAAGTCTTACACAAAAGCAAAAAATGCAACGGTGGCAGATTACCGTAAAGCGACCGGACTGGAAGCCTTGATGGGATATCTTTATCTGAAAGAGGATACGAAACGTATCATCGAGCTGATAAAGACCGGTCTTGATATGGCGGAAAGTCAGAAAAAGAAAGGTCAGGAACAGGCATGAGATACGAAGAACTTACCATAGAAGGCAGAAATGCCGTGCTGGAAGCATTCCGCTCCGGCAAAACGATCGACAAACTGTTTGTACTGGACGGCTGTCAGGACGGTCCGGTGAGAACGATCCTGCGGGAAGCCAAAAAACATGATACGATTGTTCAGTTTGTGAAAAAAGAACGTCTGGATCAGCTTTCTCAGACGGGACATCATCAGGGCGTGATCGCAAGTGCGGCGGCCTATGAGTATGCAGAAATTTCTGATATTCTGCAGAACGCAAAAGACAAAGGCGAAGCACCGTTTATCATTTTCCTGGATAACATCGAAGATCCGCACAACTTAGGTGCGATCATCCGTACCGCAAACCTTGCAGGGGCACACGGCGTTGTGATCCCGAAAAGAAGAGCAGTCGGACTGACAGCAACCGTAGCCAGAGTCTCCGCAGGAGCATTGAACTACACACCGGTTGCAAAAGTAACCAACATCGGCAAGACGATCGAAGAACTGAAGGCGGAAGGTATGTGGTTTGTCTGTGCAGATATGGACGGAGAAATGATGTACAATCTCGATCTGAAAGGACCAATCGGTCTGGTGATCGGCAACGAAGGGGAAGGTGTCAGCAGGCTGGTAAAAGAAAAATGCGATTTTGTGGCTTCTATTCCGATGAAAGGGGATATCGATTCCCTGAATGCATCTGTGGCAGCAGGCGTCCTTGCATTTGAGATCGTCAGACAGAGACTTCAGGGGTAGATGAACGGAACCACTTTTTTACGCAGAGAAACAATAAACGCCGCACGATGAGTGAACAGCAGCAATAAAATGCAAAAACAGTATTGACAAAAGCAGATTCCTGTGATAGTATAACTAACTGTAGCGGTCAAGACCGCACAGGCTGCTGTGGCACAGGTGGTAGCGCACCTCATTGGTAGTGAGGAGGTCACGGGTCCGAGTCCCGTCAGCAGCTTAACAGAAATAATACCGGAAATCCAGTAAGTCAGGGGTTTCCGGTATTTTTGCGTTCTGAAATATGTGCTTTTCTGGCATATAAAAAGCTTAAAGTAAATTGAAAAAACGTAAAACATTGAGGAAATGCAGTCAAAAGGTAGTTAGAAAAATTTTATGCCAAAAGGTAGTCAGAAGAATTTCTGGTTGCACCGCCTGTTAAAATGTGTTAATATCTTTCGGGGAAGCACAAATGTACACTATAGAAAGAGTATACAGCAAAAGATGCATATAGAAGAGACAGGAGGACTTTGAAGTGGAAGAAAAGAATCGATATTATGTGGTTACCAAGAAAGCGGTTCCGGAAGTACTTCTGAAAGTAGTAGAGGCGAAACGGCTGCTGGAGTCGGCGAAAGCGTCCACAGTACAGGAAGCAGCAGATATGGTCGGCATCAGCCGCAGCTCTTTTTATAAATATAAAGACGATATTTTTCCGTTTCATGACAATGCAAAAGGGAAAACAATCACGTTTATGATCCAGATGGATGATGAGACCGGACTTTTGTCGGATGTACTGCATATCGTGGCAGATTATCATGCCAATATCCTGACGATCCATCAGAGTATTCCGATCAACGGCATCGCATCTCTGACGCTCAGTGTGGAGATCCTCGCTACGACAGGAGATATATCGGCGATGATGCAGGATATTGAAATACAGTGCGGTGTACAGTACATCAAAATTTTAGGAAGAGAATAAAAAAGCAATTCTTTGGACAAAAGAACCAGAGATAAGCATAAAAGAAAACAACAGGAGGCTTAAAATGATCCAGATTGCAGTCTTAGGATATGGAACAGTAGGTTCCGGAGTGGTAGAAGTTATCAATACCAACCACAGCAGCATCAATAAAAAAGCAGGAGAAGAGATCAACATCAAATATGTGCTTGATCTTCGCGATTTCCCGGGAGATCCGATCCAGGAAAAAATCGTACATGATTTTGATGTTATTTTAAATGATCCGGAGATTAAAATTGTCGTTGAAGTTATGGGCGGTGTGGAGCCGGCGTATACTTTCACAAAAAAAGCACTGCTCGCAGGAAAGAGTGTCTGCACATCCAACAAAGAACTGGTGGCACGTCACGGTGCAGAGCTGCTTGAGATCGCAAGAGAAAGAAACATCAACTATCTGTTTGAGGCAAGCTGCGGCGGCGGTATTCCGATCATCCGTCCGCTGAATTCTTCTCTGACTGCAGATGAGATCGATGAGATCACCGGTATTCTGAACGGAACTACCAACTACATTCTCACAGAGATGGCAGAGAAAGGTTCTGATTTTGCAGATGTATTAAAAGAAGCACAGAATCTTGGGTATGCAGAACGCAATCCGGAAGCAGACGTGGAAGGTTACGATGCATGCCGTAAGATCGCAATCCTTTCCTCACTGGCATTTGGCAGACAGGTTGATTACGAAGATATCTATACAGAGGGTATCAGCAAGATTACGGCAACCGATATCAAGTATGCAAAAGCAATGGGACAGATGATCAAACTGCTGGCAGTCAGCCGTAAAGTTGACGGAAGCTTTTACGCAATGGTATCACCGGTGCTGGTTGGACCGTCCGATCCTCTGTACAGCGTAAACGGTGTATTCAATGCCATTTTTGTACATGGCAATGTACTTGGAGATGCAATGTTCTACGGAAGCGGAGCCGGCAAACTGCCGACCGCAAGTGCTGTCGTAGCTGACGTAGTCGATGAGGCAAGACATCTGAACCGCAGCATCATGGCATTCTGGAGCAGCAAAAAACTGGAACTGACCGACATCAGCAATTCCAGCCGCAAATTCTTTGTACGTGTCAAAGGCACTCCGGAAACAGAACTTGCAAAAGTGCAGGAAGTATTCGGAAACGTACAGCCGGTTGTTGTGGCAGATGTTGACGGAGAATTCGGATTCGTGACAGAAGAGATGACAGAGGCAGAATACAAAGCAAAAGCAGAAAATTTTGGTGAAGTGCTTGGCATGATCCGCGTTCGCCGTGTCGAAGACTAAGAAAAAGAATTACTAAACGAGGGAGAGAAATGATTGCTTTAAAAACGCCAGAGGAAATGTATCAATACTGTATTGATAACGAATTGGGAACCGGAATGGGATGTGGAAAAGGTGGTGCGATTAAACGTTTTAATTTGCTCATTCAGAATTTGAAAGATGATGAGAATGTTTATTGTGTTTTTATAGGTCTACATAATTATAAAAAGCAAACCAAAAGCAATGAAGGCAATTATGCATATGCACTTACTAATAAACGTTGTATTATGGTACAACATAAATTGTTTGGTGTTAGTGTTCAGGCTGTAGATGTTGAAAGTATAACTAATATTTCATTTGTCAAAACTGGAATTTATGGTATAAATGGTATTGGGATGATATGTATTGATACATATAAAGAAACATTTAATGTTGCAGTTGGAATTCTTGAGGTTGAAAATATTTATAGACTATTGCATGAGACATGGGACAATATAAGAGTTAGTAAAAGTAATGTAAATAATAATAGGATAACGATTAGTAACGATGTGAAAAGCCCTGTTGAAGAAATAAAAGAATATAAAGAATTATTAGATATGGGAATTATTTCAAAGGAAGAATTTGAAAAGAAGAAAAAAGAATTACTAAATTTATAAGAAAAGAACTGTTGCGTTGGCAGAGTATGTATCTGCTTTGCAACAGTTCTTTGAATTTTCAGATTTCTCCTGTCAGTTCACGGTAAAATTCAAGAAGCGTCATCTGCGTATATGGAACGGCCCAGAGCAGTCCGACAAAGCAGGCAACAACTGCGAGCAGCATGATCGGTATAAAGCTCAGCTCCAGAACAAAATAGCGGAGCCGGTTGCCCCGCATCAGATCACGGCTTTCACGTAAGAGATCTATGGCACTGGTCTGTGGATTGTCAATATAAAGCGGAGTTACCAGTGCAAAATCCAGGCGGATCACAACGCTACCGATCACGGCGGCAAAGATCAGCAGACTTCCGATAATGATGCCAAAGGCAGTATAAAAAATGGATGACAGCATAAATACAAGAATACCCGGCAGAAAGATCACCGTGGACAAGAGTGAGATAATAAGCTGAGATACAATAATACGATCCGGCTGATGGCGAAAAGCATACAGAAGATCAGAAAGCTGTCCGTCGCTGCCACGGCTCATGTCAAGCAGGATTGTAACCGGACCGACGCTTAAAATCGACAGGAGCAGATCGGTGATAAAAGAAATCACCAGATAAGAGATACTGTTGCCTGTGTCCGGGAAAAGAGCAGCCGGGAGCATATTGACCAGCATGATAATTCCAAAAGTAATGACACAGGCCATAACCGGGAGGCTGAAGCGATGTGCCAGAGATTCCCTTGCCAGTTGTTTTAACTGCGAAGAAGTTCGTTTCATAAGATTCACTCCATTCTGTAAAAGGTAAGCCGATTAGGATTCGGCTGAAATAAATGATGAAAGAGGTACTGTATGGAAAAACAAGAAAAAAACTGCAGGCCGGACAACCTTTATTACTGCGGTATAGTCCTGCCGCTTGCAGGAATATTGTTTCTTGCATTGCTGAGGTTACTGAAAATTCCGTTAAATCATATTTTGCTGCCGTGCATTTTCCATAAGCTGACCGGACTTTACTGTCCCGGATGCGGCGGTACACGGGCAGTATACTGGCTGCTGAAAGGAAATGTGGCATATAGTTTACATTACCACAGCATTGTACTTTACGGAGCAGTACTTTATGTATGGTATATGCTATCCAATACCGTGCAGTATGTAAGCCACGGCAGAATCTCAATCGGCATGAAATACCGTCCGGTGTATGGCAAAATTGCAGTGGTTCTGCTGGTGGTGAATACCATATGGAAAAACGGAAACCTGCTGCTGTTTCATAAAGGGCTATGAAAATGGCTCCTTTCTCATATTTTGCGGTCCCCAAGTCGCCCAAGTTTTATGATGCTACGAATTGCTCCGCATTCTATGCTCTCGCAATTCTAATCCATTCGGAATCCGCCCTGTCGGGCTACTTCCTCATGTCTTACGAGTGCCAAGTTCAAACGCCTTATCTTGCAAGCAAGAACGGTGTTTTGACCTTTTCACTCTAGCATCATCATAATATCATAGACAAATTGGAAACTCAAGTGTATCATAAGGGGGCGGCTGTTACAGTCGGCACAAAGATGTTTGGAAATTGCCTGACGTAGGGCAAGGAGTAGAAACGTTGGAAAAATTGTATGTAATGGAGGCTTATATGAACATAAATCAACGTCTTGCAGAGGAATTAAAGATTGAATTATGGCAGGTGGAGGCTGCAGTCAAACTGATCGATGAGGGGAATACGATTCCGTTTATTTCACGTTATCGTAAGGAGGTCACAGGATCGCTGAATGACGAAGTTCTGCGAAAACTTTCGGAACGTCTGACTTATCTGCGTAATCTGGAAGATAAAAAGAAGCAGGTGCTGGCATCAATCGAGGAGCAGGGCAAACTGACGGATGAGCTGCGGGAAAAAATCCAGGCAGCGGAAACTCTGGTAGTTGTGGAAGATCTGTATCGCCCGTATCGTCCAAAGAGAAGAACGAGAGCGACAATCGCAAAAGAAAAAGGACTGGAACCACTGGCAAACACGATTCTGTTGCAGATGACAAAGAAAACGCTGGAAGAGGAAGCAAGTGCGTATATTGACCCGGAAAAAGAAGTGAATACCTGGCAGGAAGCACTGCAGGGAGCAGGTGATATTCTGGCTGAGACGATTTCAGATGATGCAAATTACCGTATCCGCATCCGTAGCTTGACACAGAAAGAGGGTAAAATCGTGACAGAAGCAAAAGATGAGAAAGCAGCTTCTGTTTACGAGATGTACTATCAGTATGAAGAGCCAGTTACAAAAATGGCAGGTTACCGTGTGCTGGCGATCAACCGCGGCGAAAAGGAAAAATTCCTGACCGTAAAACTGGAAGCTCCAGAAGATCGGATTCTTGGTTATTTAAGAAAACAGATCATGGTGCGTGAAAATCCGCAGACTTCCGAATTCCTGGAAAAAGTGATCGAGGACAGTTACCGCAGACTGATCGCCCCGGCAGTAGAGCGTGAGATCCGCAATGCACTGACCGAGCAGGCGGAAGATGGTGCGATCCAGGTGTTTGGCAAGAATCTGGAACAGCTTCTGATGCAGCCTCCGATCGCCGGACAGGTTGTGCTTGGCTGGGACCCGGCGTTCCGTACCGGATGTAAGCTGGCGGTTGTCGATGCGACCGGAAAAGTGCTGGATACGACCGTCATTTACCCGACAGCACCGACTAATGAAAAAAAGATCCAGGCGGCAAAAGAAAAATTAAAAGAATGGATCCGCAAGTACCACATCACGCTCTTTTCCGTTGGAAATGGAACGGCATCCAGAGAATCTGAGCAGGTGATCGTAGAGCTTTTCCATGAGATTCCGGAAAAAGTGCAGTATGTGATCGTAAACGAAGCCGGAGCATCTGTTTATTCTGCGAGTAAACTGGCAACAGAAGAATTTCCGAATTTTGATGTAGGACAGAGAAGTGCTGCATCCATCGCCAGAAGAATCCAGGACCCGCTGGCAGAATTGGTGAAAATTGAGCCAAAATCCATCGGAGTCGGACAGTATCAGCATGATATGAACCAGAAAAAACTGGGCGAAGCACTGGGCGGAGTCGTGGAAGACTGTGTAAACCGTGTCGGTGTGGATTTAAATACCGCATCCGCATCCCTGCTTTCCTATGTTTCCGGTATTTCCAAAGTGATCGCGAAAAATATCGTTGCATACCGCGAAGAAAACGGAAGCTTCCAGAACAGAAAAGAACTTCTGAAAGTTGCAAAATTAGGACCAAAAGCATTTGAGCAGTGTGCCGGATTCCTCAGGATACGCAGCGGAGAAAATCCACTGGACTGCACAGGAGTCCATCCGGAGAGCTATGCGGCAGCAGGCAAACTTCTGGAGTGTCTCGGCTATACAAAAGAAGACATCACAGCTGGAAATTTAAACGGAATTTCCGGAAAGATCAGAGATTACAAAAAAATGGCAGAAGAGCTGGAAATCGGCGAGCCGACACTGCGTGACATCACGGCAGAACTGGAAAAACCTGGCCGAGATCCGCGTGATGAAATGCCAAAACCGATCCTTCGAAGCGATGTTCTGGCGATGGAAGACTTAAAAGAAGGAATGGTACTTAAAGGAACCGTTCGAAACGTCATTGATTTCGGAGCATTCGTGGATATCGGTGTACATCAGGACGGCCTGGTGCATGTCTCTGAGATGAGCAGTAAAAAGTTCGTAAAACATCCGCTGGATGTCGTAAAAGTAGGCGATATCATCGATGTGAAAGTGATCGGCATCGACCTCAAGAAAAAAAGAATTTCTCTGTCCATGAAATTGTAAAAGTTTTCCGAAAATGCTTGACAAAAGAAAAAATTATCTTATAATTGCAGATAGCAGAAATCTTCGGGGCGGGGCGTAATTCCCCACCGGCGGTATAGTCCGCGACCCGCGTAAGCGGCTGACATGGTGAAATTCCATGACCGACAGTCAAAGTCTGGATGAGAGAAGAACATACGATGGTATATCAAAGCCCTGAATCTGTAGAACAGATTCAGGGCTTTTTATTTCAAAATGATGGCATCGTATCAGACGAAGATCTTCCTGTGAATTAAATTCAAAAAGGAGAGATGGACGTATGAACAGTTCAGGTACAAATGCAGTGAAAACAACTGCAGAAAGAAGTAACTTAAGAAATCTGGTGCAGATTGGTATGTTGGGGGCGGTTTCCGTTGTGTTGATGATGTTTGAAATACCGCTTTTCTTTGCACCGTCTTTCTATAAGATTGACTTGAGTGAAATTCCGGTTCTGATCGGTACCTTTGCGATGGGACCGGTCGCAGGCATGTTTATCGAACTGATCAAAGTCGTACTGCACATGCTTTTTAAAGGATCATCGACCGCAGGTGTCGGAGATTTCGCCAATTTCCTGATTGGCTGTGCCATGATCGTACCGGCAGGTCTGATCTACCAGAAAAAGAAAAGCAAAAAAAGTGCAGTGATCGGAATGATCGCAGGTACGCTGTTTATGGCATTTATCGGATGCTTCTTAAATGCTTTTGTGCTGCTCCCGGCATATGGAAAGGCATTCGGTATGCCGGTCGATGCACTGGTTGCCATGGGAACGGCAGTGAATCCGGCAATCAACAGCCTGCTCACTTTTGTTGTTCTGGCAGTTGCACCATTTAACATTTTAAAAGGACTGATCGTTGGCGTGATCACCTTCCTGCTTTATAAGCACGTAAGCCCGATTCTTCACGGAACACAGTTCTAATACAGAAAAGTGAATATCACATAACTCGAAACGAATACCATGTAACCGGAGGAAAGCTTGTGCTTTTTAAAGTTACGTGGTATTCTTTTTGTGATTCACAGGCATCCTTATTGAATCAGGAGAAAGGCGGCAGAAAATGTCAAAAATACAGAAGATCAATAAACAGACAGAAAACAGATTTCTGAATCTGTATGATCTGGAAGCAAAAGACCGGATGGGCGGCGATATCCATTATTATGTTTCATCCAGAGCGAAAACACAGAATGATCTGAAAATAAATACAAGAAATGAAAAGCCGGACGGTGTGATCATTTACAGCCTTTATGGGGAGAAAAAAGACAGGGTTGTGCTGGTACGCCAGTACCGTTATCCGCTGGATGATTATGTTTATGAACTGCCATCCGGGCTGGTAGACCAGGGAGAAGATTACAGGCAGGCGGGCATCCGCGAAATGAAAGAAGAGACCGGACTTGATTTCTCACCGCTGACACCGGATACGCTCTATGAAAGACCATTTTTTACAAGCGTCGGCATGACAGATGAATGTTGTGCCACGGTTTATGGTTATGCGAGCGGTCAGATCAGCCGGGAAGGCCTGGAAGATACCGAAGATCTGGAAGTCGTGCTGGCAGACAGAGAAGAGGTACGCCGCATCCTGAAAGAAGAGCGTGTGGCGATCATGTGTGCATATATGCTGATGCATTTTCTGAAAGAAGAAGAACCTTTCGGCTTTTTACAGTTGTAAGCAAAAAATTGGTATGCTATAATCAAATGCTAAGGTCAGATAGATTCTGTCAGGTAAATATCAGCAGAGCTGACCAGAATTGCGTGCCAAGTTTCGCGTGCGTTCGACTTGAAACAGAAAATTTCAAACACAACAGGAGGAAAAGGTGGAAGCAAAAGTTGAAGTAAAAATGACACCGAAGATCATGTATGATTTCATGATGTACCATACTTACCGCAGTTTCAGCGGCATTTTTGGTATCATTCTCGGAATTGCGGCATTTGTGATGTTTGGCACGACGCTGGGCAAAACAGATCTGTCTTACAGCATCGTATACTGTCTGTTCGGTGTGTGGTTTATCGTTTATCTTCCGGTCAGCCTTTATACAAAATCAAAAAGGCAGGTAGAAAAAAGCGAAGTATTTAAAAATCCGGTCACTTACATTTTGAATGACGAAGGGATCGAGATCGTACAGGGAGAAGAAAAGGCACAGTGCGGCTGGAAGAATATACTGAAAGTATGCAGCAGCAAAAAAAATGTGCTGATCTACTCAGGAAAAAGAAATGCATTTGTTCTCCCAAAAGAAGCCATCGGAGAACAATACGATACGCTTGTAACTTTAGTGCAAAAAAATATGCCCAAAAAGAAAGTGAAATTATGATTATAGAGACAAACAGCGAAAAAGAAACATTTGAACTCGGAAAAAAAATCGGTGAAAATGCAAAGGCAGGTCAGATCTATACACTGACCGGAGATCTTGGCGTAGGCAAAACCGTTTTTACACAGGGGCTTGCAGCAGGGCTTGGCATCACAGAGCCGGTAAACAGCCCGACCTTTACGATTGTGCAGATGTACGAAGACGGTCGTCTGCCGTTTTATCATTTTGATGTGTATCGCATCGGTGATATCGAAGAGATGGAAGAGATCGGCTACGAGGACTGTTTTTACGGTGAGGGTGTATGCTTGATCGAGTGGGCAGATCTGATCCAGGAGATTCTGCCGCCGGATGTGATCGCTATTGAAATCGAGAAAAATCTGGAAAAAGGATTTGATTACCGCAAGATCACGATTTCAGATCCGGAGGAAAAGAAAGCACAGCTTTAGGAGGAAAACATGAAAGTTTTGGGAATAGACAGCTCAGGGCTGGTGGCATCGGTTGCTGTTGTAGAAGATGATATTTTACTTGCAGAATACACGGTAAATTATAAAAAAACACACTCTCAGACCTTGCTTCCGATGCTGAAAGAAATCGGAGATATGATAAATCTGGACTTAAACAGCCTGGATGCGATCGCAATCGCTGCTGGGCCGGGATCCTTTACCGGTCTGCGTATTGGTTCTGCCACGGCAAAAGGTCTGGGGCTGGCACTTGACAAACCGATCATACCGGTTCCGACGGTAGACGGACTGGCCTATGATTTATGGGGAACAGATAAAATCGTCTGCCCGATCATGGATGCAAGAAGAAACCAGGTCTATACCGGCATTTACGAATTCTGCGATGGAAAACTCCAGATACTGGAAAATCAGATGGCGGTTTCTGTCACAGAGATTGCAGAAAAACTTAATGCACTTGGAAGAGAAGTTATTTTTCTTGGCGACGGCGTTCCGGTTTACCGCAAAACGTTGGCGGAAGTGATGAAAATTCCGTATTCGTTTGCTCCGGCACATATGAACAGACAGCGTGCATCTGCGGTTGCAGTTCTTGGAGCACAGTACTATGTACAGGGACGAGCAGAAAGTGCAATGGAACATAAACCGGATTATCTGCGTCTTTCTCAGGCAGAGAGAGAGCGAAAAGAAAGGGAAGAACAGAATCGTGCTTGAAATACGTGCAATGCAGGCAGAAGATCTGGAGGCGGTTGTAAGAACAGAAAGTCAGATTTTTTCCCGGCCATGGAGCAGAAAAGGATTTGAAGATGCACTGCGTCAGAAAGAGACGATCTATCTGGTTGCATATGAAAAGGATATACTGGCAGGATATTGCGGACTGTTGCAGTCTTTTGATGAGGCTGATATCACAAACGTAGCAGTTGTGGAGAAGTTTCGCAAAAAAGGGGTTGCCACCGAACTTCTGGAGCAATTGTTTTTGCGTGGATATGAACGCGGAATCGAAAATTTCACACTGGAAGTGCGGGTTGGCAATGCACCTGCTATCCATTTATATGAAAAACTTGGGTTTGAGCGTTCCGGTATCCGACCGAATTTTTACGAGAAACCAAAAGAAGATGCACTGATCATGTGGAAATACGGCAACCACTAGGATTCCTCTAATTCCCACTGTACGAAAGGAATACTTTTCGTTATACTGTTGCTGTCGCAAAGGAAATCAGAAAAAGCATACAAAAGGGGTATCACCTGGGGAGGATACGATGAGAAAAGAGAATAAGATTTACTGCAACAGCTGCGGAAAAAGAATTGTGGATACGATTGGAAGAGAGATGGAAGAATATATTCATATTGAAAAAATCTGGGGATATCCTTCGGAAAAAGACGGAGAATGCCACAGCTTCGATCTGTGTGAACCTTGTTACGATAAAATGACAGCAGCATTTGTATTAAAACCAGAAATAAAAGAAGAGACAGAGCTGCTGTAGAAAAGAAAGAAGAAACGAAAGAAAAAGAAACTGAAGAAAGAGTAAGGAAAAAAGAATGCTTGATGTTTGTTTGCTTGGATGCGGCGGTATGATGCCGCTTCCAAGACGTTGGCTGACAGCCTTGATGCTGCGATATAACGGAAGCAGTATTCTGATCGACTGTGGCGAAGGAACACAGATCGCGATCAAAGAAAAAGGGTGGAGTTTTAAACCAATCGATGTGATCTGTTTTACACACTATCACGGGGATCATATCAGCGGGCTTCCGGGTCTGCTTTTGTCGATGGGAAATGCAGAACGTCATGAACCGCTGACTTTGATCGGTCCAAAGGGGCTGGAACGTGTGGTGAATGCACTTCGGACAATTGCACCGGAGCTGCCTTTTGAAATATATTATAAAGAAATCCAGGGAACAGAAGAAACCTTTGAGATGAACGGTTATCGAATCCGTGCATTCCGTGTAAACCACAATGTGCTTTGTTACGGATATACTATGGAGATTGACCGTGCGGGGAAATTTGATGTAGAGCGGGCAAAAGCGGCAAATATTCCGCTGTGCTGCTGGAATCCGCTTCAGAAGGGGAATGTTGTCGAATTTGAGGGTGTGCACTATACACCGGATATGGTTCTTGGAGAAGCCAGAAAGGGAATCAAACTGACTTACACGACAGATACCAGACCGACCAGATCCATCATCCAGAATGCAGAGCACTCAGATCTGTTTGTCTGCGAAGGTATGTATGGCGAGGATGATAAAAAGTCTAAGGCACTGGAGCATAAACATATGATGTTCAAAGAAGCAGCAAAATTGGCAGCGGAAGCAGAAGTGTCAGAGTTATGGCTGACACATTACAGTCCGTCACTGGTACGTCCGGAAGAATTTATGGATGGCGTGCGTGAAATTTTCCCAAATGCTTACCCGGGAAAAGACGGAAAAAGTACAGTGCTGTCATTTGAAGAGGAATGACAGTCGACAGAAAAGTCTGGTAAATCAATGCCTTTGGGCTTGATATAATAGGAAGGATAGATACGAGATGGAAGAAAAGAAAGATGTACTGATTCTGGGAATCGAAAGTTCCTGTGATGAAACGGCAGCTTCTGTTGTGAAAAACGGAAGAACGGTTTTGTCCAATGTTATTTCCTCTCAGATTGAACTGCATAAACTTTATGGCGGCGTAGTGCCGGAAATTGCATCAAGAAAGCATATTGAAAAAATAAATCAGGTCATCACAGAAGCTCTTGAAGAAGCAAACGTCACACTGGATGATCTGGATGCGATCGCGGTCACCTATGGACCTGGACTGGTGGGGGCTTTGCTTGTCGGAGTAGCCGAGGCAAAGGCGATCAGCTATGCTAAAAATCTGCCTCTGGTAGGTGTGCACCATATAGAAGGGCATATTTCTGCAAATTATATTGAACATCCGGATCTGGAGCCGCCGTTTGCATGCCTGGTAGTATCCGGAGGACATACACACCTGGTTGTGGTAAAAGATTACGGAAAATACGAAATCCTCGGACGCACCAGAGACGATGCGGCTGGAGAAGCATTTGATAAAGTGGCCCGTGCGATCGGACTTGGCTATCCGGGCGGACCAAAGATTGATAAACTTGCAAAAGAAGGAAATCCGCTGGCGATTTCATTTCCAAAAGCAAAAGTTGCAGATGCACCATATGATTTCAGTTTCAGCGGTTTGAAGTCAGCAGTCCTGAACTATCTGAATGGATGCAAAATGAAGAACCAGCCGATCGTAGAAGCAGATGTGGCAGCTTCCTTTCAGAAAGCAGTTGTGGATGTTCTGGTAGAACATTCCATGTGGGCAATCGATGAATATGGATTTGATAAATTTGCTATTGCAGGGGGAGTTGCCTCCAATTCAGCACTTCGCATGGCAATGGAAGAAGCCTGCAGAAAGAAAGATATCAAATTTTACCATCCGTCCCCGATTTTCTGTACAGATAATGCAGCGATGATCGGAGTGGCAGGATATTATGAATATCTGGCAGGAACAAGATCCGGACTGGATCTGAATGCAGTTCCGAATCTGAAACTGGGGGAACGCTAAATGAAAGAAAAGCACACGGCGATCGTTCTGGCAGCAGGGAGCGGCAAAAGAATGCACAGTCAGGTACAGAAGCAGTATATGGATCTGTTTGGAAAACCAGTTTTGTATTACGCACTCAGACAATTTGAAGAATGCGAATTTATAGATGAAGTGATACTGGTTACAAAAAAAGATGAGATTGCATATTGCAGAGAGAAGATTGTGGAAGTTTATCATTTGCAAAAGGTGAAAGATATTATTGAAGGCGGGGAAGAACGCTATCTTTCTGTATATAATGCACTGAAAGCTGCCGGAGCATGTGATTACATCTATATCCATGACGGAGCAAGACCATTTGTAGATCAGGAAATGCTGCAGCGGTTAAAAGAAGCGGTATGCACTTATGGTGCGTGTGTGGCAGCAGTTCCTTCGAAAGATACACTGAAACTGGCTGACGAAGCGTTATTTGCAAAAGAAACATTAAAGAGAAGTGAAGTTTGGAACATCCAGACTCCGCAGGTTTTTGCGTATCCTGATATTTTAGGTGCTTATGAAAAAATGATGCAGGAGGACCATACCAAAATGGGAATCACGGATGATGCAATGGTACTGGAGAAAATGGAAGGTCAAAAAGTAAAACTGGTGGAAGGCTCTTATTATAATATCAAGATTACAACACCAGAGGATCTGGATATCGCTGAAATCTTTGTGAAAAAGTGTAATTTACAGGAAAATTGAAAAAAACAAAAAAATATCAAAAAAAGTGTTGACAAAACGAAAATTGGATGATATTATTAGTTTCGCTGATTGCACTGGAGAGGTATCGAAGTGGTCATAACGAGGCGGTCTTGAAAACCGTTTGTCCGCAAGGGCGCGTGGGTTCGAATCCCACCCCCTGCGCTTCATATAGGGCTATCGCCAAATGGTAAGGCAACGGACTCTGACTCCGTCATTTCAAGGTTCG
>OLSN01000247.1_pt1 | contig 61025 bp, 56 predicted proteins | sample 1672411 | NCBI WGS metagenome assembly OLSN01 (sample SAMEA3136683, study PRJEB25190) | human gut metagenome | biome: human gut; feature: human-associated habitat; material: faeces | place: Austria | collected 2013 | reverse complement strand
CGGCACGGTCTCTTGAAAGACCACCAGGTCCTAACGCTGAAAGACGTCTCTTATGTGTCAACTCACCCAGTGGGTTATTCTGATCCATAAACTGTGATAACTGAGAACTTCCGAAGAATTCCTTCACAGCTGCTGTTACTGGTTTTATATTAATTAAAGTCTGAGGTGAAATTCCTTCAAGATCCTGTGTTGTCATTCTTTCACGAACAACTCTTTCCATTCTTGAAAGACCTATTCTGTACTGGTTCTGAAGCAATTCGCCTACGGCTCTGATACGTCTGTTTCCTAAATGGTCAATATCATCAGCTGTACCAATACCGCATTCGATATTCATACAGTAATTGATAGATGCTAAAATATCTTCCTTTGTAATATGCTTAGGAATCAATTCATGTATTCTTCTTGAAATTGCATCCTTAAGATCTTCTTCTGTATCATTTTCCTGAAGTATTTCTTCAAGAACCGGATAAAATACTGCTTCATTAACGCCTAAATCAGTGCAATCAAAATCAACGTAGCTATTAATATCTACCATCATATTAGAAAGAACTTTTTCATTTCTAATTTCAGTCTGAATCCAAACTGCTGGTACTGCTGCGTTCTGAATCTTAATTGCCATTTCTTCTGTTACTCGGTCACCTGCGCTTGCAAGTACTTCACCTGTTGTAGCATCTACTACATCTTCAGCGAGTACATGACCTTTGATTCTGTTCTTTAATGCAAGCTTCTTGTTGAATTTATAACGTCCAACTTTAGCCAAATCATATCTTCTTGAATCAAAGAACATACCTGTAATTAATGATTCTGCGCTATCTACACTTAAAGGTTCACCTGGGCGAATCTTCTTATAGAGTTCTAAAAGACCATCCTGATATCCTTCTGATGGATCTTTTTCAAAACTTGCGAGAAGTTTAGGTTCTTCGCCAAACAAGTCAATAATTTCTGCATTTGTACCTATTCCTAAAGCTCTAATAAGAACTGTTACAGGCACTTTTCTTGTTCTGTCCACACGAACGCTAAATATATCATTTGAATCTGTTTCGTATTCTAACCATGCACCTCTGTTAGGAATTACAGTTGATGTAAAGATTTCTTTACCAACTTTATCATGACTTACACCATAATAAATTCCAGGAGAACGTACTAACTGACTGACAATTACACGTTCTGCACCGTTAATTACGAATGTACCGGTTTCTGTCATTAAAGGCAAATCACCCATAAATATATCATGTTCAGTAAATTCACCTGTTTCCTTGTTATGAAGTCTAACCTTTACTTTTAAAGGAGCTGCATATGTTGCATCTCTTTCTTTACATTCCTCAATCGTATACTTCTTATCTTCAACACATAACTTGAAGTCAACGAACTCAAGACTTAAGTTCTGGCTGTAGTCTTCAATAGGAGAGATATCATCTAACGCTTCTTTTAGTCCATCACTAAGGAACCATTCATAAGAATTTCTCTGTACCTCAATAAGATTTGGCATATCCAAAACTTCTTTTTGTCTAGAATAACTCATACGAAGGCTTCTACCTGATTTCACAGGACGGATTCTCTTTTTCTCCATCGACATTTCACCCCTTGTCTATAATTTGTCTTTTTGTTTATTCAATAGGGCGCAAATTACCCCTATTTTCACAATAAAGCACTCTACACTTTAGCATAAACTTATCTATATGTCAATGACTTTTTTCATGTTTTTACCGATTTTTTAATTTTATTCCATGATTGCATAATAATGTTATTATTTTTCACAAAGCTCGTTCCTCTAATTGATTTCCTTCGTAAATCATTTAGCACGCGGCATTCGCTTTTTCTTCACAAAGCTCGCTCCTCTAATTGATTTTCTTCGCAAATCAATTAGCACGCGGCATTCGCTTTTTCTTCACAAAGCTCGTTCCTCTAATTGATTTCCTTCGTAAATCAATTAGCACACGGCATTCGCAGAATGCCGCATAACATAAAAAGAGATAGGTTCTTATTTATGCAAGCATAATAGAACCTATCTCTTTTTATGTTACGTCGCTTTGTTCAAAGCTTCGCGATAATTATTTAATTGTAGCAACTGCTCCAACTTCTTCAAGAGCTGCCTTAAGAGCTTCAGCTTCTTCCTTAGAAACTCCTTCTTTAACTACCTTAGGTGCTCCATCAACTACTTCTTTAGCTTCCTTAAGTCCTAATCCTGTTGCATCCTTAACAGCCTTGATAACTTTAACCTTGTTAGCTCCAACTTCTGTTAATTCAACATCGAATTCTGTCTTTTCTTCAGCTGCTGCTCCAGCATCTCCTGCTGCTGCAACTACAACACCTGCTGCTGCAGATACGCCAAATTCTTCTTCACATGCTTTTACTAAATCGTTTAATTCTAAAACTGATAAACCTTTAATTACTTCAATGATTTCTGCTGTTGTCATTGTTTAATCCTCCATATAATAAATTAATTAATTCTTTGAACTTTCGTTCAGTCAATAAAAACCTGATAATTCAGATTTATGCAACTTCTTCGTTCTTTTCAGCAATCTGCTTAATAACACGAGCGAAGTTTGTAATTGGTGACTGCATAGATCCAAGTAACTTTGAAATAAGCACTTCTCTTGATGGGATGTTTGCAATCTGAGCAATTCCTGCTGCATCGTAGCATACACCTTCAACTACACCTGCTTTGATTTCAAGAGCTTCAGCGTCTTTAGCGAATTTAGCTAATTCTCTAGCTGCTGCTGTAGCATCTTCCTTACAAACAGCGATAGCTGTTGGTCCTTCTAAGTATTCAGCAAGACCTTCGAATTCTGTTCCCTTAATAGCGAAATTAATCATTGTGTTCTTGTATACTTTGTATACAACACCAGCTTCTCTTAACTGTTTACGAAGCTTTGTGTCCTGTTCAACAGTAAGACCACGGTAATCAACTACAACAGCTGTTGCAGCACCGTTAAGTAATTCAGCAATTTCGTCTACTATAGGTTTCTTTACTTCTACTTTTGCCATGAATGTTTTGCCTCCTTATTAAAATTAGGTTCAACCAAACATTAAGCCGAATAGATTTTCAATATAAAAACCTCTCTGCCTAGACAGAGAGGTGTATAAGTCATTAAAAATTCTTATCCCTCGGTAGGCATCTTATGATTTACGACTAATGTCACCTACTGTCTTCGGCAATTGGTATTAACCACTTTGTACATACTAGCACACAATTATTGAATTGTCAATAATTTTATTAATTAATAACAATTAGATTGTATTAATCTATATTTGTTAATTAATTGCTTAACTTAGCAACGTTTAACTTAACTCCAGGACCCATTGTAGATGTAAGAGTTACGCTCTTGAAGTACTGTCCCTTTAATGCGCTTGGTTTAGCCTTGTTTAAAGCATCAACTAATGCATTGAAGTTATCTGTTAACTGTTCTTCTGTAAATGAAGCTTTTCCAACTGGAACGTGAATGATGTTTGTCTTGTCAAGTCTGTATTCAATCTTACCAGCCTTGATGTCGTTAACAGCCTTTGTTACGTCCATAGTTACTGTTCCAGCCTTAGGGTTTGGCATTAATCCCTTAGGTCCGAGTACACGTCCTAAACGACCAACAACACCCATCATGTCAGGAGTAGCAACAACTACGTCAAAGTCGAACCATCCTTCATTCTGAATCTTTGGAATTAATTCATCTCCGCCTACGAAATCTGCACCAGCTGCTAATGCTTCGTCTACCTTGTCTCCCTTAGCGAAAACTAAAACCTTAACAGTCTTACCTGTTCCGTGTGGTAATACAACAGCACCACGAACCTGCTGGTCAGCGTGACGTCCATCACATCCTGTTCTGATGTGACATTCTATTGTTTCATCAAATTTTGCAGTAGCTGATTTCTTAACTAATGCAATTGCTTCTTCTGTGTCATATTGAGCTGCTCTGTCAATTGACTTAGCTGCGTCTAAATACTTCTTTCCTCTTTTCATTTAAACCTCCTTGTGGTAATAACGGATAAACCTCCCACATTTCTCAATTCATTTTAAATTACAACATAAGTCGTTTAATAACTTTTTGTTGTCCGCGATATTATTTATCTACGAAAATTAGTCTTCAACTTTGATTCCCATACTTCTAGCTGTTCCGGCAATCATGCTCATTGCTGCTTCAATGCTAGCTGCATTTAAATCTGGCATCTTTGTTTCAGCGATTTTCTGGATATCTGCTTTAGAAATAGTAGCAACTGTTTCTTTAAGTGAGTTACCAGCTCCGCTCTGGATGTTGCATGCTTTCTTTAATAAAACTGCTGCAGGTGGAGTCTTTGTTACAAAACTAAAACTCTTATCCTGGTATACTGTGATTACAACTGGAATAATCATTCCTGGCTGATCTGCAGTTCTTGCGTTGAATTCCTTTGTGAATTGAACGATGTTTACACCATGCTGACCAAGTGCAGGTCCAACTGGTGGTGCTGGTGTTGCTTTGCCAGCTTCGATTTGCAATTTAATGTATCCTTCTACTTTCTTTGCCATCTTTCGGCACCTCCTAAAATTTGTGGTATTATCGGGAATCCCTCCCACTGCTCTACAAATATGTAAAGCAATCTATTAAAACCAAATGGTTCTAATCCATCTTTTTAACTTCAGTAAAATCTAATTCTACCGGAGTTTCTCTACCAAACATGTCCACATTAATTGTGACTGTCTGTCTGTTTTCATCAATGCGTTTAATGACACCTGCTGTGCCTTCCCATACGCCCTTGATTACTGTAACTGTATCTCCCTCTGCGAATTCAAGAGTAACCGGACCCTTGTCAATTCCAAGCGAGAGCATTTCTGCATCAGTAAGTGGAACAGGTTTTGATCCTGGTCCTACGAATCCTGTAACTCCTCTCGTATTACGAACGACGTACCATGTATCGTCATTCATAACCATATTAATGAGTACATATCCTGGAAACATCTTCTTCTGTGTAACTTTTTTTACACCATTCTTAATTTCAACTGCTTCCTGAATCGGAACTGATACTTCTAATATCTGATCCTGCAATTTTCTATTCTCAATTGTCTGTTCAATATTAGTCTTTACTTTGTTTTCATAACCTGAATAAGTATGAACTACGTACCAATTTGCTTCTGACATATAATCACCTCTTCATTATTTTATTCTTATCCTATAATATGATCCAACCCAAACTGAATGAGCTGATCAATCAAGCTAATAAGAACACCTAAAATAACTGTGATCACTGTTACAACAACAGTCTGTCTTATAACGGATGCTTTTGTTGGCCAGATTATTCTTTTAAATTCAGCCTTCAAGCCTGCAAACCATTTTTTTACAGAGCCCTTTGACTTGTTAGATGCTTCTCCCATCTTAATCCCTCCATTATATAAAACTGACTATTTTGTTTCTTTATGCATTGTGTGTCTCTGACAGAACTTGCAGTACTTCTTTGTTTCTACTCTGTCTGGATGACTCTTCTTATCCTTTGTAGTATTGTAATTACGCTGTTTGCATTCTGTACATTCTAATGTAATTCTTGTTCTCATGGCTTAACCTCCACTTTATTTATAATCATTTTTTGTATCTCGTTTTAAGTCATTTTTTCTGCAAAAAAAAAAGACCTAGTCCTTGCTTGACTAATATAACATAATCTGTATATAGCGTCAAGATATTTTTTAAGGCTATTTTTAAGGCGCTGTTTTTTTAGGTTACAACACTCCGGCACTTATGCATACAAAATATACTTCTTTAACGCCTGCCGCCTTAAGAACCTGTGTACACGCATCTATAGTACTACCTGTCGTATAAATATCATCCACCAGCAATACCTTATTATATTCTTTTGCCTTTTCCTCATATATGGCAAATGCATTTTCAACGTTCTTCTTTCTTGCAATTCCTACAAATTCCTTTTGTGGCTTTGTATCCTCAACTCGCACAAGGCATTTTTTATCAATAGGTATTTTCGTATATTTAGAAATTTCTTTGGCATATACATACGCCTGATTATATCCTCTCTTTATTTCCTTCTTTTTTGAAACCGGCACTGCCATTATGCAGTCAATTCCCCATTGTTCAAATAATTTTCCGTAACGCTTTGCAGTCTCCCATCCATAATACGCTCCATATTCTCTTGCATTTTTATATTTAAATCTATACATAGATTCTTTTATTCCGCCTGCATATTGAAAAAGACACACGCCTTTTTCATATGCATGCTTATGCTCTCTGCAGTCTTTGCACAATGTGCCGTCTTCTTTAAGACTTTTTCCACATTTTGCACATTTAGGTTCTTTCATGTAAAACACTTTACCCTTGCATTTTTCACATACAAATTTGTCCTGTCCTTTAACCACTTCCCCACACACGGGACAGGTTCTAGGGAAAAATACATTTAAAATCTTCTCCTTCATTTTCAACACAAATCTAATTTCAATCAATTTATTCATATGTATTAAATCTAATAAAATATAATTAAACTAATTCAAATTTTATATTTGCTTTCCTTTCTCAATATTTCTATTTCATTTATTTGCGGATTTACAACATTATTTCATTAACTTATGCTGTTTTATTTGTCATTCTCTACAGGTTCTTCCTCTGTTTCAAATGTCTGTAACTGCCATTGCAATCCCGAATATCTTTTATGCTGGTCTTCGTTTTTAATCATCCCTTGAAATGTATCTTCTCTTCCAACAATACATACACAACTTTTTGCTCTTGTTATTCCGGTGTATAAAAGATTTCTCGTCATAAGTTGCTGATACCCTGTAACAATTGGCATGATAACTGCCGGATATTCACTACCCTGAGATTTATGAATAGTTATTGCATATGCAAGTTCTAATTCTTCCGCTTCCCTAAATGTATATGTCACCATTTTATTTTCATCAAATTCAACTTCTAAAATCTGTGAATCGTTATTCATATTTTTTATAATTCCCAAATCTCCATTAAATACACCTTTTCCTGAATCGATACAGGCTCCATTAGGCAATCTAACTTCCCATTCAATTTGATAATTGTTTTTTATCTGCATTACCTTGTCGCCTTCTCTAAATATATATTTGCCAAATTCATGTTCTTTTTTATATTTGTCCGGCTTATTAATATATTTTTGCAATTCAACATTCATATTCTCAACACCAAGAATTCCACTCTTCATAGGTGTAAGAACCTGTATTTCCTGCGGTGTTGATTTTACATAGTCAGGAAGTTTTGTCATTATAAGACCTATTGTTGCGTTCAAAGCCTCCTGAGGTGTATTTCTTCTTATATAAAGGAAATCTTTCGTGCTATTGTCTAGTTCAACTGCTTTTCCTTCATTTATTTTATGGGCATTTGTTACTATTCCGCTTTCACCCGCCTGTCTGAAAATCTTATTAAGTGTTACCACTTTAAATTTTCCGGAATCAATGATATCTTTTAATACATTTCCCGGTCCGACACTTGCAAGCTGGTTAATATCCCCTACAAGAACAAGTCTTGTTCCATGAGCTACAGCCTTAAGCAAAGAATGCATAAGGAAAATATCAACCATCGACATTTCATCTATTATAATTACATCTGCTTCTATTGGATTTGTTTCATTTCTTTCAAACTTAGCGTCCATATCCAATGAATCATCTGTTCCGGTACTTCCGTTTATTTCAAGCAGCCTGTGTATTGTCTGCGCCTGGCAACCTGTAGTTTCAGTCATTCGTTTTGCTGCTCTTCCTGTAGGCGCCGCAAGTCGGATTTCCAAATTATCACTTTCAAACATTTGGATAATCGCATTAATTGTAGTTGTTTTTCCTGTTCCCGGTCCACCCGTCAGTACTACAACTCCATTGCTTTGAGTTGCCATAACCGCTTCTTTTTGTAAAGCATCAAGAACAATATTATTTTTTCTCTGGATAGTATCTAATTTCACACTTTCCACAAATTCATCAGCAGGCATTGACAAATCCAAATCAAGCAACATTCCCGCTACATTCATTTCCGTGTAATAATACGTAGACAAAAATACAGCCTGTACTTCATTGATTTCTTTAACAATAAGTTTCTTTTCCATTACAAGGTCAATAAAATAGTTATCTAACAAATCCATATTATATGTGCCATCAGCATTCTGATATTGATCTCTTAATCCAAGCAAACTAATGGTTGCCTGAATTAGATTTTCTTTTGGCAAATATGTATGCCCTGACTCTGATGCTTTAGAAAGTGCATATACCATTCCACTTTTAACTCGAATAGAAGCATTAACTTCCACTCCTGCCCTCTTAGCTATTTCATCAGCTGTTGTAAATCCTATTCCTCGTATTTCATCAGCAATTCGGTATGGATTTTTCTTTATAATCTGATAAATTTCTTCGCCATAATAATTATAAATTTTAAGACTCATAGCCGACGAAATACCGTATTTTTGCAAAAATATCATTGCGTCTCTTATATCTTTTTTTGCCTGAATCTGGCTTGCAATATCCATGGCTTTCTTATAACTTATTCCTCTGACTTCTTCTAATCTTTCAGGCTCTTCATCAACTATTCTAAATGTATCTTCTTTAAACTTGTCTACGATTCTGTCCGCAAGAGCAAGACCTAACCCCTTAATTGCTCCTGACCCTAAATATTTTCTAATTGAATATTCGTCATTTGCCGGAATTGTTTTATACGATTTCATTTTTATCTGTTCACCAAAAACAGGATGAAATACTTCCTCGCCTTCTACTTCGATATATTCCCCTTCACCAATATATCCAAATACTCCGGTTACTTTTACATCTTTTTTTCCCACAGACATAGTTAAAACAGTATAGCCATTTTCTTCATTTCTAAATGTAATTATTTCTACATATCCGGTAATAGTTTTCATCGACATATCTTTTCCTTTTAATTTAAAAGGCTGCCTTTTCCAGACAGCCTTATTATCTATTATTTTTCCTGGTTCATTTCATCCATAACTTCTAAGTATCTTCCTGTACCAATAGCGACCGCCGTCATCGGATCTTCAGCTGTCATTGTATTGATTCCCGTCTTAGATTCAATCAATTCTTCTAATCCGTCTAACAGACAACCACCACCTGTAAGAACAATTCCTCTTACCGCAATATCTGCTGAGAGTTCAGGAGGTGTATTTTCAAGCACTCCATGAATAGCTTCAACAATCTGTGTTGTTGCTTCTCTTAAAGCTTCTTCAACTTCTTCTGATGTAACTTCTATAATCTTAGGAAGACCTGTAACAAGGTTTCTACCTCTTACTTCCATCTTCTTAACTTCTGTTTTCTTAAAACATGTACCTATTCCGATTTTAATTTCTTCAGCAGTTCTTTCTCCTACTAAAAGATTGTGTTTTTTTCTCATATATCTGACTATCGCATCATCAAAATCATCTCCCGCAACCTTTACAGAAGTACTTTCAACAGTAGCACCTAAAGAAATAACTGCTATATCTGTTGTTCCACCACCTATGTCAACCACCATATTTCCACATGGTTTTGAAATATCTATTCCTGCACCAATAGCAGCTGCTAACGGTTCTTCCACTATAAATACTTCTCTTGCCCCTGCCTGGAATGATGCATCCTCTACAGCTTTAGTTTCAACTTCTGTTGCTCCACTAGGAACGCAAATGCTAATTCTTGGTTTCTTATAAGAACGTTTTCCTACAGCTTTCTGAATAAAATACTTTATCATCTGTTCAGTAACTGAATAATTAGAAATCACTCCCTGTCTAAGAGGTCTTACCGCAACAATATTTCCAGGTGTTCTTCCTATCATTAATCTTGCTTCTTCTCCGATTGCTCTTATAGTATCCGTATCTCTATCTATAGCAACAACTGATGGTTCTTTTAAAACCACACCTTTTCCTTTTATATATACTAAGATACTTGCTGTACCTAAATCTATTCCAATGTCTGTATCAAACATATCTTTCTCCTTTTAAAATTGGATATTTATGACAGATTAAAAGTTGTTATAAAAAAATAAACACGTTATACATCTTTCAATCCCGTATTAATCACGATTTCCCGCACAAATATTATATACAATTTTATATAAAAATTAAAGTATGTTTTATTTTTTTTGCATTTAAAAATTTATTTACATCGCGTTCATATTTCGTTCACATATATACCGTAACATAATAGAGTACTACTTAGGTAGTGCAGCATAGTTTGTATACGTCATACCCTATAATGACGTATTTTTAAGTTTTTCATACTCAACCTGGTGGGTGAAATTCCCGCCAGGTCCCCCGAAATTAACACCACATCGTAAGATGTGGTTTTTTATTGTCATAATTAAATAAAAGCCATAACTAAATGGCTTTTATTTCTTCATGCATGATTATGTGCGTATTTTTCTTTTGTTGCAAGTCCACCTCTAATATGACGTTCCGACTTATTTACATCAAGAACTTTCCTAACCTGCTTTGCCAATCCGGGATTTAACCTGCCTAACCGTTCTGTACAGTCTTTATGTACCGTGCTTTTACTTACACCAAATGTCTTCGCTGCCTGTCTTACAGTAGCATTGCATTCAATAATGTAATTTGCTATTTCAATCGTTCTTTCTTCAATATATTCTTTCACTTCTCGCCTTTTGCATTTTTCTTTTTTATAATTTATGCAAAAGGTGAAATTAATATGTTGAATTTTTATCAATCGAATAAATTTGTAATTTTCAAATATATTTTCTTGTTTTATTTTTTTCAAAATCGACTCTGCGATTTTTCATAATTTATTTTTTCAAATTTACGATTATTTAAATATTTTTCCAAATATCGTTCTTACCAGCGGGCCGGCAGCAAATAATTGCCAGAAAAATGCCATAGGAAAATTTATTATAGTTGTCTGAATCCACACTGCTACAAGTTGTGGACCAAAAGCATTTTTAAACAGAACTACAGCCACAAAACTCATCATCGGACACATAAGCCAGATTGATAATACTGATATTGCCAAAATAACAAATATTGGCTTATCTTCTTTTGGATTTACCAGTCTGAAAGCTACTTTTTTTGCTATTGGTCCGGCTATAAATGTATCAAGTAAAAATGCTGCTATACACATTATCGGCAGTTCACTAAGCGCTGCTAAAAATACAAAATTCTTCATTCCACCTACATCCATTGCTATGTTATAACATACCATTGCATAAACCATTACTATGACCATCATTATTGTGTAAATCGTTTCTTCTTTTCTGTTCTTTGGCATAAGAACCTCCTTTTGTCTTTCTTATTTTTAAACTTTCATTGCATACATATATGTATTTACGTTTTGTTATACACAGCTTCGTCTTGCACAACAAAAAGCACGGCACAGTAAACTTTCGTTCTACTGTACCGTGCTTTTTTCACTAACATATACAACTACCATTAATTGCGAGTAGTCTATCATAAAACATACAATTTAGACAAGTATTTTTTTGTAATTCATCTATTTCGCACATAATTTAGTCATTATTATACAAAAATATATTTAAATTTCCATACATACTTCGTATAACCATTCCTGTTCCTCAATATTAAGATATGGAGAAATCTTTTTATAAACAAGTTTATGATACTGTCTTAAAAGGCGTATTTCATAGTCAGACATTATATTTACATCTATAGCGTCTACATCAAATGGAACTAATGTAAGTGTATCAAATCCCAAAAACTGTCCGTATTCAGTCACCTGTTTTTCAACACAAAGCAAAAGATTTTCGAGCCTTATTCCATATTGTCCTTCCAAATAAACACCAGGTTCATCTGAAGTAATCATTCCCGGTTTAAATTCTGCATTTTCTTCAACATTTTCTCTTAACATATATCTAAATGCATTCGGCTGCTCATGAACATTAAGAAGATAACCGACACCGTGACCTGTACCGTGTCTGTAATCATATCCGATTTCCCACAGTGGTTGTCTTGCAACATAATCAAGTGCTACTCCTGTACATCCTGATAAGAATTTTGCATTTGCAAGCTTCAAATTTCCTCTAAGAACAGCTGTATACATCTTCTTCTGCTCTGTAGATATATTTCCAAGTGCTATTGTTCTTGTTATATCTGTAGTTCCTTCTACATAATGTCCGCCTGAATCAATTAAGACAAAATTATCTGCTTTAACTTCATAATCTGTTTCTTTAGTTGCACTGTAATGAACTATTGCGCCATGGTCTGCATATCCTACTATAGTTTCAAAACTTGGTGCCAAATATGTTTTCCAAGACTTTCTAAATTCTTCTAATTTATTTGCAATAGATATTTCTGTCATTTTTTCTTTGCCCACATTATGTTTTAGCCAATAAATAAATCTGGTCACTGCAACGCCATCCATTATATGAGCATTAATCATATTTTCAATTTCCACATTATTTTTGATTGCTTTCAAATGTAATGCAGGTGAAAATTTATCTATAATCTTTACTTCTGGTTTTATAGAACGTAAAATTCTATAATTTGTTGTTGTTTTGTCTAGCCATAATGTTGTGTATTCAGGAATAACTTTAACATAATCATATATTTCATCGTATTCCTTAATTTTAACTCCTTCTTCCGAAAGACGATATATTGTTTTTTCATCAAATGATTTTGTATTTGCAAATAACAGACTATCATATTTTGTAATTACCATATACGAAAAGCATACAGGATTATACTCAATATCATCACCTCTGAGATTTGTAACCCATGCAATTTCATCTAACGATGTCAAAAGTAATGTGTCTGCTTTTTCCTCTTCCATTCTTTTTCTTATATTAGCTACTTTTTCAGAATAAGAAACTCCTGCATATCTATCCATTAATCTCCATATAGGTTTAAATTCTATAGCAGGTCTGTCACTCCATATTTCTCCAACAAAATCCACGTCACTCTTTATTTTCATTTCTGATATTTTAGCTAATTTTTCTGCCAGTCTTGCATTAGTTGTCTGTCCGTCAAATCCTATTACACTGCCCTCAATAAGGTTCTTCTTTAAATAGTCTTCTACTGAAGGCACCCCTTCTTCTCCGGCTTTCATAAGTTTAATTTCACTATCTTGAAGCTGTTCTGCTGCCTGAATAAAGTATCTTCCATCAGTCCATAATAGTGCCTCATACATTGTAACTACCAATGTTCCTGCTGAGCCTGTAAATCCTGACATATATTCTCTCGTTTTAAAATGGTCACTCAAGTATTCTGAACCATGCTCATCACTTGTCGGAATTACATAAGCATTAATTTTATTTTGTTCCATTAAATTTCTAAGGGCTGAAATTCTTTCATTAATCATAATCTTACCACCTTTAAAATATGTTTTCGTCCTTTTTCCCATATTTTTCATTATAATTATCCAAACACTGATATATTATTTTAGCAGCCTCAACAGGTCCACCAAATTCCTTAACAGCAGTCTGTTTTCCCTCTAAATCCTTATACACATTAAAGAAGTGCTTTATTTCCGCAAATATATGTTCCGGTAACTGTTGTATATCCACATATCCGTTATATGTTGGATCGCCATATGGAATTGCAATTATCTTTTCGTCATTATCCCCATTATCAGTCATATACATAACACCTATCGGATAGCATCTTACAAGTGACATTGGTTCTATTTCTTCTGAACATAATACCAACACATCAAGCGGATCTTTATCATCTCCAAGTGTTCGTGGAATAAATCCATAATTAGCAGGATAATGAACTGATGAATACAGGATACGGTCTAATATAATCAAACCTGTTTCCTTATCTAATTCATATTTTTTCTTGCTTCCTTTGCTAATTTCAATAGTTGCAATAAAATCTGATGGCTGAATTCTTTTTGGATTAATATCATGCCAAATATTCATATTTACACCTCACCCTTCTGTACATTTTGTACTACTTAACATATCTTTTTCAAAATATGACATCTCCGTTGTTACTAACTGTATTGTTATACAGTATCAAATATCATAAGAAAATTATACAATCATTTATTTTACAATTCTATATAATGTTAAATTTTATTTTGCACTATATATAGTGAAAGCTAAATTTTCGTTTATTTCAAGGCAAAAATTTCTTTTTTTGTTATGCTAATCAAATTATGTATAATCACTATTTTTTCATTATATAGAGCAATTAATATATGATTATTATTTTTTATTATGGAAACTAAATTTCAGGAATTTAATATTTATATAAAAAAACTATAATATGGAATTTAATATTTCTATCGAGAAACTATAATATGAAAATTCAATATTTTTTATTGGGGAAAACCATAATATGGAAATTTAATATTTTTTATTGGGTAAACCATAATATAAATAAGTTACTTTTTCATTATGTAAACCAATTTACGGATATATATTATTTTTTCGATATATTCCGTAAAAAATATAATTTTTTTCATTGAAATTTATTTCAATTACGGATGATACAAAAAATCATAGATTTTATCCGTATATTTTATTTTTTAAATAAAATATTTTTCTATTTTCAATCATTTTTTACGGATAATTTATATTTTTCTAATTACCTCCGTAATTTGTTATTTAATTTTATTTACATTTAATTAGTTTTGTGCCGTGGCAGATGTGTCCTTACTTATATGGTACACTTTTATTTGAAAAATTTACGGAACAATCTAAACTAACTTCGGAGTTAAAACTCCACTCAAACACTATTGCAAATATTTCTTATATAAACACTATTGCAAATATTACTTATATAAACACTATTGCAAATATTAATTATATAAACACTTTTAATAACAAAATACAGAATAAAGAATCATTAAGAGCATTAAAAAGAGACTTAAAATATCCGGCAAATTTGTCTTTTGCAAGTCATCCGTATTTTTTTAAGTCTCTTTTATACATACTTTAATTCTTTGAACTAATAAAACTTTTTTAGTTTCTTTTATGTACTATCGTTCTCTCAATTAATAAAACTTTTTTAGTTTCTTTATACTTTTATGCACATTATTGCTTTCCATTTAACAATTTAACAATGCTTTTTAAATTGTGAAACTATCCTACTGTTCACTAATATCTTTGATTTTTTCTTCATCCCAGAATTCAAATCCTTCAGATTCAAGAACCTTTGTAGCTACATTTACATTTTTTGTCTTAATAACTGCTGCTGCGTTGATTCCACTTGAAAATGCATACATATATTCTACATTTACATTAGCATCTGCAAGAACCTTTAAAGTCTTTGCAAGTGAACCTGCTTTATGAGGAACGCTTACACAAAGTACCTCTGTTAGTTTTGCAGAAAAATCTGCATTCTTTAAAATTTCTCTAGCCTTTTCAGGTTCTGGAACAATCATCCTTAATATTCCGAAATCAGCTGATTCCGCTAAGGCTGCTACAATAATGTTAACATCATTGTCTGCCAAAGTCTTTAATACATCATTTAAATGTCCTTCTTTATTTTCAAGGAACACTGTCAACTGTTTTAATGCCATAAAACTACCTCCTATAAATTACGATTTCGATTAAGATTACGATTATTTATAATAAAAACTTATTATTTATTATTATAAATATCCGTTATCTCCTGCTATTACAAATTACGATTATCAATTACTCGTACTGCTTTACCTTCACTTCTCTGGATTGTCTTAGGTTCTACTAATTTAACTTCAGCAGATATACCTAAAGCCTGTTTTAATTTAGCTCCAACCTTCTTCTTCAAATCATTTAACTTACTAATTTCATCTGAGAAGAGATTTTCATTTACTTCAACCATTACTGTTAGTTTATCTGTATTATTTTCACGGTCTACAATCATCATATAATGGTTAGAAATATCTCCACCCATTGATAATAGTGCTGTTTCAACCTGTGTTGGGAATACATTTACACCACGAATAACCTTCATGTCATCTGTACGTCCTTTGAATTTAGAAATTCTAGGTGTTGTTCTTCCACATTCACATGTAGAATGGTCAATGCTTGTTAAATCTTTAGTTCTATATCTAAGTAATGGCATACCTTCCTTTACTAAAGTAGTAAATACAAGTTCACCTAAATTATTGTCTCCTACTGATTCATTTGTAACAGGATCAAGTACTTCCGGATAGAAGAAGTCATGGTTAATATGTAATCCATTGTGCTGTTTACAATCCATTGCAACACCCGGTCCTGTAATTTCACATAATCCGTAAATATCAAAACATTCAATATGTAAAATGTCTTCAATTTTCTTTCTCATTTCTTCTGTCCAAGGCTCTGCTCCATGAATTCCGACTTTTAATTTCATATCATCAACCTTGCCCATCTCTGCAATTGTTTCTGCAAGATATAAAGCATATGATGGTGTACATGTAAGAGCTGTTGCGCCAAAATCTTCCATACACATAATCTGTCTCTGTGTATTTCCTGCAGACATAGGAACTGTCATAGCACCAATTCTTCTTGCACCGAAATCAATTCCAAGTCCACCTGTAAACAAACCATAACCATAGCATACATGAATCACATCTTCCTTTGTAAGTCCTGCCATTGTCATGCATCTTCCTACACATTCAGCCCATACATCAACGTCCTTCTGTGTATATGGTACTATAGTAAGCTTACCTGTTGTTCCTGAAGTTCCCTGTACACGTACAATTTCTGACTGTGGTACTGCTCTTAGTCCAAATGGATAATTATTTCTCAAATCTTCCTTCGTGGTAAATGGAAGTTTAACAATATCTTCAATTCCTTTAATATCACCAGGTTCTACACCTAATTCTTTCATCTTCTTTGTGTAGAACGGTACATTGTTATAAACTCTATTTACTAAATCAACAAGTCTCTCTCCCTGAAGTGCTGCCATCTCGTCCTGGCTCATACACTCATGCTTTGGATCTAAAATCATTTCCTTTACGCTCATTATGTTATCTCCTTATGTAATAAATTTTAGCAGTCTTTACGCTAACACTTTAAACTGATAAAATATATTATACTAAAAACAATTGACTATAACAATGCAAAACTTGTTAATTTGCATAATTTTATTATTTTTTTTACAAATTTATTGGTGAGTTTGAACATTATTTACAATAACAATTCCTACACATACAAACATAAGGGCTACAATAACCTGTCCACCTATCTGGCTGCTTTCTCCCGGTAAAAATAAAGCTGAAAGAATAACCCCAAAAACAGGATTCATAAATTTGTATATAGAAACTTTTGATACTGTATTAAATTTTAATAATATACTCCATATTGTATATGCTGTTGCAGAAATAAATGCCATGTAAATAATCATTATAACAGCATTAGGAGTTGAAATGACTACATATCCGCCAAGCAGTTTGCCAATCACTGCCATAACTACTCCACCTGTAAAAAACTGATATCCACTAAGCATTACAACATCAGCGTCATTTGAAAATTTCTTAATAAATGAAGATGAAAATGCGGACGAAAGCGCTGCAAGAAATATAAATCCTTCTCCCATAAATGACCATTGTCCGCCACCATTTATTCCTGTTATATTTACAATTAAAACTCCTGCAAATCCAATCAACGTACCTATTATCTTAGTGGCATTCAATTTTTCCTGCTGAAAAATAAAAGCCGCTACCACAATTGCCAAAAATACGCCTGAACCTGTAATAATAGAACTACGTACTCCTGTCGTATGCGCCATTCCTATATAAAAGAACAGGTACTGTCCTGATGTCTGGAATATGCTAAGAGTAAAAATATACCCGGGTTTTTTTGGAAGAATTGCTTTTCTTCGTATTATGCTGTTTGTTACAATTACTAAAATACCGGCTAATGCAAATCTTATACCCGCAAATAATATTTGCGAAGCATATTCTCCTGATTTAATATCAAGCATTCTGTAGCCTGTTTTTATACATGGAAATGCGCTGCCCCAAAGGAAACAGCACACCATTGCAAGAAGACATACTACCCACGCTTTTGTGAGTAATGTATCTTTAGATTTATTCTTTGCCATAAAATTTCTATTCTTAATATTTGAGTTTATAGCATTTTCATTGTCAGTATCCAAAATAGTATCACGTTTTTTCTCCATACTATGCACTTCTTTATTTACACTCATATTATTTTCCTACTTCCATTATTGTACACACAATTGTATCTTTGTGTTTATTTAAATATGTGTAAAACGCCCTTTTCATTTTTATATTATTATGTTCATCCCTTATCGAATAAATCTTCTGATATGTATTATTATTTTCAAGTTGTTCTTTAACATAATCAAGATTCAATTCTATAGCTGTCTGTTCAGGATTTTCATCCATACAATAAGTTTTTATGTAGTTTTCAACACCCAATTTAAATCCCGATTTATTTTGTTCCTCGATAACTTTTGACGTGCCTTCTTTGTAAGCTACAGGCTCACCTGTAAATGCATTTATTGTAAATATTTCCTCATACTCATTTGCCGCTAAAGTATTTACTATATCTACTGCGATTCTTACTTCTTTCTGGCGTTCCATATCCTCATTTACGTCAGCTATAATTGCTAATGTTTTCATTTTATTTCCATCTATGTCATACTCAGAAACAACTGTTATTTTGCTCCAACTGTAAGTATCATCAACAAGTTTCAGCCTTACAACGCATTCCATTTTGCCCGGTGTCAAAATACAGTTTGATACAAAATTTTTCATTTTTTCTACATCATCTGGATGAGTGTATCCAATAATTGATTTTTTCTGAAAAACGCGGTCATGATTTCCCTCACTCATTTTATATTTCTTATATGACTCTGTCGAATAAAATGTATTATTATAATAATCCCATTCTATTATTGCTAAATCAGTCTGCTCAATCACTGTCTGAAATCTGTCTTTTTCAATTTCAATCTGTTGGCTTATCTCTATACTTTTAGTAATATTAGTGGCTACTGATAAAATTATATATTCTCCTTCATTGCAAATAGCTGCAAATCTTTTTCGTACCCATATCACTTTTCCATCATATCTTTCAAACTGATATCTAATTTCCTGAGTCTCACCTGTAAGCATTGATTTTTCAACACATTTTTCATATTCGATTACCTTACTTTCAGGCTTTATTCTCTTTTTAATATCAGCTTCTTTATATTCATATCCATCCCTGTCCTCGCCTATATTTTCGTAGAACATATCATTTGCAAATATAAGTTCTTCTTTCCCTTCTTTATACAACACAATTACCAGACTACTCCTTATAGCACTATCAATGCATTGACTCAATCTTGCATAAACCGATTCTCTGTCCCATGATAATCCACCAAGTAAATCTTTTATTACTTCAAATGCTCCTTCCATTTAATCCTCCCAATATTTTTCAGTCATTTCTTATTACTATCCATCAGTATTTATACTGATTACTAAGTTTTTGTATCATCTCTTTCATACCATCTACAACTTCTGTTTGCTATTTCTCATATTCTCCTGCCCTTTCACAAAATTTATCAATCATTAAAAAAACTGCCGCACCAAGACCTTGAAATAAATAAAAATATCGTAGTTTTGTCATATCATTAACACTCAAATGATTTTACTTAACTAAATATATATTCCAACGTCTTAATGTAACAGTTTCATATTAAAAGCTTCGTATATTATCCTTTTCTTCTTCTCCGGTATTTTCGATTTTCTTAATGACCACGAAATAACTTACATTGTCATTAACTTTCACTTCGACTCTGTCTCCAACTTTATGACCCATAAGAGCTCTTCCGATAGGCGATTCATTACTGATTCGTCCACTCATGGAATCTCCTCTCATTGTACTTACTATTTTGTAAGTAAGTACTTCATCATCTTCTTCAAAATAAATGTCCACAGTTTTATTCAAACCTACTTCATCTTCTTTAGAATCATCTGAAATAATAGTTGCAGTTTTAAGAAGTTTCTCTAAATATCGAATTCTGCTTTCATTTTTATTTTTAAATTGTTTTGCTGCCTTATATTCAAAATTCTCGCTCAAATCTCCCTGTGCTCTCGCAACCTTAACATCTTCAAGCGCTTCCTTTCGAACTACGATTTTTCTATGTTCTATTTCTTCTTTTATTTTTTCAATATCACTTTGTGTTAACTGCATAACGCTACCTTCTATCTGTCCTCAACTTCTATATAATCATTAAAAGCACAGTTGCTTACATAAGCAGGTCTCATAATCTTATCAGCATTAATTATTTCTTCGATACGATGTGCACTCCATCCTACAATTCTTGCGATGGCAAATATTGGTGTATACAATTCTTTCGGAATATCCAACATGCTATATACAAGTCCGCTGTAGAAATCGACATTTGCACTAACTCCCTTATAAATATGACGTTCCTCGCCAATTACTTCAGGTGCTAATCTTTCAATCATACTATATAACTTAAAGTCTTTCTGTCTATGCTTTTCTTCTGCAAGCTGTTCAACAAATCTTTTAAACACTTCTGCTCTAGGATCAGAAACAGAATAAACCGCATGACCCATTCCATATATAAGACCTTTTTTGTCAAATGCTTCTTTATTTAATATTTTTCTTAAATACTCTTTAATCTCATGTTCGTCATCATAATGTTTGCAATTATGCTTAATATCCTGGAACATATCAACAACCTTTACATTTGCACCACCATGTCTTGGTCCCTTCAAAGAACAAAGAGCCGCTGCAATTGTTGCGTATGTATCTGAACCTGATGAAGTAACAACTCTCGTTGTGAAAGTCGAGTTATTTCCACCGCCATGTTCCATATGTAAAACTAAAGCCAAATCAAGAACCTTAGCCTCTAAATGTGTATATTTCTTATCAGGTCTAAGCATTCTTAAAAGATTTTCTGCTGTAGAAAGTCCCGGAAGCGGTCTGTGAATGTACATACTCTTTCCACAATGATAGTGATTATATGCATGATATCCATACACAGCCATCATTGGGAATGTACTTATAAGTTTGACACTCTGCTGAATTACATTTTCCACTGATGTATCGGATGCATTCTTATCATAAGATGCTAATGTAAGTATACTCTTTGTCAAAGAATTCATAATATCAGCACTTGGTGCTTTCATAATTACATCCCTTACAAAGTTTGTAGGTAATTTTCTTTGTGTTGAAAGCATTTTGCTAAAATCTTCTATTTCATCTTTTTTAGGTAATTTACCAAAAAGCAATAAATATGCTGTCTCTTCGAATCCGAATCTGTCTTCTGCAATAAATCCATTTACAAGGTCCTTTATATTATAACCTCTGTAAAATAATCTACCCGGGCATGGAACTGATTTTCCATCAATTATCTGTGTAGATTCAACACGTGAAATATTTGTAATCCCTGTAAGAACACCTTTTCCATTTATATCTCTAAGACCTCTTTTTACACCGTATTCTGCAAATAAATTCTGCTCAACTGTATCATTTTCCCCACACATTTTTGCGTACTTATCTGTAAGTGCTTTCATGTCTTCTTTGTTTAATGTCATATATTGTACACTCCTTTTCTTACTAACTTTCTAACTACTTCAAATCTCGCCTTTCATATATTCTTTAATATACTAATTTAACTGCATTATGGATGACCCTGAATTTCATGTTCTTTCTGCCATCCTCTTTTTCTCCATCTAGTGACCAGTCAATATCACTACTGTCTGAAATTTTAAGTTTTGAAACTTTTAATAATCTGATATGTTTATCATATATCTGATTTGTAAGTTCATTTATAATTATTCCAAGTTCGATTAAATCCTTCGGATATTTAATTAGCAATAACTCAAATAATCCATCTGCAAAATCAACTTTTCCTTCATCAATTGTCATTACACCGCCAATTGATGTGGCATTACAAATAGCCACAAATATATATTCGCCTTCGATTACTTCATCTTCATTTTCAATCTTTAATCTCATTCGCTTAACCTGAGTTAAATCCATAACTCCCTCTAAGACGTAAGCAAAATGTCCAAGCAAATTTTTAATATTCTGTGGTGCTGAATACGAGGCTTTTGTAAATATTCCTGCCGATGCCGTATAGACAAAATATCTGTCATTAAATTTTCCAATATCTATATATTTTGCTTTATGAGTCATCATATGCTTTGCTGCCTCAACAGGGTCTGATGGCAAATTAAGACTGTTTGCAAAATCATTTGTTGAACCCGCTGGTACATATCCTAACGGCTTTTTAAGTCTGGATGAACGTATTCCCGCCATAACTTCATTTAATGTACCATCTCCACCCATGCAGGCAATCATATCAACCTGACTACCAAGAGCTTTCACAATCTCTGTAGCATGCTTTTCTCTTCTTGTAAATTTTATTAACACTTCATAACCATAGTCATTAAAAACATTAATAACATCTACCAGTATATCTTCTCTCTTCTTCTGACCTGCCTTAGGATTTACTATAAATAATAACTTCTTATATTGTTCTACAATTTCTTTTTTTTCTTCAGTAATAGTCGTTTCTTTTATATCATCCATAACCATCCTCCTGAAAAACTTCTAAATTCTATATATTTTTTGTCATGCTGTAATCATATCTGATTTTCTTAATCTGTTCATAACAAAAAACCTGCTATCTAATAATTTTCAATAATCAACACAATGTCTATTATTATAGAATAAATAATTTAACAATTTATGAATATTTTGTAAAACCACCGTATTTTGTAAAATTGAAGTAAAATCCTTCAACGCTGTCTTTCGATTTACTAAATTGTTGACATTAATAAACTTTATACAAATCCTTTATACTTTGACTATTGTACTTTATCTAATTTGACCTTTTCCGTATATTTTGTATTTAAATGACTGTAACTCAGGCAATCCAATAGGTCCTCTTGCATGAAGCTTCTGAGTTGAGATTCCAATTTCAGCTCCAAATCCAAATTCTCCACCATCTGTAAATCTTGTACTTGCATTTACATAAACAGCCGCTGAATCTACTTCATTTAAGAACTTCTCTGCTGTTTCTTTATTCTCAGTAACGATACATTCACTATGATGTGTGCTGTATTTGTAAATATGGTCAATTGCCTCATCTACATTATTTACAATCTTTACTGACATTTTATAATCAAGATATTCTGTGCCCCAGTCATCATCTGTAGCTTCTTTTATATCAGGAGCAATTGTTCTTGAATCTTTATCGCCTATCAAAACAACATCCTTTGTATCAAGTCTCTGTTTAATTCTTGTAAGAGCTTCCTTTGCAATATCCTTATGTATCAAAAGACTTTCTGCAGCATTGCAAACCGATGGTCGCTGAGTTTTTGCATTAAATACAATATCTACGGCCTTATCTAAATCTGCATCTTTATCAACATAAATATGGCAGTTACCAACTCCGGTTTCTATTACAGGAACCGTTGCATTTCTAACTACTGCCTGAATAAGACCTGCACCACCTCTTGGAATTAACACATCAACGTATTTGTTCATTGTCATTAACGCTGTAGCACTTTCTCTGCTTGTATCTTCAACTAACTGAATTACGTCTTCATTCATGCCTACACTTTTAACCGCATCACGCATAGCTGATGTAATCATCTTATTTGAATTGATGGCTTCTTTTCCTCCACGAAGAATTACTGTATTTCCAGACTTAAGGCAAAGAGCTGCGGCATCACTTGTTACATTTGGTCTTGCCTCAAATATTACAGCTATTACTCCTAAAGGAACTGAAACCTTTTCTATTTTAAGGCCATTCGGTCTTACTATCGTATTTAAAATTTTACCAACCGGGTCAGGAAGTTTTACTATATCCTCTATTCCTTTTGCCATTCCTTTTATTCTGTCGGCATTAAGCATAAGTCTGTCAAGAATTCCATCTGGCAAGCCGTTTTTCTTTCCATTTTCCAAATCAATTGCATTAGCTTCTACGATTTTTTCTGTGTTATCAATCAAAGCTTTAGCAATTGCAGTAAGCATTTTATTTTTTTCTTCTGTTGTGGCAACACTAAGTTTACGCTCAGCTTTTTTTGCCTTTACACCCAATTCTTCCAACATATCTTAGTCCTCCATATATTATTGATAAGTTTATGGAAGGCAAATGCTTTCCATAAACTATCTATCATTAATGATTTATTTTTTATTTGTAATTCATTTTTATTTAGAATTTATTTTTTATCTGGAATTTATTTCTTTTTCTTAGCAACGAAGAAAGTTCCAACCTGATGTCCTTCTAATACTTTGTAAATATTATCTGCATCAAATCCGTTAATAATAATTGTATCAATGCCGGCTTCTGTTGCAATCTGTGCTGCAATAAGTTTAGTAATCATTCCACCTGTTCCAAACTTAGAGCCTTTTCCTCCTGCTATTTCAAATAATCCTTCTGTAATTTCTTCAACCACAGGAATAATTCTTGCATCTTCATTTTCATTAGGATTATCATCATACAATCCATCTATATCTGTTAATATTAATAACGCATCTGCTTTAACTAATTTAGCAACAATGGCTGAAAGACTGTCATTATCACCGTACACAATTTCTTCTACTGCAACTGCATCGTTTTCATTAATAATAGGTATTGCTCCATATTCAAATGTCTTTTCAAATGCATTTATCAAATTGTCATGACATTCTTCATGCTCAACGTCTCTCTTTGTAATAAGGAACTGACCTGTTGCATGACCAAATTCGCCAAACATCTTGTCATACATAAACATTAATTCACATTGTCCTACAGTAGCTGCTGCCTGCTTTCCTGCTGTATCTGTCGGTCTGTCCTTTAATCCTAATTTTCCTACGCCTACACCAATCGCTCCTGAAGTTACAAGTGCCACCTCAATACCTGAATTTACAATATCAGAAATCACCGCAACTAACGCTTTCATTCTTCTGATATTTGTCTTACCTGTTGAATGAGTTAATGTTGATGTTCCCACTTTAATTACAATTCTTTTTGCGTCCTTTAATGTTGCCATTTCTCTTCTCCCATTGTTTTATGTTTCTTCATTTTTTCGCATATGTTGTTTATTTTACCACAAATTAGGGATAAATAGAAGATTTCAGGGGGTTTTCTTTATTATAAAAAGAACTATTTAACAATTTACTATAATAATTGCTAAATAGTTCTTATATTTTACTTCATCTTATTTTTCTATTTTACTATCTTTCTTCTCTAAAATATGATAATCCAAGACTTGCAGGTGCCTGATTATCTTTGCTCTTACGCATACTTGAAATAATCAAAACAAGTATTGTAATTACATAAGGAATCATCTTTGCAAGGTCTGTGTTTACCTTTATACCAATTACTTTTGGAAGGAACTGATATGCCCAGTAGCATAACCCAAATAAGTATGAGCCCCAGATTGCATGTACAGGTCTCCATCTTACGAATATAACCAATGCTACAGAAAGCCATGCAAGGCTTTCAATCGCTGTTCCTGATGCAGTAGCCCATGTTCCTTTACTGTAATCTAAAATGTAGTAAACACCACCAAGACCTGTAATTCCTGAGCCAATACATGTTGCAAGATATTTATATTTTGTTACGTTAATTCCTGCTGCATCTGCTGTTGCCGGATTTTCACCTACTGCTCTAAGATTTAATCCTGTTCTTGTTTTTGTTAAAAACAATGTTGCACAGATGGCAACTATTAATGCAAGATACATCATAAATCCATATGAAAATAATATATCACCGACTACACCTAATTTATCACTTAAGAATGGTATTCTTGCTCTAAAAATCTTTGTAGCAAAATCAGCCTTTGTTGATACTGCTCCCTTTGGAATTACATATGTTCCAAAGAATTTTCCAAGACCAACACCAAATATTGTAAGTGTTAAACCCGTTACATTCTGATTTGCATGAAGAGTTGTTGTCAGGAAACTATAAATAAGTCCACCTAATGCTGAAACTATAAATGCTGTTCCTAAAGCAACTAATATGCACATAAATGCATTTGGATTACCAACTGATGTTTCATAAAGATAAGCTCCAACAAAGCCGAAAGCTCCTCCCATACACATAATACCTGGTGTTCCCAAATTAAGATTTCCTGCTTTTTCCGTAAGGGTTTCGCCAACAGCGCCAAATAATACTATCGAACCAAACACTACTGCAATATTAATCCATGATATTAAATTTGCCATCTGATTACGCCTCCTTACTTTCTTTTTTAGGGAAGTTTAATTTATAATTAATGAAAAATTCACTTCCAATTATGAAGAATAATACAATACCAATTACAATCTTAGAAGCATTTGCATCAAATCCTACAAACGTATCTGCGATATGAGCTGTTCCTTTTTCAAGAAATACTATAAGTAACGCAATTGCTATCATTATTGCTGTGTTAAATTTTGCAAGCCATGCTACGATAATGGCTGTAAAACCATAACCACCTGCTGTTGAATCAGATGCAATTGAATGGTCCTGACCCGATACTGTTAAAAATCCACAGATACCACATACTGCACCTGAAATAAGCATTGTTCTGATAATTACTTTTTTAACATCAATTCCTGCATATCTCGCTGTATTTTCTGATTCACCTACTACTGCTATTTCATAACCATGCTTTGTCTTCTTTAAATAAATATACATTAATACGGTTATTATCAATACAACTGTTACAATTATGTTATTTGAACTTCCATTATATTCAGGAAGGTATCCTGCTTTTGTTCCCGGATTAAGCATTCCAAGAGAAGCCTTTGAGCCTTTCCATATGTTGTAATAATAATCAACTAACTGCATTGCAACGTAATTCATCATTAAAGTAAAAAGTGTTTCATTTACATTCCACTTTGCTTTAAAAATTGCAGGTATCAATCCCCAGATTGCACCCATTACAACTGATGAAACAATCATAAATGTAAATAATAATGGTGTTGATAATGTTGAAAAATTAACCATTACTATCGCTGTTGATAAAGCACCCATTAACACCTGGCCTTCAGCACCGATATTCCAGAATTTCATTTTAAATGCAGGTGCAAGCGCTACTGCTATGCAAAGCAATTTTGCAGTAAAGAAAATCGTTCCTTTTCTATAGTACATATTGCTAAATACGCCTTCCCACATAAGACCAAATGTTTCTCCCGGTCCAATTCCCGTAAGGCTGAATACAAATATTGTAATTACTACAAGAGATAATAAAATTGCTATAAGTCTTACTGCCCACTTCTGCCATGTTGGTATTACATCTCTTTTTGTTACTCTTACAAGAGGTTCCTTTACTTTCGTTACCTGATTTGGCTTATTACTCATTATCGGCACCTCCATTCTGCAAATTTGTCATAAGTAATCCTACTTCTTCTTTTGTTGTTTTTCTTGCATCAAGAATTCCATTTTCTTTTCCGCCACACAAAACAAGAATTCTATCTGATAAGGCAAGCAATACATCTAAATCTTCTCCAACATAGATTACTGCAACACCTTTCTTTTTCTGTTCATTTAACAAATCATAAATTGTATATGATGTATTAATATCAAGTCCACGAACTGCATATGCCGTCATCAAAACAGATGGTGCATTTGCTATTTCTCTTCCTACTAATACTTTCTGAACATTTCCACCTGACATTGTTCTTACAGGGGCATTTATGCTTGTTGTCTGAACATTTAAAGTCTGTTTAATTCTTTCTGAAAGTTTTTTAGGTTCTTTATTTGATAAGAAAAATTTCTTTCCTTCATCATAACTTCTCAAAAGCATATTTTCAGGCATTCCCATTGAACCTACAAGTCCCATTCCAAGTCTGTCTTCAGGAACAAATGATAAAGCAACACCACATTCTCTAATCTGTCTTGGTGACTTTTCCAAAAGACTTTCTTTTTCTCCCTGATGATTAACATATGTTATCTTGCTACCATCTTCTGTTTTTTGTAGTCCTGCAATTGCTTCTAACAATTCTTTCTGACCGCACCCTGAAATTCCGGCAATTCCTAATATTTCACCGCTATAAGCATCAAATGATACATCGTCTAATATATTAATTCCATCCGGACTTTTACAACTTAAATGTGAAACTTCAAGTCTTACTTCTTTATTTTCCACTTCCGGTCTTTCTATGTTTAGTTCTACTTTTTCTCCCACCATCATTTCTGTAAGTGAAAGTTCTGTAGCGCCTTTTGTTTCTACTGTTCCTACATAATCGCCTTTTCTTAAAATGACAACTTTATCAGAAATCTCTAATACTTCGTTAAGTTTATGAGTAATGATAATAATTGATTTTCCATTTTCTTTCATATTACGCATTACTTTAAATAACTTTTCTGTTTCCTGTGGAGTTAATACTGCTGTAGGCTCGTCAAGTATTAAAACATTTGCGCCACGATACAATACTTTTACTATTTCTAATGTCTGTTTCTGTGCAACTGACATATTATATACTTTCTGATTTGGGTCTACTTCAAATCCATATTTATCACAAATTTCTTTTATTTTATCTATTACATTTTTAAGCGGCTCTTTTTCTTTTAAACCTAATATTATGTTTTCGGCAGCTGTAAATACATCAACTAATTTAAAATGCTGATGAACCATTCCCACTCCGAGTTCCATTGCATCATGTGGTGAACGAATTGTTGTTTCTTTTCCATCTATTAATATTTTCCCGCTGTCAGGAAAATAAATACCTGAAAGCATGTTCATAAGAGTTGTTTTTCCACTTCCGTTTTCACCTAATAGAGATAAAATTTCACCATACTCTAAGTCAATGCTTACATTATCATTTGCAATAGCATGACCAAAAGTTTTAGTTATATTTTTCATCTGAACAGCATATTTTTGTTCCACTTTTGTTTCTCCTTGTATCATTAGATTTTCTTAGTAAAAATGGGACTGTCGCTTCAACGATTTATATTTAATAACCGCTAAAGCGACAGTTCCTTTTTTATGTCTTATATAATTATGTCTGATTTGATTACTTATTCAATTCTAAATCAATTAATTTGTCTGATTACATATATAATTATCAGTCTCTATTCACATAATTAATCAATTACTTATTCAATTCTGTAATTCCATCAATTCTAATCTGGAAATATGGAGCTGAACGGAATGATGATTCATCAAAGTATGTTGCACCGTTGTCATCTTTTACAATTGCTTCAACTGTATCTCCCTTGTATGTTACATCTCCTGTTGCAAAATCAATGATTGATAAATCAATCTTATTTGATGTAACAGCTCCGTTATCATCGATTTCAAGGTTTAAACCATTGTCCTCATTCTTCTTAACATTCTTTCCTGTTACTGTGAATTTAGATGTATCAAATACATGTAATGAGCCATCCTTTAACGCTGCTTCTACTTCAGCAACCTTTTCTGCTGTTCCTTCTGCACAAGAATCACCTAATTTAGTGATTGCTACTGCATCTGCATCATATCCTTCAGCCCAGTTCTGAGGAATTTCTTTTCCATCTTCATAAGCCTTGAATAATGTTGTGTAGTATGCTGTCCAATTATTTGTAGCACTTGTTAAAGCTGCTGTCTTAGCTACGTCTAACATGTCTACATTGTATCCAACTGAGAATGCTACTGTGTTACTGCTATCCTGTGCTGCCTGAACTGCACTTGGAGCACCTGTTGAATCTGCATGCTGTCCGATGATAACACATCCGTCGGCCATTAATGATTCAGCTGCTGCACCTTCACCTTCAATATCAAACCATGAATCAGTATAACTTACTTCCATTGCTACTTTATCATATACTGATTTAATTCCTAAATAAAATGCTGTATAACCTGATACAACTTCTGCGTATGGATATGCACCAACATAACCAACTTTTACATTTCCATCTGCATCATATCCTGTTGCCGGAATCTTATCTTCATTAACGAGTTCTGCAATCTTCATACCTGCAACTACACCTGATACATAACGTGATTCATATACCTTTGTAAATGCGTTGTAGAAATTGTCACATCCTGAAATTGCTGCATAATCACCTGTCATAGCTACAAAATCAACATCTGTATACTTCTGAGCTGCTGCATACATGTAATCCTGATGTCCGTATGAATTAGAAATAATTAATTTACATCCCTGAGCTACTAACTGGTCTGCTGCCTTACTAACCTCATCTGATTCAGAAATGTTGTACTTCCATACAATATCACTGTCAGATATTCCCAATTCTTTAGCTGCTTCCTTGATTCCGTTAATATGAGCTAATGTGTATCCTTCTGTTTCATCTCCAAGAAGAATTGCGCCAATCTTCTTAGCTGAGCTCTTATCACTACCTGAACCATTGTCAACTCTTTCTGCCTTCTGACCACAACCAACAAGGGCTATTGTCATTGCGCACACAAGCACTAAACTTAATAGTTTCTTCATTTGCTTTGTTCCTCCATCATAAAAAAATAATTTCTTTCTTATTAGAAAAAATACGTTTTTATTTTATCGCATACTTTTGTTATTTGTAAACAAAATTTTACTAAATTTACTTTAATTTCTTACAAAATTAAGTTTTTTCTTCACATTTCCACATCCGTGTGTCCTTTAAATCCCTCACCAAACACTTCTGTAGCGGAAGAAACTATCATAAACGCTTCCGGATCAACTTCACTTACAAGATTTCTTACCTTTGTAAGATTCTGTTTATGCATAACACACATAATAACTTCTGTATTTTCCATGTTATATGCGCCCTTTCCTTCGACTAATGTGACACCCATATTAAGTTCGACCATCATTCTTGTAGCTATTATTTTTCGCTTATTGCTTACTATATAAACTAACTTTGCTTCATCGCTTCCATATAAAACCTTGTCCAAAATATAAGTCGATACAACAATCGCAACTCCTGCATACATTGACACTTCTATATCTTTAAAATACAATGCTGCCGCTGCTAAAATAAGTCCATCAATTATCAGATACATTTCACCGGATTTAACCTGCCTGTATTTTTGACGCAAAACTTTAATTATTATATCGATACCACCTGTCGTGGTTTCCATTCTAAGACAAAGTCCCATTCCTGCTCCCATCAAAGTACCACCTACCAAAGCAGCAAGAATTTTGTCATGAGTTATCACATAGTCCATTCTTTCAAACACTTCCATAAATGCTGAAGAAACCACAAGTGTATATAATGTCGACAGAGTAAATCTTGCTCCAAATTTCCATGCACCTAAAATCATTATAGGTATATTCATAATCACAATTAAAGTACCTAATGTTATTGGTATAATTCTTGTCAAAATTACTGCTGCACCTGTAAGTCCTCCGGGTGCTAAATTATTAGGATCTAAAAACATAGAAATCCCTACTGCATATATGCACGCTGCAAAAGTAATGACTATATATCTTCCTATAAACTTTGCTATTTTTTTGGTTTTTTCTTTATTTTCTATTTTCACTTTTCACCACTTTTTTTACAATTCAAATTCATCATCATCATCAAGAATCATTGTTGGTACTGCACATGCCATTGAATTCATTGAACAATCTGCTGTTCCATTAACAATTTCTTTTTCTGCTGCATTCTTGTCCTCAACCTTTACATTAATATGTCCCTGTCCTTTAGCTACTCCTGCATCTAACATTGCTACAATGTCATCAATCATCTTATCGTTATCCATTTCAATTGCCTCCTTTAATTTCACTTTATTATGATACCTTTATTGTATATAATTGCTTAGAATTCAATAATTACCTGAAATTAAATACTTACTAAACAATTCTTATGGCATCTTTTATCTTAAGCATTACTTATTAATAATATTTAACTTTTTTGTAAGTTTTATTAATAAATTTTGTTTGCTTATCAAGTATTAGTATAACACACTATTCAAGTCTTTAGAACTTGTATAATAAATTTCAAATTAATTTTCTATATAAAAAAGATGCTTTCCAAAAATTCCGAAAAGCATCTTTTTTATTAATTTATTTAATTTTAATAGAATTCTGACCAGATATAATTTTCATCTGTATCTACTGCCTCTTCTACTGCGTCGTACTTCTGCTTGTTTTCTTTTATTCCATTTTATCAAGCTTCTTATAGACTACGTCCACATCGAAGTCCTGTTCGTTTTCTTTTATTGCATTAGCTATTTTTTCTATCAATTTATTTTCTTCTTCTAAATCTTCTGCTATTTCTTCAATACTTTTTCCTTTTTGTACCTTTTTATTTACCATGGATATAAGTTTTGTCATTTCACCCTGTTGCATTCCTTTCTCCATTCCAGCCTTTTCACCATCACGATATGCGTCACGTCTTACATAGCCCATTGTTTCTTCTTCATCATATTCTGTTAACAAACTCATAATTACCTCCGACCTATGCTCTCTCAGAAATTCCCGCAAGACGTTGTTTTTTATGCAATAATCAACTGCACTTTCTACTGCCTCTTCTACTGCGTCGTACTTCTGCTTGTTTTCTTTTATCTTATCTACAAGTATAGCATATTCTCGTAAGATTTTGCACTTGGATAGCAATTCTTCATTGTGACCTTCATTAATATTAAGTACGGTTGCTGTCCATTCAAATTTTCCTTCATTTTGTGGTGCTGAAAATGCGTCTGACAATTTCAGTATTACTTTATCCCCTATTTTTCTCATTCCATTATAAAAGACATAATATTGCGGCGTTGGTATTTTTATAAGTTTATCGCTGTATATATTCAGTTCATTTGTTTTGATGTATTTTGAAAACAGCCTTGCACTGTAGAGAATTCCTCTTAGTGGCATGTTCGGATTCCACGTACTTTGCTGTTCATACATTGCCATATTGCTTTGTATGATGCACGACACATCATTCTTCATTCCCATATATATGGTGTCTTCAATTGTGTTAATTTCAAGTTCATTCTCATCTTCGTAATTCGTTCCATTCAGCGCATTAAATAATTCAAGTAAGTTTTTCTTATACTTTGGATACCCAAATAACATGCAAAAAATCCTGTCTTTATATTTTCTGTTTACTCCCGTCATTATACCTCCTAATTCGGCCAATATTAGTTGCTTATTGTATGTATTTCTTTCAATTATACATACTGTATGAGATATCGCAAGTATTTTATTTATTATATGAGAATTAAAAAAACTTATTTAAAGCAAAAATCTCTTTTATATATTGTGCAATTAAGTAAAATCAGTATCTAGATTGTAACATTGTTCCATATCATCCAAAACTCTTTCAACATGGTACATAACAAAAAATAGTGCCATCTCACAATGAAGTATGGCACTATTCTATATTTTATTTTGTAATTATATAATAATTATTTACACTACATTTTTAATTTCTAAACAACTTTTATTTCTAGAAATTTTTTATTCTTAAACTTCTTATTTCTTAACAACTTTTTTCTTAACAATTTTTTTCTTAGTCCATTTGCCATAGATACGTTTATTATCAACGATTCTATATGCTCTGGCTTTAACGTAAAGTTTCTTTGCTTTTGCTAAGTTTTTGTTTGAAACCTTGAAAATATAAGATTTCTTATTTTTCTTAACAAGTTTTGTCATTGTAGCTTTTTTAGCAAATTTCTTTGAAGATGAAAGTTTTACCTGATAGCCTGAAATATTGTTAATTTTCTTAAATGTAATTATTAACTTCTTTACAGATGCTTTCTTTGTAATTTTTGCACTCTCAATCTTTGCTTTGCCAACTTTTATAGCATTTGCCTGATTCTGGCCATTTATTATATTCTGACTTGTAACTGTTGTCTTAGCAAAATCATCTTTCTTAGTTGTTGTATCTGATGGCTGAGTCTTTGTTGTTTCGCCCTGACTATTGACTGTTGTTTCATCCTGGCCGTTGCCTGTCGTTTCTTCCTGTCCTTTGTTTGTTGTCACTTCATCAGGTGTTTCACCCTTTCCTGTTGTCTCACCAGGATTATCCGACTTAGTAGTTGTTTCATCTTTTTTAGTTGTTGTTTCCGGCTTAGTTGTCGGTTCTTTTTCACCTGTAACTCTTATTGTTGAAGAAATACCTTTTGACTCTTTTCCATTTAATACTGCTTTTACTTCTACAGTACGTGTTCCAGCATAAATCTTATCTATTGTATAAGTTCCTGCTGCAACTGATGATAATTTTAATGTTCCATCAACATATATATTGTATAACTGACCTTTATCATTCTGTTCCTGTGTTGCTCTAAATGTAACTGAAATCACATTATTTCCAAGTGTTCCTAATACAAGACCTATTGCATCTGAAGGTGCATTTTCATCAACTGTTGTTTCTTCCTGTTCACTTTCATAATCTGATAAATCAGGAGTTGTAGTAGGCTTTCCATATTTTACAAGAATATAAACCTGCTTATCACCACTAACGAGTTTAATTGTGTTATATGTATTTTCAGTCAACGTATTTTTAACAGAGAATTTGAATACTCCTGTAAGCGCACTTGATGACTTTTTATTCAAATAAGCATTCGTATTTTCTGATGTATAGATTTCCTGATATTCCATGTAAAATGTATCATTTACATCTAATAATTTTATTCCTGCATTAAAATCATTTCTTAACACTCTATATGAAATTTCTACTCCGTTAGATACTCCAAGTGATGTGTATTCACTATCATCTTCATACTCATTAGTTGTTTCTATTTCTGTAATATCATAGTAAAGTTTCAATACAAGTGAACCATCTTCTGCAATAACACCACTCTGAACTGTGCCTTCTACTTCAGGGTTAAATTTGTATCCCTGATATGTATTTGCTACAGCTGTCACTTCATTTCCAATCTTTCCTGACTTCTTTTCTGTATTAACAAGTGTATAGTTTCCATTTCCATCTGACAAATAATGTTCAATCTTATATGTTGATTTTGTTGCAGCTTCTCCATCACCTGTTGTTGTCATTGAATGTGGTTTTGCAACGATTTCTGTTCCATCTGAGAATGTAACTTTAACATCTTCATCTGTTGTGTTATATGCTGCATATGTCATTTCACCATCTTCAGTTTTAAATGCACACGCAAGTGGATTATCACTTGTAACTGTCAAATCAGGGGTACCATTTTTCTGCATTGCCATAATCCAGTTAAATGCATGGGCTTTTGATTCACCTGCTTCCGGACTACACTGTTCGTCAAAATAATCCAATGCTTTGTCAGGGTCTGCCATTGCAAGATATTCACTCCAAATTTCATTCCAGCGCTTTGGATTCTTTTCATTTATACCATTATAATTGCTTTCATTTCTTTCTGCTGTTTTCCAGTTTGTCAAAATGAAATCCTTATTAGCTGCTGCATAGAATGATGCAGGAGTCATAGGTAAAATGTTAATCCCCTGTACCTGCAAAGGCTCATCCGTCCACCATGCGGCATAAGTATATTTTCCACCCCATACCATTGATGCCTGACTATATTTAGCGTTTTCGCCTTTTCCTTCTGTATACTGTTCATCTAAAATATCGCCATCAGTATCAAACCAGTAGCAATTTACTGAAGATACTTCTGTTGCATATAAGTACATTCCAAGTGATGTCAATTCTTTATTACCTGTAGCCTGACCATATAAAATAAGTCCTGCCCATGCATTAATTGCTTCTGAACTTGATTCCTGGTTATTTCCATCACCAAAGTTTGCATGACCTGATGCCCATGAATGTCCTTCATATGTTGAAAAATATCTTAAAAATGGATATCTTGAATTTGAATTATTTTCTTCATATGTTGCAAAATCTCCAATTATTTCATTAATTACATTTTGATATTTCTGAATAAATTCAGGGTCACGTATTGCTACCTGAGCTGCTGCATTTACAAAATATCCGTAATGGAAATGATGATCCGTCATACCATCTACTGTATAGTAAGCCTGAGGGAATCCAAATAAACTTCCAACCTCTTTATCATAATAAAAATATTTGTCATCATCTTCACCATCTGCTGTAAACCAATCAGCTAATTCATTTTCTATGCCTTTTAATAATTTATCAGCTGATTGTGTATCTCCACAAGCTTCTGCTGCTTCCATAACCTGAATTGCACGATTCAATTTCTTACCTGTGTCGTATGTGTTTACTTCATATGACTCTTTTGTAAGTCCACCATCATCTGTAGGACCATATACATCCATAAAATCATTTACATACTGTCTAAGTGTAGCTTTGTCTGACTCATCAATACCCGGTAATGTTGGAAGAATTCCTGTATATTGTAATGTAGTCTGATAAGAATCACCAATCAAATACTTCATTGTTCCTCTGATTGTTCTTGCAGTATAATCCATGTAGTCATATCCGCTCATATTCTTATACTGATGTGGCAAAATTCCCATTACAGTACCATCTGCTGTACTTTCAGCCTTTTTATCAATTGTATATTTGTATGTTGTCTTAATTTCCGCACCATTCTGTGTAAATGATGTTTTTGTACCTGTTATAAAATTATAAGCATATGGCGCAAATGCATCTTTAACTTCCTGCGCATCTGCATCCTTCTTTCCATTTGATTCCATTAACCATGCCATAGACATATAAGCTCTGTCTGATGGTAAAGTAAATGTCAAATCGCCCATTTTGTTATCAGCATATTTTGCTGTTGCATCTGCCTGTGATATTTTTGTGCCTTCAGGCAAATATACTGCATAGTAGTCATAATCACTATATCCTGATACTAAATCAGCATTATCATATACTCTGATAATTAACTGTGTTGAATCTTCTAATGTTGTTCCGTTGTAATATGCAACTTCACTAGGAAGTGTTCTTGGTCTTTGTAATGTAATTGTATTTCCACCTTCAACCTGGAAATATGCAAATGGACTTCCCTGTACCATTGTTGTCTTCAAATACTGTGATGAATCATTTGCATTTTCCATTACAACGTCTGTTAACCACTCATCTGATTTGTCAACTTTTGTACTTGCAAATGTATAGCCTGTACCTACAATAAAATCAGACATTGTTCCCATACTGTTCATTGACATTACAACAGTCTGTGTATATGTATCTTTTATAATCAAAGTAGATGGCTTTGATACATACATTCCATTTGCATTACCACAATATGCCATAGGTATTGCATAAGCACATTCCCCAAATGCTGATGTATTGTAATTCCACAACATTGATGATGAGAAACCGCCAACATCTATTGCATTTGTATTTGCATCGTAATTGTCTGTTGTAAATCTGTAAGTTCCCTGATTTGCCCTGGTTGGCAACTTATCAAGCAACATCTTATTTGTCTGTACTACATCCTTGTTTCCGTCCAAGTAAGACCATGTGCCTGTTACTTCTTTAGCAATACTACCCAACTGATTAGCCTTAACTTCTTTTGCACTTTCTGGCGCTGTTAAAGGTGTTGCTATCATTGTTGCAGTAAGTAAAAATGCAACTGATTTTTTCAGTTTCTTCCTCATATTTTCCTCCTTAAACCGCTATTTTATTTAAAAAATGTGCCCTTTAGCCCAAGCTAAAGAGCACATTTTTTGTTGTTTGTTTGATTTTAATTAATCCATCCTGACCAACCAGTGTCTTCGTTTATGTTGACAACATCTGAAGGTTCTGGAGCTGAACCGCCTAATACCGGTTCACCACCACTTGTTGTTATGACATCTTTTGTATCAAATTCTATTATATCCATTTCTGGGCTTATATATCTTTTCTTCATTATTCTGATATCTCCTTTCCATCAATATATGCATTAATAACGGCTTTCTGAGCGTCAGTATAATTTTTGTATTCATCAGCATCTATTATTTTTTCTGCTATATACTTAATTGATTTAGCGTTATTTTCTGTAACAGAAGCATAAACCGTTTTAGGTTTACCATTTTCATAATTAATAGTTGCGTATCCTACAGCAATAAATTTTCTACCATAATTTTCTTTTTTAATTTTGATAATTGAGCCACAGAATTTTCCTATTTCATTTTTGTACCAGCCACTGTTTGCTATATCTAAATTAGCATAATCACTATCTTTTTCAAGTTTATTAGCATTACTTGTAAATAAATTATATGCAGTAATAAGAGTTCCTGTATTTACTATTTTCTTATTCTGATCTAAAATATCATTTAACTCAGTTTCTGAAAGATTACCATTTGATGTAATAATTGTCTGGAATCTTAAACCTGTTGGAGCTGCTAATCTGATACTTGCTCCACTTGCCATTGCTACATGTAAGTCAATGCTCTTAAGGTTCATATCACTATTTACTGCAATTGATTTTCCAGGAGCATATGCTACATCTTTATCAACATCATAGTAACCCTGACCGTCAGCTGGTGCTGTTATTGCTGTTCCTTTCTGTACAGTTTCTGTTTTACCATCTACTGTTACTGTATATGTTGCTGGTGCTGAAAGAACTTCAACCCCTGTTTGAACACCTGCCGGCACTTCATTATATGTTGTAAGTTTCTTTGATTCAAATACTAATGTTGTTGCATCTGCAACTGAGTTTAAATAAATATCGAAGTTACCATTATCTGTACTCTTAGTAGCTTCGAATACATATGTAATCTTTACTTTATTTCCTGCTGCGATTTCTGCTTCATATCCTTGCTTTGCATCAACAAAATCCCAAATATTAACTCTCTGGAACACTAATTTAATTGCTTTTGCTGCTGTTGATGATACAACTACTTCTGCAACATATTTCTTTCCCTCAACATAGTTTACAGGCGCATTGTTGTATTCCTTATCCCAATAATTTCCACCTGTATAAGCTGGAACTTCTTTTGTTACATTTGATTCATTAACTAATACAGCTCCGTCTACATATGTTGGTTTAGAAGGTTCTTCTGTTTGTCCTACTTTTTTTATTATTACAGTTTCATTATTATTTTCTCCCATAGAAATAACAACTTCATTTTCTTCTTCTGTTAGTGCTGAAAGATATATCCAACATCCTGCTCCTTCTTTAACTCCAACACCTTCAGTTTTTCCATTTACAGAAATCGATGAAATACCTGCTGTAACATGCATATAAATAGCATCTTTTGAATCTTTTCCTTGTACATTTACAATCTTAACTTTTGTATTACTGTTGTAAGTATACTTATCGGTTCCTTCAATTGCCTTCCATGAGAATTTAGGAAGAGTTTTTTCAACAATTTCAGAAGCTGTCTCGCCTGTTCCATTAACAGCCTTTAAAACAAATTGAATTGTCTGATCTTCACTTGTTTGATCTAATCCTAATTCTTGATATGTTTTTGAAACACCACTTGAAACTCTACCTGCTATTTTATTAGTCCCAACATATAAATCGTAATATGAAGCATTCTCTGCATCATCCCATGTAAATGTGAAACTATTTGTATCAGCATTAAAATCAGATACTGTCAACACAGGTGCATCCGGTGCTGGCGTTCCTGCTTCAGTGCCTTCTGGATTATAAACATATACAGACCCTAAGATTGTATCTCCATTGTAATATACTATTGTATTATTTTTTAACTTAAATAAATCCATACTAATCCATATCTGTGCGCCTTCAAATCTTAATATTTCATCTGTACCTTTACTATGATCAGCAGACAAATACTCAACATCATTAATGACTACTTTCGAATAAGCTGCATGCTTAAAATTCATATATAACACGTTTGTAGCATTAACCCATGCACCTCCGCCTTCTGTACGAATTCCATCATTAATAAAATCTCCATCTTTTTGAACTTTATAGGCTATATTGTTTACTGTAATTGTATCCCATGTGTCTACTGTAGACCAATCAGCTGCCTTTGCCTCTCTTGGATTGTAAATCGTAAGCGATGTTACAACCATTGCTATCGCACATATTATTGCGATTACTCCTTGTTTCTTCTTTGAAATAATATTCATGTTTTTTCCCCTTTCAACTAAAAATCATGTCGAACCCTTTACGGTTCTCTCATTTCCTTAGACAATTTTACCAAATTAAAACAGTTTTTTCAATTCCTCATAGTTAGTGTTGTACACTTTTTATTTATTTTTCACAATTTATTTGTTTATTATATAATTTTTGCACAATTTTTATCCAGTGTTCTTTCTTGTTTTTTGTATATTTTTCACATTCTTCAGCTATTTTTATCGTTTTTGTAATAAAAATGTTTTTATCTTTTTTGTAATATTGCACAATTATTGTAAAATAATGTTATCGCAAACATGAAAAAAATGTTATTTTAGATTTATTGAAATGTTTTTATAATTTACACAAAGCCTTCAATTTTATGATGCCAGAGTCAAAAGATATAAGACCACATAAGCTTACTCTTAAGTGGTTGAAGAACCTTAGAACTCTGATATCTTTACTTTATTTATTAATTTTCTTTCCCAGCATTTCCAGTTCTTCCATTTTAACGCAATTTGGTATTGTGTTATTTTTTACCATTAAAACTGCGTCATCGTATTTCATCCATACAACGGACTCTAGTTCTTCTTTTTGTATATTGAATTTATCAGCTTCCATATTTCTTTCTATATAATAGATGTTACTTACCTGATTATCTATAAATTCTTCGCCGTAAAATACATTTGTTCTTTTCCCTACCGTTTGCCCACAATACACAAACTCATCTTCTTTAGCATCAATTCCAAGCTCTTCCTTGAGTTCTCTAATTGCAGACGGAATAAAATCCACTCCTGCCGGAATATGTCCTGCGCTTGAGCAGTCAAGACACCCCGGATGCGAGTCTTTGTTTTTACTTCTTTTCTGCAAGAGAATTTCCATACTTCCATTGTTTTTGCGAACCACCCACACATGAGACGTTCTATGTCTTACTCCCGTTTTATGTGCTACAGTTCTTTCAACTGTTTCTCCTGTCGGATTTCCATTTTCATCAACCACATCTAATATTTCCATTGTCATCTCCATCCATATAATTATTTCTTTATTTTCTTTATTTTTTTAACCGTTGACCATTTAGTGTATATTTTTCCACTGCCTGCTTCTCTGTAACCACGTACTCTAAAATAATATGTTTTCTTTTTACTTAATTTGCTAAATTTGCATGTTGTCTTTGTTGTTGTCATTTTTTTCTTTGATGCAAATTTTTTATTTGTCGAATATTGAATTTCATATCCCGTTGCTTCCACTATTTTTCCAAAACTAATTTTACTTCTAGTTAGTTTTTTAATCGAAGTTCTATAAGTTGTAAATTTCGAATTTACTGTTTCAGCTGACGCAACACCTTCTATTCCATCTTTGTAATCATCTGCTGCCATAGGGTAAGTGGCATAAAATTTCTTTGTCTTGTAATCATCAGTTCGTGTATGGTCTTCAAATACATCGCCTTTTAAGAAATATTCATATGGATGACCAAGTTTGTAATTTGCCGCATCCCATGTTGCATCCACATTGTAATACAAATTTCCCAGTTTAACTATATTCCATCCGTGATATACATCTGTATTTGTTCCATGGCCTGCTATCACTCTGGATGAAATCCCCTGCATTTTTGCCAATCTGTAAAACAGAGTTGCATATCCCTGACATACTGATTTACCTGTAGTCACTGCTGCATAAGCCGTAAATTTCATATTGTTATCGCTGTAATCATATGTTACATTGTGGCAAATATAATCATAGATAGTTTTTACTTTTTCGTAATCTGTTGTTGTTTCCGTGAAACCAAAACTCTCATTTATTATATTTAATTCTTGTGTCAACATCTGTTCCTGTTCTAAAGAAATAAAGTAATCTACATTAATTGTGTATTTTGTATAATATGTATTGCTTCCCTTCTCTTTACGCATAAGGGCGTTGTAGCTTGCTGCCATGCTTGACATTTGCCAATATAAATAATCTCCTTCGTCCGGATTTGTAGTTTCTGCAAATGCATTATTCCATATTCGATTAAATACTGCATACAAGTCTTTGTCTTTTGTTCTTACATATACTGTTACTGTATTTGCGTGTGCCTTTACCTGTTCCCTAATTTGCGCTGAGGCATTTGCTTCGTCTGATGTATATTTTGTTACATCTACTCTGTATGGAATTTCTAGCGCTGATACTTCAGTCGGTGCTACTATAGATGAAAACATAAGCACCACAGCTATAATTATTGAATATATTCTTTTCTTCATTTCTTCCCTCAAATTATTTATTTTATTATAGGGCTGTTACACTAACTTTAATTAGCACAACAGCCCCATTCATTATGTTTATTATTTTGTTTTCTTATATTTTCTTATATATGATGCTCCATCATAAGATAAAACTCTCTTGATTTTCTTAGAAGTTTCTCTTGTAAGAATGATTTTATAATTATGAACATCTTTTAATTTGTACTCAACTCTTTCAGATGCAACATAAATCTGTCTTACTTTTTCTTTTGAGCTTATAATTTTATCATAATCTAAATATGTGTCAGTAACCTTTAAGCACAATTCGCCTTTGTATAACAATGTGCTTATTGTCATTGTGTAATCACCCTGGTCACCTTTCATTTTCCAGTTTCCAACCCAGTTAGAACTTGCTGCTATAAACTCGTCCATTTCTTTATAAAGTTTTCCAGCCGGTTCATAATCATCTTTAACTTCTTTTAATGTGCTTAATGCTGAAGCCAAATCTCCTGCTTCTGCAACCGGAACAGCCTTTTCATAAATAATCTTGCCATACTGTGCTGCACTATCTGCGTATCCTTTTATTAACTTAAATACTGCAGTTGCTTCGTCTACATTTCCTTCTGATAAAACTTTCATTGCATAAGCGTATCCGTATTCATCGTATGCTGCTTTTACATTTTTATCTGCTTCATAAACGGCATTGATTGTTGACCATGCTTCTGTTACATAAGCTAATTTATACTGTGCTAATGCTATTCCTGTCTGGCAATTTAGTTTTACTTTATCTTCTGTTGCTGTGTTATATCCTTTTGTATAATAATCCAATGCTGCTTCATACTGTTCAGCCTGTGCTGACTGCTGTCCTAAATTGTAGTAAGACTTTGAAAGTAAATTATTTGTTCCTTTGTAGCCTGTTGTTTTTTCAAAATACTTTAATGCAGTTTCAAAATCCTGCTGGTTAAATGCAAGAAATCCAATCTGATAATTTGCTTCCTTTAACACTTCTTTACTGTTTCCAAATCCATGAAGGTTTTCACAAATTTCAATTGCTTTCTGGAATTCACCCTGATTGTTGTATTTTTTGGCAACTTTAACCTGATGATTTGGTCCGATTATTGTAAAATAAACTATTGCAAATATTATGACTGCTACGCCTGCGATACAAGCTGCAATTGCTGCTGCCATTTTCTGTTTCTTCTTGCGTGCATCTTTTCTTTCGCCTTCACGTTTTTTTCTTTTCTCAGTTCTAAGAGTTATATCATATTTTCTCTTAGCGTAATCGTACATTTCTTCACAGTTCTTGTACCATCTTAATGTTTCAAGAATCTCTACAACTTTTTTAAGATTTTCGGAATCTTCTAATACAATCAACTCTTCGCATTTATTGTATTTGTCTTCGTATTCCTGATCCATCTTTTGTCCAAATTCTTCAGGATTAGTTATTTCAGGATGCGCTTCAAATATATCATCCTTTATCCATTCACTTCCGTCATCTTCGCATACAACTTTGGTTATTTTTAATTTAAATTTCTTTGCCTCTTTATCTTCTATTGGCAAATGTACATTATTTCCAAATTTTGCTCCCGGCTCTAAATGGAGTTTCAAATACTGATGCTCAATTTCTAATATATTTTCTTCTGCTTCATCTGATGCATAAATTGTCAAATCTACTTCTGACAAAACAGCATCACAGATATTCATAAAATTAATTGTTAAAAGATTTCTTTCGCTTACAGTGTCATACTGCAATACGCCTCCCTCTATTAGGACAGGACATCCGTAAGTCCACTGATTACTTTCAAGTGTTAATATATCTTCGTATCTCTCAGCCATCTTTTTTATCTCCTATTGTTATTACTTGTAAAGTATTGTTTTGATGCGTTTATTTTTATAGACTTTTTTGTTTTTAGGTTGTTACGTGTTTATATCTTCTACCTAAACACATCTGTAACTTATTCACAATCATATTTTTATATTTACATCTTTTGTATTTTACCACAAATATCATTCATAAGGAAGAGTTCATGTTGATTTGAATAATTAAGCTTTTGGATTTTTTGGAATATTGTGGATTGTTTCATGGCGAAAGTGTTCCAACTTATATAGTACACTTCAATCACTTGAAGCATAATAAAGCACTCCCTTCTAAGATATTAAAGTCAATCTATAATATCTTGTTTCTTAGAAGGGAGTGCTCTCTATAATCACATTCCAATTCCTATATTAAAATAGCAATTCCCATAATACTGCTTTAATTCCTATATTTAAATAGCAATTGCCATAATACTACTCTAATTACTATATTCTTTAAATTTCTTTTCAGCCACCTGTAACTTGTCATAGTTTGTTACATATTTTTTAGCATCTGAGTTAATTTTGTTGTACATATATCTTGCATCCTTTATTGTATCGCCACTGTTTTTAGTTACAGTACCGATGGCATCAATTGCTTCAATCGCAGCCTGAGCAATTTCAGAAGCATTCTGATATGTAACTGAGCCGGATTCTGTTCCCGGAAGTTCATATACAATTACAGGGGTTCCTTTTTCAACATATCCATAAATCTTTTTTGCAGTAAGATATGGAAGATTTATACAACCATGAGAACCATCTGTTTTGTAGAAATTGCTTCCAAACTGGCTTTTCCATATTGCATCATGCATTCCTATATCTTCATCAAATGGCATCCAATATGATACTGTTGACTCATATGTTTCACCTACAAGCACTGAATATCTTTCCTTATATGTAATTCCATAAGTACCTGTATGTGTTCCATGATTTGTTGAAATATTACCTGAAACAAAATCAGTATCTAAAACTTTCTGACCATCTTTGTATACAAACAAATGTTGTGAAGTCAAATTAATTTCTACGTATGAATCTCCGTAATCTTTTTCACCATGACTTGCAGCCTCCTGGTAATAAACAGGCTTTCTTTCACCGCTTTCACCATTTTCAATCTGCTGCATTAAGCCCTCAGATTCCTTAGCTGTATTAAGCCACCAACCGTAATCACCGCCACTAACTTTTACAGTCTTTCCATATGTTGTTTTAAATTCTCTGTTTGAGAAAATTGTGTCGTACTTCTTTCGTATTGAGTCAACAAATTCATCAACTTTTTCCTTACTTAATGAAACATTATTTCCATCAACAACAAGCCAACCTGAAATAACACTTCCGTCAACGACTTCCTGAGTATCACCAAAATTATATGTAATTGTTGTTCCCGTATATTTATTTAACTGATCTAAAACTGTTGTAAGCTGTTCACTGTCTGATGCAATCTTAGGCACGCGATAACATCCTTCTTTATCCAAATCAACTTTTTCTTTTAAAGAAGAGATAGTATTTTCAAGGCACTCAATTGTTTTCTTTTTATTAAGAAAATTACCTTGCTTAGCTTCAACTATTGTATATCCGTTATTATAATCAGATATAGATGCATTAGTCGGCTTATCAGCATATTTAGAATCTAAACCTTTTAAATTCTTTACAAATTTAGCAAGTTTGTCGCTATTATATTCTATCATCTGCTTCTCTTCATGATTTGTACCGGTTGCCGTAAACCAAACAAATTGATTCTGTTCTTTTACAAGATTGTCCAATGACTCTCTTGAAACTACTTTCATATCAATATCTTTTCCTGCAAGAGTTTCAATATATGTAGCTGACTTTTCTTTACCTCTTTCAGTAATTGTAAGTTCATAATCCTTTATAGCATTTTCAACTTCATCTGCTGTCAATTTAGATACATCTATTCCGTTAATATGTGTTCCCTTGTAAAAATGAGTTGTATAATAAACCGTTCCATTTACATATATTGCCACCAAAGCTATGCATACTATTCCTATGGCTATTCCTATGTATTTTTTCAAATTAGAAAAAACAGGCTTATTTCTTTTTCTCTTCTTTACAGGTTTCTTTGATTTGTATCCTTTTCCACTTACACTCTCGTATCTGTCTTTTTTGTTGTTCTCCATTCGCACTCACCATATTCTTTTCATAAGTATATTAGAATTCAAGTAAAAAAATGATATAAGTTTGTATTCTTTTCTTACTATACAGACCTATCTCATCATAATTATATCTTAACAGTGAGAAAATACAACCGTATGTTCTATCGAAAAATATTTTTGTTAAAATTGCCTATTTGGATGCCTATAAAACTACTTTTTTTAACATCTTTTACTGTTAACATTATATTTAAAAATATTTTTTTATAATATCTTTTACTGTTGATATATCGTTAATTTTATATGCATACGCTCCACAAAATATTAAGCCTTCATCAACATTTCCACTTACGGCATTTATCAAAGCATCCGTGATACAATAAGGTGTCTCTAACATGTTGCATGTAGATACACATTGATGACATTTTGTAGGTGCAATTCTCCCCTCTTTCTTAACCCTTTTAAGAAATTTGTTGTTTATTGCTCTTGCCGGCATTCCAACCGGACTTTTTATTATTTCAATATCATCTTTTTTACAATTCACATATGCCATCTTGTAATTTTCATGGGCATCACATTCTTTTGTGGCGACAAATGGAGTTGCCACCTGAATTCCTGATGCACCTAATTCGAATAGACAATCTGCATCCGATTTATCATATATTCCTCCTGCAACAACAACCGGAATATCTTTTTCACATTTTTCTTCATATGTGTGTACAAAATCTATAATATCTTTTATTTCATCTGAGTATAATTTTGTTTTTGCCATATTATCAAATTCTAAATTAACAGAATTTGCTTTCTGGCATACATTTATATTATTTATATTATTCGTTTCTGTTTTATTATACTTGTCTGTATTTTCTGGTTCGTCATTTCGGCATACATTATATTGTTCAATTTCATCCGGTTTAAATCCTAAATGCCCACCGGCATTTGGTCCTTCAACTATAACGCAATCAGGAGTCGTGTTATAATTTCTCTCCCATCTTCTAAATATGATTTGCGCAGCCTTTTTAGATGAAACTATCGGTGCTAATTTCACTTTACTTTTCCTTGCAAGTTCAGGCAAATTGAGTGGGAGTCCGGCTCCGGATATTATCATATCAACGCCTGCATCGATTGCAGCTTTAACATATTTATCATAAAATTTTGTCGCAACCATTATATTCGTCGCAATTATTCCACCATGACTGATTTCTTTTGCTTTCTTTACTTCTTTTTTTATTGCCCTCAAATTTGCTTCTATCGGATTTCTATCCCAGTCAGGCTCTTTATAACCTATTTGTGCCGTGCTTATTACACCTATTCCTCCCTCAAGCGCCACTGCCCCGGCAAGTCCTGAAAGACTTATTCCAACGCCCATTCCACCTTGAATGAGTGGAATTTTTGCCTCTAATTCTCCAATTTTTAATGATTTCATTTATATCTCCATATTTAGTTTGCCTAAATTTGTGTAGTGTTTTCATTTTTCCGTTTTTTTTCAACTCAACTATTTATGTTTTCGATTTTTTATTTTCCAACTCTGCTATTTATGTTTTTGAATTCATATATTACATTTGCCTGAATCTTTCATATCTTTGATTTCTGATATATTCAGGATTTTTGTCTTTGTACTCATCAGCAAACTTTAAAATTTCTTTTTTTATTTCTTCAGCTATTATATCTACATTTTCAAGCGATGCCTGCTGTTCTTCTTCAATAATCCCATCAATTATACCTAGTTCAAGCAATTTATGGGATGTGCATTTCATCACGCTTGCAGCTTCATCCGCTCTTGAACCGTCTTTCCAAAGAATTGTTGCAAATCCTTCAGGAGAAAGAATTGAATACATTGCATTTTCAAGCATTAAAACTTTATTTGCCACTGCATTTGCCAAGGCGCCTCCGCTTCCTCCTTCGCCTATAACTATTGTTAGAACCGGAACTTTTAGTCCTGACATTTCAAATATACTTTTTGCAATCGCTTCTCCCTGTCCTCTTTCCTCTGCCTCAATTCCCGGATATGCTCCCGGCGTGTCTACAAAGCAAATAATTGGGCGTTTAAATTTTTCTGCCTGCTTCATAAGTCTGATTCCTTTTCTGTATCCTTCAGGCGATGGCATCCCAAAATTTCTGGTAATATTCTGTTTTACATTTCTTCCTTTTTGCTGAGCTATTATCGTAAAATAACTGCCATTGATTTCACCAATTCCACCTACAATTGCTCCGTCATCTCCAAAAAATCTGTCACCATGTAATTCTAGAAATCTGTCAAATATTTCATTTATATAATCAAAACTATATGGTCTGTCTTTATCTCTGGCTATTTTAACACGCTCCCATGGCGTAAGTATTTGTTCCATTTATCTGCCCTTTCGCTTTGCTTAATTAGATAAAATAAGAAATTCCAATGTTTTCTTTAATCTTGTCCTTGTTACAATTTTATCTATAAATCCATGTTCCAATAAAAATTCTGCCCGTTGAAATCCTTCAGGAAGTTTCTGATGAATTGTCTGTTCAATAACTCTTTGTCCTGCAAATCCAATCAAAGCTTTCGGCTCAGCAATTATTACATCTCCAAGCATTGCAAAACTCGCCGTAACCCCTCCTGTTGTTGGGTCAGTTAATACTGAAACATATAAAAGTCCTGCTTCATCATGTCTTTTAACTGCCTGGCTCGTTTTTGCCATTTGCATAAGAGACACTGTGCCTTCCTGCATACGGGCTCCACCTGAACAGCAAAACATAACAACCGGTAATTTTTCTTCAGTTGCTTTCTCAAATAATCTTGTGATTCTTTCTCCTACAACGCTTCCCATACTTCCCATTATGAAATCTGCAGACATTACTCCGATTGCAATGTCCTTTCCTTTTATTTTTCCTTTACCTGTTATTACAGCCTCATCGAGTCCTGTAATCTTTTTTGCTTTCTCAATTTTTTCTATATAATTTGGAAAATTTAACGGATTAACCGTTGTAATTTCTCTGTCCCATTCCTCAAAACTTCCTTTGTCTAACACCATTTCTATCCTTTGCTTTGCATTAATTCTGAAATAATGTTCGCATTTAGGGCATACATATTTATTTGACACTAAATCCTCAGAATAGATTATTTCTTTGCATTTTGGGCAGCGCATAAACATTCCATCAGGAACATTTGATTTACCGCTTTCATTCTTTACTATTCTTTTTGGAGTTTTTTTCAACATTTCTTTTAACATTTTTTAACCTCTGATTTCAAAACGTCCATATTTTATAACCCATTTTTATTTCTATCCCCGGGTGCCATAATTTTTATTCTCTTTAGCACACGACTATCCATTGCAATGATTTTTAACCTCTATCGTCCAAACGTCTGTTGATTTCCAGCGCATTCCCTTTGGCAAATTCATTTGAATTAATAATTTCATACTGTAAATCTAAATTCGTTTTTATCCCATCAATTACAACTTCCCCTAGCGCACTTCTCATTTTCTCAATGGCCTCTTTTCTGTCGTGGCCGTGAACTATTATTTTTGCCACCATCGAGTCGTAACACGAAGGAATTTTGTATCCGTGAAACAATGCGGAATCTACTCGTATTCCATTTCCTCCCGGGAAATGAAGCTCATTTACGGTACCTGGGCATGGGATAAAATGATTGTCAGGGTCTTCTGCATTTATTCGACACTCTATTGCACATCCCGAATGTTTTACATCGTTCTGTGTCATTGTAAGTTTTTCTCCTGCTGCTATCATTATCATTTCTTTTATCAAATCAACTCCTGTCACCATTTCTGTCACAGGATGTTCTACCTGAATTCTTGTGTTCATTTCCATGAAATAAAAATGTTCACCGTCTTTATCAAGCAAAAATTCTATTGTTCCTGCGCTGTAATATTTCGCAGCCTTTGCGGCTTTAATTGCCGCTTCTCCCATTTTCTTTCTTACTTCTTCTTTTAAAACAACCGAAGGAGTTTCTTCAACTAACTTCTGATGTCTTCTTTGAATACTACAATCTCGTTCTCCTAATTGTAATACATTTCCAAATTTGTCCCCTATAATTTGAAATTCGATATGCCTTGCATTTTCCACAAATTTTTCTATATACATCTGATCATCACCAAACGCAATTTCTGTTTCTTTTTTTGCAGTTTCAAATAGTTCTACAAAATCTTCACTTTTTCTTACTTCCCTCATACCCTTTCCGCCGCCGCCGGAAACTGCTTTTACTATTACCGGATAACCTATTTCGTCAGCTATTTTCTTTCCCTGATAAGCATCTGTAAGAGGTTCATTTGTTCCCGGAACTACAGGTACTCCTGCTTTAATCATAGTTTGTCTTGCTATAGACTTATTTCCCATATTTATCATACTTTCTACTGAAGGTCCGATAAATTCTATATTGCATTCATTACATATTTTTGCAAATTTGCTGTTTTCTGATAAAAAACCAAATCCAGGATGTATTGCGTCTGCCTTTGTAGCAATTGCTGCACTTAGTATTTTTTCTATATTCAAATAACTATCTTTTGATTTATAAGAACCAATACACACACATTCATCCGCAAGTTGTGCATGAAGTGCATCTTTATCTACTTCTGAGCAAACTGCCACTGTTTGAATTCCCATTTCTCTACAAGCTCTTATTATTCGAACAGCGATTTCGCCTCGATTTGCTATTAGAATTTTTTCAAACATCTACTTTCTCCTTTTCGACTAACAACATTTTCACTGTATTGCAAATACAAGTTCTGCCTGTGCGCAAAGTTCTCCATCTACATACGCTTTTCCTTCACCTATTCCAAGCGGTCCGCGCACTCTGTTCATTTTCACTTCCATTCTAAGCACATCTCCCGGAACTACTTTTCTTCTAAATTTGGCATTTTTAATTCCACCAAACAAAGGAGTTTTTCCTTTATATTTATCATCTGACAATAAACTGACAGCTCCTACCTGTGCCATTGCTTCAATAATAAGCACTCCCGGCATTATAGGCTGACCCGGAAAATGTCCTGCAAAAAACGGTTCATTATAGCTTACACATTTAATTCCTACCGCTCTCTTTCCTACTTCCATTTCTTCTATTCTGTCTACAAGTAAAAATGGCTGTCTGTGAGGAATTATGTCCATTATTTCCTTTGTGTTTAACATATTAATCTCCATTCTGTTGCAAATGTGCAACTTTTTTAGCATTTAAGATTCATTGTTTCTATAAATCTATTCTTCACTTTTTGCTCTTCTAATTTATATATTTTCTTATTTACTAACTTTTACGATTACCTGTCCATACTCTACTAAATCTTCATTTTCAACAAGAATCTCTTCAACTACGCCATCGCATGTTGCACTAATCTCATTCATTAGTTTCATTGCTTCAATGATTCCTATTGTTTGACCTTTTTTTATTTTGTCTCCCACCTTAATAAACGGTTCTTCCCCCTCAGCTCTTGCCGCATAAAACGTTCCAACCAAAGGACTTTTTATTTCTTCTAAATCATCACTTTGTCCTTCATTTTCATTCACGCCCACAGTTCTAATAGTTTCTACATTTGCATCAGGCAAATTGCCGGGAACTGTTAAAGCTGCCATTGCCACGCTCTGTTCTGCCTTTATATTTAATTTAAAATTTCCTTCTTCAACTGATAATTCTGTTATTTTTGATTTATTAACCTTATCTATCAGTTTTTCTATTTGCTCATAATTCATTTTAATTTCCTTTTCATAATCATAATCATTTATTTTTTCAGCTACTATGCTTCAAATTTTTTAACCATTATGCTGCCGTTATGTCCACCAAAACCTAATGAATTACTTATGGCATAATTTACTTTTCTATTAACAGCCTCAGGTGTGTAATTCAAATCCAATTCTTCATCTTTTACTTTATAGCCTGCTGTTTTATGGATGTAATCTTCCATAACCGATTTGATACATACGATAAATTCCACAGCCCCTGCTGCACCTAACATATGACCTACCATCGACTTTGTTGAATTTACATTTAAATCATATGCTTTATCACCAAATGCTTTTTTAATTGCCATTGTTTCAAATAAATCATTATGATGTGTGCTTGTTCCATGTGCATTTATATACTCAACCTGCTCAGGTTTTACATTTCCATCTTCCATCGCAAGCATCATAGCCCTTGCTGCACCTTCACCATCTTCGGCAGGTGATGTAATGTGAAATGCATCACATGTTGCTCCATATCCTGCAACTTCACCATATATCTTTGCTCCGCGCTTTATTGCATGCTCGTATTCTTCTAATACAACAACTCCTGCACCCTCACCCATAACAAATCCACTTCTTTCTTTGTCAAATGGGATTGAAGCTCTTAAAGGATTTTCCTGTGTTGAAAGTGCTGTAAGTGCTGAAAATCCACCCACTCCTATTGGGCAAACTGATGCTTCCGTTCCACCTGCAAGCATAATATCTGCATCACCATACTGAATGTATCTGAATGCTTCTCCTATCGAATGTGTTCCTGTTGCACATGCAGTTACGATGTTTAAACACTTGCCTTTACAGCCAAACTGAATTGCCACATTTCCTGCTGCCATATTTGTAATCATCATCGGAACTAACATCGGGCTAATTCTTCCCGGTCCTTTTTCAAGTAACTTTTTATGTTCTCTTTCCATCGCCTGCAAGCTTCCAACTCCTGAGCCTATAGAAACACCCATTCTGTTTTTATCTGTTTTTTCCAAATCAAGCCCTGAATCTTCAATTGCCTGTTTTGCCGCTGCTACTGCATACTGAGAAAACAATTCCATTCTTCTTGCTTCGCGCTTATCCATATATTTTGTAGCATCAAAATCTTTAACTTCTGCTGCAAGTTTTACTTTAAAATCCGTAGTATCAAATTTTGTTATTTCTCCGATTCCTACTGTTCCTTTTTTCACATTTTCCCAAAATGTATCTATGTCATTACCAATTGGTGATATTATTCCTAATCCGGTTACTACTACTCTTCGTTTCAAATTCCCATACCTCCATCTACTCCGATAACCTGTCCTGTAATATATCTTGCTCCATCAGATGCCAAAAATAGCGCTGTCTGTGCAATATCATTTACATTTCCAAGACAATTAGCCGGAATTCCTGATAAAATCTGTTTCTTTACATTTTCATCCAGCTGACCCGTCATATCAGTTTCAATAAATCCGGGTGCAATTGCATTTACAGTTATATTTCTGGAAGCCATTTCTTTTGCAAGCGATTTAGTCATTCCTATTATTCCTGCTTTTGAAGCACTGTAATTTAATTGTCCTGCATTTCCATGAACTCCAACTACTGAAGACATGTTAATTATTCTTCCGCTTTTTTGTCGCATCATTTGTCTTGTTACATTTTTCATACAATTAAATGTTCCTTTTAAATTAACATCTATTACATCATCAAATTCCTGTTCTGACATTCTGAGCAAAAGATTATCTTTTGTAATCCCTGCATTGTTTACAAGAATGTCTATTCTTCCATAAGTTTTTACAACGTAATCCATCATTTCTTTTACTTCACCAAATGAGGCTACATTGCATTTATAAGCTTCTGCTTTTCCCCCTGATTTAATAATTTCATCAACAACCTTATCTGCCTTTTCCTTAGAGCCTGCATAATTTACTATTACAGCTGCGTTATTTTCAGCAAATGTCTTTGCCACCTTAGCGCCTATTCCTCTGGAAGCTCCTGTAACAATTGCTACTTTATTACTTAACATATTTCTAATCCTTTCAGTTTTTCTAAATCATCCACTTTTTCAACATTTATTACCGTTACATCTTTATTGATTTTTTTAACAAATTTAGAAAGTGTTTTCCCCGGTCCTATTTCAACAAATGTATCAACTCCATCATCTATCATTTTTTCAACACTCTGCATAAATTTTACAGGTGATGAAATCTGTTTTTTTAGAAGTTTTTTTATTTGCGAATTATCATATATGTAACTTGCATTACAATTTGCCACATACGGCATTTTAAGTTCTTTAAACTCAACATTTTTCAATTCTTTTTCCAGCTTATCTCCTGCCCCTTTTAGCATGGCAGAGTGAAATGGTCCGCTTACCTTAAGAGGCAAAACTCTCTTTGCTCCATTTTCTACTAAAGTTTTTGAAGCTCTCTGTACTGCATCAGTTTCACCTGTTATAACAATCTGACCCGGACAATTATAATTTGCAACTGCCACTTCTCCTTCTGTATTTTTGCAAATATCATCAATTTTATCTGCATCCATTCCAAGCACTGCTGCCATTGTTCCTTTACCATCCGGAACTTCTTCATCCATAAACATTCCTCTCTTTCTTAAGAGATAAACCGCATCCTCAAATGTAATTGTTCCGCATGAATAAAGGGCTGCATATTCTCCAAGACTTAATCCTGCACACACGTCAGGCTTTACTCCTGTTTTTTCAATCTGTTGTAAAATTGCTGCGCATACTGTAAACATTGCTGCCTGTGTATACTGTGTATTGTTTAATTCTTCATTTTCTTCAAAGCACATCTTTTCCATATCAAATCCAAGAATCTTCGATGCTTCTTCAAAGTATTTTTTACTGTCTTCATATTTATCAAAAAAATCTTTTCCCATTCCAAAATACTGAGCACCTTGTCCCGGAAAAATAAATGCCGTCTTTCCCATGTTTCCTCCTAACTTTGAGTTATAATTCATGTTTTTTATTTGATACACACTTACTTTTATTTTTTTGTTCAAAAAATTCAATTAAATTTTTATAATTTCAAAAGTTTTTCTGCCTGATTTTCCATTTCTTCAATTATTTCTTTGCAGCTTTTTGTTTCGTGTATAAGTCCTGCTATCTGTCCTGCCATAAAAGAGCCATTCTGTGTATCTCCATCTTGCACTGCCTTTCTAAGCGAGCCTAATGTGAGGTATTCTAATTCTTCAAATCCTGCACCTTCATTTTCCATTTTTACATATTGTCTTGTCATATTATTTCTTAATGAACGTGCCGGATGTCCATGGCTTCTTCCTGTTACAACCGAGTCAATATCTTTTGCCTTTAAAACTTTATTTTTATAATTTTCATGAATATTTGTTTCATTTGCCACTAAGAAACATGTACCTGCCTGAATTCCTTCAGCACCTAGCATAAACATTGCTGCCATGCCTCTTCCATCACCTACGCCGCCTGCTCCAATTACAGGAATTTCTACCGCATCAACTATCTGTGGTATTAAAGTCATTGAAGTTGATTCACCAATATGACCGCCTGATTCACATCCTTCTGCGATAACTGCGTCAACTCCGGTTCTTTCAAGTCTTCTTGCCATCGCTACAGAAGCAATAACCGGAATAACTGTTATTCCTGCTTCTTTCCACATTTCCATATATTTTTCAGGATTTCCTGCACCTGTTGTAACTACGGGAACTTTTTCTTCAACAACTACTTTTGCAACTTCATCTGCCGATGGACTAAGAAGCATTACATTTACCCCAAAAGGCTTATCTGTTAATTCTCTTGTCTTTCTTATTTCCTCTCTAACTACTTCTGCTGGAGCATTTGCCGCACCTATAATTCCAAGTCCTCCGGCATTTGACACAGCAGCTGCCAAATGATGGTCAGCCACCCATGCCATGCCTCCCTGAATAATAGGATGCTTAATTTTAAGCAATTCTGTTATTCTTGTTTTCATTTATGCCTCCACGCCTTTTGATGTTAAATAGTCAGCAACATCCTGAACTGTCTTGATATTCTGTAATTCTTCTGATGGAATTTCTACATTAAATTCATCTTCTAATGCCATAACTAATTCCATTAAGTCTAATGAATCTACTTCCAAATCTTCTTTGAAAGAACTTGTTGCTGTAATTTCTCCATCAATACTTAAATTTTCTTTTGCTAATTCAATAATCTTTTCTACCATTTTTTAATTCCTCTTTTCTTTTTGTTCCACTTTTTTAACGCGGACATATACTTATACACAAAAAAAAATAAAACCTTGCAATTTTTTTGCAAAATTTTATTTTTTTGATTGCTACGCAGCTTTTCTTTTTTTGTGGATAACTCTGATTGCAACAATTATTCCTGTTGTAAGGGATGCCGCAAGCACACCCACTTCAGTAACCCTTCTTACTTTTTTATTATTCCACCATTTTTCAAATAGTGTTTCTTCAAATTTCAACTTTTCAATATCTTCGTCCGGATAATCTGTTTCAACTTCACTTATATCTATTTTACTAAATAAATCAATTAACTTGCTTTCAAAAATCGCATTTTCAACTATTGGATTACTCATAACTTTCTTCTCTCCTCTGGAATTCCTTTTTCATTTTCTTTCTAAGTCTTGATAAATATGAATCTACCGTAGTAACTTCCATATTCATTTCCTGTGCTATCACTTTGGAACTCTGTATGTAAAAATATTTTCTAATAACCAATTCTTTTTCTCTTGGTTTCAAATCATCTAATATATTTTTAAGCAAATTTACATCTTCCTCAATCATTGCCCTGTCTTCAGGTCCTTTGCTTATGGAAACATAATTTTTAAGCATTTCTTCCGTGTCCCCATGTTCAAGCATTATTTCATCTTTGCTCAAATCTCTTATTCTGTTAATCGCCGTATTTCTTGCCGCATATTTCAAATATGTTTTAAGTGATGCTTTTTTCAAATCGATTTTGTGTGCATTTTTCCATACCTTAAAATATGTATCATTCAGGCATTCTTCCACATCTTCCGGCCTGTTCCCCACAATATTTGAAATAATGTAACTAAGTAACTTGTCATATTTTCCCGATAATTTATAAAGAGCTTTTTCGTCTTTATTTATCAGCAACTTTAAAATTCTTTCATCTGTCACTTCTTTGTTCTCCTTAAGGATTTTGTACGTACATTAACTTATACACTATTTTTATCATAATCTTGCAAAAAAATCTCTATTTTTTTGAATTAGATTGAATTTGGTTAAAAAAAAGCTGCCGCATAAATACGACAGCTCTTCAAATATAATATTTTACATTTACAATTTAGTTTTCAATACAACTTATTTTTCAAGTCTTACTTTAACTTAATCTTTACAGCCTTTGAATATTTGCCATATACTTTTGTTCCATTAACGATAACATACGCTCTTACTTTGGCAAAATATTTTTTATTTGGTTGTAACTTCTTAACTGTAACAGATAACTTCTTTGCATCTACTGTTTTTGTTGTCTTTTTAGCAAATTTCTTTGATGTTGATACTTTTATCTCATATCCTGAAGCACCATTTACTTTTTTAAGTTTAATAACAGCTTTCTTTGCTCTTGCTTTCTTAACAGCTGATTTTATTTTTCCAGTTCCTACAATTGTCTGTGTGCCTGCGTCTAATGTCTGCGTCGTTTGCTGTGTTCCATTTACCGTTGTTGTATTCGCTTTATTAGTTGTAGTCTGTGTTGTTGCAGTTGTTGTCTGTTGTGTATTGTTTACTACAGTTGTAGCTTCTGCCTTTGTTGTAGTCTCTTCCTGTTTTGTTGTAACCTCTTCCTGCTTTGTTGTAGTTTCTGTCTTTGTTGTAGTTTCTGTCTTTGTTGTAGTCTCTTCCAGTCTTGTTGTGACTTCTTCCTTTGTTGTAGTCTCTTCCTGCTTTGTTGTAACCTCTTCCTGCTTTGTTGTAACATCCTCAACCTTATTTACTATCAACAAAATCTTAAATATTTTTGTATCCATTCCATTTGTTACCTGACAATAATATAATCCGGCGTTGTCTGAATTTGCATTATTTATAGAAATTGTTGCATTGTTTTCTCCCTCTATAAGAGAATTTCCATTGAACCATTTATATGTAATTGTTCCAATATCTGAAGATATAATTGCTCCGATTCCTATTGAAACATTTTCGCCTTCTTTGCAGATGATATTATATCGGTTATTCTCTACATCATAATTTGCAGAATAATTAATTTTTAATTTAACGTCATCAGACTTTTTCAAAGTTACTCTAAATGGATTGTAGTTTTGTTCATTGCTACTTATAACAAAATAATAAGTTTTATCCTTTTCAAGAGTGTCGATAACTACAAAGTTCTTTCCATTTCCATATTCATTATAATCAATGTACTTTCCTGTTTCATCATATAAATCGCAACGTGTCGCAGGTCCGTTATTTTCTTCTGATTCACTAGAATACATAGCATACTGTCCGTCTGTATTTGGCACAAATTTAAAAACCATCTGCTTAGTCCCGTTCTCTCTAAATGCCACTTTCTTTGAATCATTCAAGAAAATCTCTTCATTATTTTTTTCAAATTCTGATACTGAAACATTTGACAAAAGTTCTATTTCAAATATTTCTGAATTGATTCCATTTGAAACAACACATCTGTATCCTATTGGGCTCTGCTCATTAACCTGATTTATTGTTAATGTTTCACCTTTTTCATTTGGCAAATATGTCAAATCCATATTTTTATCATATGCATACCATGAATATGTAATTGTTCCTGTAGTTGATGTAACCTTGGCATTTAAACTAACTGTCACAGGCTTTCCTAATATTACTGGAATTTTTACATGATTAGATTTACTATCTCCCAAATAATCAACTTTCAATGAAACGTCAGAATATTTTCTAAGCGTAACACTTGTGTTTAAAGGATTTCCTGACTCGCTTATTATCTGGAAATAATAAACCTGTCCCTCTTTCATTTCATAATTTGTACAAAAATTGATTCCTTCTGAATCCATTGGATAAAAATTAGATATTACATCGCCTGTGGAATTTAAGATGTTGCAATGGACACTTTGATTTCCCTCACTAAATAAAGCATATGTGTCTGTCTGTGTTGGTACAAATTTGTATAAAACACTTTTTGAATCTGCACTTACAACCTGAATCCTTTGACTCAAATTAACTGTTACACTATTTGTAACATCAACACTTGCGTATATACCATTAACCTGTGTACATGGTATGTTTGACATAATCATTCCGGCTGTTAAAGCACAGACTGCTACCTGTTTTAATAATTGTTTTCTTAACATAAAACCCTCTCCTTTGTTTTTCCCAATAACGTTTTTATTATATTTTATTTTTACTAATCAAACAAGTATTTTGCCAAAATTTACACTAAAGTTTGTAAAATTATTTCAAAAAAATTTGTAATAAAATACGGTGGCAGGCAAATTACCGCTACCACCGCATTTTATATTTGATATTTATTGATGATTCTAATCACTTAAATTCATTTTAGTTGTAAGAATTTAAGTCTATTTTTCTCATCTTTAGTTAAGTTCTTTTTCTTAATTATTCTAAACACTTAAGTCTATTTTCTTAATTATATAAACAATTGATGAACTGTATCCTATTCCATGCTCTTTCTCACACGCATATAAATGATAACTCATCCATTTATTAAACTGACTATCATTCATTGCATCAATTTGTTCAGTCATCATAGAACCAATTCCATCCATGGCAAATCTTTTTGTAAATTCCATTCCACTTGAATGAATTACATCTTCCATCTCATCTATGGTAAATGTAGTTTTACTTCCATGAAGAATCTTCATTGTTTTCTTGTCTACATTTTCAGATTTAAGAAAATCAGGATCGTAATTTAAAATTTCATTTGCAAGCATCATATCATTAGAAGTAAATGAAACAAAAACTCTTCCGCCTACTTTACACACTCTGTATGCTTCTTTAAGAAATGACACCTGTTCTTCTTTTGTCTTTAATTTATCCATAGGTTCAACTGCAAGTACAACATCAAAACTCTCATCATTAAATTCTGTTAAATCTATGGAATTAACAGAAGTAACTTTGTGACCTTTCTGTTCAAAATAAGCTTTCTGTGCTACAAATCTTGAGCTTATATCAAGAATATTGCTCTTCTTTGGCAATCTTTCCTCTACATAATAAATTGTTGTCAATATACCAATATTGTAAGAATTAGGAATATGGTTGACTTGTGAAGCTGCCTTTTCCTCTGAGCCCGTTTTTTCTTCTAAATGCTCTGCAGAATCGTCTTTTTCCTCTTTAGCAAGATAATCTTCCAATTTATCGCTTATCTTGCATTCAGTCTTTAGTTCCTGTTTTTTCTTATCGTCATCTTGTTTTAAAGATATTTTAGCATTATCAGAAGCCGTTCTTTTATTAGTAGCTTCTTCTTTTAATTCAACATCCTGTTCTGACTCATATAAAGATTCTTCTATTCCATTCGCATTAGATATCTCTTCAAGCATAACTTTTTTCATTTCTATCTTATGAGCTTCCTCGTCTAATACTCTAAGCGCTGCCTGTATATTTTCTTTAAGTTCAATCTTCTCAACAGGCTGAAGTCCTTCGATAACTTCTTCTTCCTTATAACTACCCGCCTTCTGTGAGCTTACAGCCTTTTCAACATCATGGTTAATATTTTTTATCTTCTGAGTCTCGAATTCTTCTTCATTATTCTCGTCACGGTCTAACTCAAACATATCTTTGTCATCTACAAATTCAATTCTTTTTATCATAATTCCCGTACTAAAATGAAATTTATGATAAAATTTCTCCAATTGTTTTGTTGTCCTACCATCTATTGGTGTTGGATTCGTAGTAACATGTTTAAATTTACGTTTTTCAACATATAACATCATCATCTTCATAAGGGTTGAACCTACCCCTTTTCCATTATGCTTTTCGCTTACAATCAGCATATCTATATGAAGTGAATTGTCCTTTATATGCGAAATATCATTTTCGTCTTTAGAGTTATATGAATGTCCTGCAATTGTTCCAACCGGTAATATCTCTCCCGGATAAAAAGCCTCTCCACAAACCTGAGACCCTTCTTCTTTAAATTCGATTCGATAATCCTTGTATATATATGCTACAGTATCGTACATTCTTTTTTTCTCCTTAAAAGTCCCTATGTATATAATATCAAATTTGGCACTTTCTTTCCATAGAATATAAGAATAAATATTAGTATTATCTAATCTTTTATTTAAATAAACTTCACGTAAAAATTTTTTAGAGATAAGTAATAATATAAACAGAAAACATTCATTATCTAATCTTTCATTTTACAATATATAATCTCAATAATTTAAATAATAAATAACGCCAAAAAGAAAATGAGCATTCACAAATCTTTCGATTGCAAACGCTCATTATTTTAAAGAAGTTCGTTAATTGATTGGGGTCTCTAATAAAATATGAAGGTATTTGATATAATTATATTAGGAATTTAACGACTTCTTTATTCTTCCTCATTGTAATTGAACTGTTTTTATTATGCAACCCTTTATTTTATATGCAGGTGTTATTTATGAACCATTTTTGATAATGTCCTAATATACCACAAGGGAAAATGTCCCGGAT
>OLSN01000221.1_pt1 | contig 63573 bp, 49 predicted proteins | sample 1672411 | NCBI WGS metagenome assembly OLSN01 (sample SAMEA3136683, study PRJEB25190) | human gut metagenome | biome: human gut; feature: human-associated habitat; material: faeces | place: Austria | collected 2013 | reverse complement strand
CTCATTCCACTTAGCGTAGCGCTGCTACGCTGCGTTTCATTCGCGTTAGCCAGAAGAAAAAATTCGCGGCGCATCTTGGCGCATTCTCATTTGGAAATAGTACAGACGGGTCGTTCAGTCGTAAAGCCTCATTAGAAACGGTTTGATGATAGCACGGTTTTTTCCTTGTTTCAAGGGGGCTTTTGGAAAGATTTCGACAATATTTCTTGCCCATCAGTTAAGTAACAAAAAACCGGAAAATTCAAGGACAAAAGCCACAATGCGGCGATAAAAACCAGTGACAGGAGTGGCGAAAGCGAAGGAGTCCAGAGGGCGATCGCGGACTTTGTGCGTTTTCATTGCCCTCTGGAAGCATGGAAAAGACCAGTTCAACCATGCCCATCAGCATAGAATCAGAAAAAACCACCCAACGAAACCATTTTCGTTCTGGTAAGAAATCAGACATTCTTGACAAAACACAATTTTTGTGTATAATTAAATTATTGCATCATCCATTCCATAGACCCCCAAGACGCTAAGGGAGGAAATTAAACATGAAACACTGGGTCGCACAAGCGCTTTTTCTGCTGATGGCAGTCTGCTTGTTTCTGCCCTGCTTCGCCGCAGCGGAAGAAGCCGCGCAGACCGCCGTCACCATCGACTTTGAGGATGGCAACGCCGCCGCATTCAGCCAGTCTGACTCCTGCACCGTCGGCGTGACGGAATCGCAGGCGCACAGCGGCAAGCAGAGCCTGCGAGTTTCTGGACGCGGCAGCAATAACTGGGACGCTGTTGACCTCTCCGCTGCGTCGGTTGGCATCGAGGCCGGCGCGAAAGTCCACCTGTCCGCCTGCGTCTACGTCGAAAGCTCGGAAGACGGCGTTATGGCGATTGGCAAGGCGGGCGGCGATTACGCCTACTACGCGCAGGTGAACGTCAAGGGCAAGGAGTGGACGGAAATCTCCTGCGATTTCGAGGCGGACGCAGGCATCAATATCCGCTTCCTCACGGCGTCGGATAACTATCTGGGCAAAAACTACTGCCTTGATGATGTCACGCTGACCATCACCGCGCCCGAAAAGGTGGATTACTCCGACGCGCCGCAGATTCACTACACGTCGGACTTTACCAGCGGCACGGACGGCTGGTATGCGCGTTCTGCGGGCGGCGCCGCCATCGAGACGACTGCCGACGGGCTGTACATCACCGGGCGTACCGCGACGTGGAACTCTCCCGGCCGCGACTTCGACCTTGTGCCGGGGCGCGCCTACAACCTGTCCGTGCAGGTGAAGCAGGACGAGATGGATTCGTGCAGCTTCATCCTGTCCGTCGCCCATACCCGCGACGGCGAGGAATCCTATGAGAACATTGTCACCGGCACGGCGAAGAAGGGCGAATGGGCAATGCTGTCCGGCTCGTACATTCCCGGTCGGTATGACAAGTATGTGCTGTACATTGAGGGTGCGGGCAAGGAAACGTCCTTCACCATCCGCAATTTCACCTGCGACGAGAAGATTGACTCCTTCGACACCACTTCGCTGCCTGTCCTCAAGACGCTCTATGCGGATAAGTTCGATTTCGGCACGGCGGTTGTTGCCAGTGAAGTGGCGGACAGCAAACGCATGGCGTTCTACGGCAGCCAGTTCACCATCATGACCGCGGGAAACGAGATGAAGCCGGATTCGCTGCTGGATATGGCGGAATGCCGCAAGCTCAGCCGCACGGATGACACGGCCGTCGCTGTGAAGTTCGACAACTGCATTCCGTTCCTCGATTGGTGCCGCGACAATGGCGTGAAGGTGCATGGGCATGTGCTGGTGTGGCACTCCCAGACGCCCGAAGCCTTCTTCCATGAGGGCTACGCGACCCACAAGCCGCTGTGCAGCCGCGAAACCATGCTCGCCCGTATGGAAAGCTACATCCAGCAGGTGCTGACGTGGACGAACGAGAATTATCCGGGGCTGATTGTCTCGTGGGACGTTGTGAACGAAGCCGTGGCGGACGGCAGCGACCAGCTGCGCGAATCCAACTGGACAAAGACAATCGGTCAGGATTTCGTGAACCGCGCGTTTGAGTACGCCCGCAAGTACGCCGCGGACGGCGTGAAGCTGTACTACAATGATTACAACACCCCCCTTGACCCCAAGCTGCACGGCATCTGCGTCCTGCTGGACAGCCTGACTGCGGATGGCACGATTGACGGCTACGGCTTCCAGGCACACTACTCCGTCGGCAGTCCGACGATTGACCGCGTGGATTGGGCGTTCCAGCAGATTGCCAAGCGTGATTTGCTCCTGCGCGTGTCCGAACTTGACGTGGGCATTGACGATACGAGCGAGGAAAATCTGCAGAAGCAGGCGAAGTATTACGGCAACCTGATGAAGATTTTCCTGCGTTACGCCGACCGCATCGAAGCGGTGCAGGTATGGGGCACGGTGGACGACCTGAGCTGGCGCGCGGACGAGTACCCGCTCCTGTTCGACAAGGATGCCCAGCCGAAGCCCGCGTTTGACACGCTGGTGGAACTGGCACAGTAAATCCATCATAAAGGCAGCACCGCACAATCCATTTGCCAGCCGACCACCTCATTTGTGCGGTGTTACCCTAACTTTAAGGAGGCGACGAAGATGAAGAAGAAGAGTTTTGCCATATTGCTGGCTGCGGCGCTGCTGCTGTACCTGCTGCCGGGAATGGCGCTGGAAGCGAAGGCGGAAACCGTCCGCAACATATGTTTTTTCTGTAAGAAACAGGCAGATCTTGAGATTACAGGATTCGAGCGATACAACGACGATCAGCATTATGTAATTTACAAATGTCCACTCTGCGGTAAAAGCAAACATGCCATATTTCTTGGCAATCCAATCATCTATCACTCTGGCGGCACCGAAACGCCGACCTGCACCACGGGCAAAACCTGCGCCCAGTGCGGCGCTCAATACGGCAAACTCGGTCACGACTGGGGCGCATGGCAATCCAGGGGCAACAACAGTGCGCATTTCCGCACCTGCCAGCGCGACGGCTGCGATGCGGTCGACACCGCAAGCTGCTCCGGCGACAGCAGCGCGACCTGCATCACCCTGGGAACATGCACTACCTGCGGCGGGCAGTACTACAGCGCACATACCTTCCCTGCGAATCAGGGCTGGGATTCGGATGCCGAAAACCACTGGGTTAGCTGCACCGTCTGCCACGAAGCGAAAACTAAGGTGGGCGCACATTTCTTCGTTCAGGGCAACGATAGCTCGTGCCTTAAGTCCGCAGCCACCTGCGTTTCTCCGCCCGTGTACTACACAAACTGCGCTTACTGCTACCGCAAGGGAACGGATACTTATGTACACCCATGGTATGGACCTGACCCGAACAACCACGACCTGGTGCACCACGACGCCAAGGCGCCCACCTGCACCGAAATTGGCTGGGATGAATATGACGCCTGCCAGCGCGAGGGCTGCGATTACACCACCAAGGTGGAAATCCCTGCCCCCGGGCACGATTATACCGAAAAGGTCGTCAAGCCCACCTGCGAAAAGGTCGGCTACACGCTGCACACCTGCAAAAAATGCAATGACAGCTATAAGGATCACCAGACGAAGACGCTGCTGCACTGGTATGGCGAATGGACGAGTAACGGCGACGGCACGCACAGCGCGACCTGCAAGCGCAAGGATTGCAAGCACGTCGGCAAGACCGAATGCGCCATCGTCGAATTCAAGCAGGCTGAAGCGACGCGCACGCTCTGCCCCGTATGCGGCAATGTGAGCGATAGCACACATCTGGCGCTGGTTGAAGAAGTGAAGGCGGAGGGCGAGCATCTGCCCTATGGCGAGCTGGTGCTGCGCATGGGTGAAACTGCGAACGGCAATACGCTGCTGAGCGTCTGCTTTGAAGTTTCCGGCAAGCTCACCCGGCCGAAGGGCGAGGTAAAAATCACGATGCCCGCCGATCTGCTGAACGGTGTTACCCTGGCGCTGCTGAATGCCGACGATACGGAAATTGATCTGCCCTACATCGTGGAAGGTGAAAACGCAGTGTTCACGCTGGATTTCACCGATGCAGAAATTTCCACCGCACTGATTCGCCTGATACCGACAGCGGAATAATCCCATTGCATAGCGTTTTTAAGGCCGTTGCAGAATATGAATCCTGCAACGGCCGTTATGTGCGCCCGGCAGTAGGAAGTGTTAGCCGAAGGCAAGGGTGTCCATCGAGAGGCGGAGTCTGAAGGAAGCTGAATGCCAGCGGGCAAACTCCTGAACCGATGAACAGAAATCACATAGTAGACCGTAGAGGGGCGGACGAGTGTGCCGAGCAACACAAAGTCCAAGGCTGCCCGAATCCCGTGCGGTAAATGTGGCGGTTATGTGGAAGAAAAAAGGCGGCTGCCAGGTTTATCCCCTGACAGTCGCGCCATTGCTTACTTCTTTTCTACTTTGCTGCTGCCGCGGATGGTCGCATCCGGCTTGGCGGCCTGCTTCATGAACGCCGACGGGCTGATGCCGACGATGTTCTTGAACTGCTTGGAGAAGTGGTACGGATCCTGCATCCCGACTTCGATGCCCGCCTGACGAACCGTGTGCCCTTCCTCGCGCAGCAGCTCCTTCGCGCGTTCCATCTTGCAGTGCAGTACATACGACAGCGGCGGCATACCCACTTCGCTCACGAAGCGCTTGCGGAACGTTTCCATCGGCATACGGGAAATTGCCGCCATCTCCGCCAGAGAGAAGTTGTCCTTGTACTGATTGGCGCGCAGGGTGTCCACGACCTTCGCAATCTCGTGCGAAAGCATCGCGTCCATGGCGACCGGCTGACCCCAGTGGCTTGCCAGCATCCCGTACATCAGGTGCTGCAGCTGATATGTCGCGTCGCTGGTGTCCGTGTGGCGGACGATGACCTGCACAATCTGCTTCGCCAAGTACATCTGGCTCGGCAGCGCCCCCTGTTTCAGCGGCATATGCAGCAGCGCGCCCATCTTGCGTACGACCATCGGCGCAAGCGGGCCTTCCAGCGCAATCCATACGCAGCGGACGCTCTCGTCAATCTGCAGGGCGGCGTCGCGGTTGCCGGCGGGCAGGAAGCACGTTTCCTGCTGTTTCAGCGTCAGCTCATGCCCCTGCCAAACCAGCGTCGCTTCGCCTGCCTCCACCGCGAACCAAATCCACTGGTCATGCGGCTTAATGGGGCGTCTCCCTGCCTCAAACATCGCCGTGCCTGCCGCGTGAATCCATGCACCGCTGGAGCGGGTCAAGCTGCCCGGCTTGTGGTATCCTTCCACCACCATAGTATCCGCCGCAGCCTCTACGTCTGCGAACAGGTAAGACTCCATGCCCTTCATCCTCCTTCAACCAAATGGCACAATTGTCATTATGGCTATTATAATGCCCAAATCGGTTGATTGTCAAGAGGATTACACGATTTTTCCGAAATTTTTCTGAAAGATAGCTGTGCGTGCCCGAGTATAGATGAATGCCATTCGATACAGGTTAGCTTGGGCAAACTTTTCGCCCGAAAAACAGCAAATGTACAATTCTGCCCTTGACAAGCGCGGGATGAGCGGACTATAATAAATCCGAATACGCGGCAATGATGCCGCCGGACGGAGGAATTTTCTCCATGATGCTGTCTGTGCTGTTTCCGTTTACGTTCCCGGCGTTTTTCGCCGGGCAAATTGACGTACCGTGAAGCAGCAGCCGCAGCGATTGAGGAAAACATCAGGCGCGGAAGCTCTTTTGCGGGCTTCCGTGCTTTTTTTTCGTCCATTTGAGCCAATAATGATTTTGAGCCAATAATGATTGACGCAGGAGGTTGAACACCATGATTATCGTCTTGAAGCAGGGCACGACCCAGCAGGAAATCGACACCGTCACCAATGCCGTGGTTGCGCGCGGCGTATCCGTCAGCCCGATTGTCGGCACGGAGATGACCATCCTTGGTCTGACTGGCGACACGAGCCGCATTGACCCCGACCAGCTGGAATCCTTCCACTGCGTCGAGCGCATCATGAAGGTTGCCGAGCCGTTCAAGAAGGCAAACCGCGCGTTCCATCCCGCGCCGAGCGAAATCAAAATCGGGAACACGGTTGTCGGCGGCAAGAAACTGGCGATTATGGCAGGCCCCTGCTCCGTGGAGAGCAACGAGCAGATTACCGCCGTGGCGCAGGCGGTGAAGGACGCGGGCGCGACGGTGCTGCGCGGTGGTGCGTTCAAGCCGCGCACGTCCCCGTACTCCTTCCAAGGACTGGCATACGAGGGGCTGGACATGCTCTGCCATGCCCGCGAGCAGACCGGGCTGCCCATCGTGACCGAGCTGATGTCTCCCTACGACATTGATACCTTCGTGGATAAGGTGGACTGCATTCAGGTCGGCGCGCGCAACATGCAGAATTTCGACCTGCTGAAACAATTGGGGAAGATTCGCAAGCCGATTCTGCTTAAGCGCGGTTTGTCCGCCACCATCGAAGAGTGGCTGATGAGCGCGGAGTACATCATGGCGGGCGGCAATGAGCAGGTGATTCTGTGCGAGCGCGGCATCCGCACGTTCGAGACGTACACGCGCAACACACTCGACCTGTCCGCCATCTGCGCGGTGAAGAAGCTGAGCCATCTGCCGGTGATTGTTGATCCGAGCCATTCGACCGGCAAGAGCTGGATGGTGCAGCCGATTGCGCGCGCGGCGATTGCGGTTGGCGCGGACGGCGTGATGATTGAGGTGCACAACGACCCGGCGCACGCGTTGTGCGACGGTGCGCAGTCGATTACGCCCGCCGCATTTGTGGACGTGATGGCGGATATTCGGAAGATTGCCGAAGCTGTTGGGCGTGAGGTGTGATGATGAAAAAACTCCCCTGCTTGATATAGACAGGGGAGTTTTTGATATTGACCTTTTTGTTTATTGCGTGATGTTACCGCAGGGGAATCGCCGCTGCGGAGGCGACAAGGGGGGCTTTCCGGTCGCCCCTTTGACCCCTTCGGCACGGTCACTCCCATGTTGCTTGGTTTCTACCGGAAATTTAGCGAACCGGAGGTTCGCTGGATAAACACGCGGACACTGTATGCAGAAGTCACCAACTGAATCGCGCGAAAGGGTCAAGGGAGGAACTCCCTTGCAGGGTGCAGGGGCAGCGCCCCTGCCGGAGTCCAGAGGCAGAGCCTCTGGCGCCTCCCTCACCCCCGTAAGAACTCAATCACTTCCGGCACATACTTCTCCATCACATCGTTCGTGGACATGTAGATTTCGTGCTTCGCGGGATAAACGGAAAGTTTCGCGCCGGGGACTTGCGCGACGAATTGTTTCTGCTCCGGCAGACAGACTGTCTTGTCCAGTGACGCTTGGCAGAGCAGCAGCGGCGTGGTAATCTGCTTGTCCTTTGCCGGGTCAAGCAGCACTTTCGTCACGCCAATCGCTTCCTGTACCCAGCCATAAGTGGGTGAACAATTCTGCAAGTGCGCGTTGTCGATGCGCTTGCGCTCGTAGTAGTCAAAGCGGACGCGGCTGGTGGCGCAGGATGTCTCGAACGGCTCGTTCTCCGGGCTGAACGGCTTGCCGATGAACGCGCGGTCTTCCCGCTTGCCGATGGCGCACATGAAGTCCGCCGCGAGTTTGCCCGCCCAGCGCGGCAGCGGCGCACTCGACGGCGCAATCATCGGCGCAGTCAGCACCGCCCGCGCGAAATACTCCGGGTGATTCATCAGCGTCATGCCGCCAATCGCGCCGCCCATCGAGTGCGCATACAGCACGCGCGGCAGATGCTCCGTTCTCGGCAGGACGACGCCCGACATGAATTCCTCCAAATCGCGCAGATAATCCGAAAACGCATCGACGTGCGTGATGGAGGTGTCAGAAATTTTGCGGACGGATTTGCCGTGACCGCGGTGGTCGATGGCGTAGACGTTGAACTTCTCGTTCAGAAAATACCACGTCATTTCGCGGAATTTCTCGGCGGATTCCGTGTAGCCGTGCAGGATGACGACGGCGCGGGTCGCATCCGGCTGCTCGTAGACCTCCGCGTGCAGCGTTCCGCCCGTGGAGAGCGGCATGTCCATCTCCTGACGGCGCGAATCCAGATACGGCTCAACCGTCTCGGTCATGACGGCGGCATAGTTGCTTTCGGGCAGAATGGAAATCATAGCGTCCTCCTGTGATAATAATGCTTGACATGTCTATTATATCAGAAAAAGAACGCAAAATGCAAGGGCTGCACCGACTTTTCCGGCACAGCCCTTGATGTTATTTGCTGATTTCCTGCTGAAGCACGTCAAGGAACGCTTGACGGCGGCAGTTCTTGAACGAATAGGTAAATCCATCTGACGTAAAGCGGAACGTGTAGCCTTTGAGGATTTCGCCCATCAGGCTGGTGGTGCTGAAGTCGGTCACGCCTTTGAGCGGGATGGTGTGCATCAGCTTGAGCGGCTCGGACTTCATGTTCGTGTCGTAGATGAGCAGGTCATTGCCCTTCACGCCAAGCAGCACCATGCCGAAGCTTCCGTCCGGCAGCTCCTTCACCGTGGCGCAGAGCGCCGCCCCGCGCGCATCGCAAACGCCCGCGTCCTGCATCTGCTGGGCGTATTTCTCCTGATTTGCCATGAAAAATCAAACCTCCTTCGTTGGCTTTGCGCCTATTCCCATGATAGGACGATGCGGTTGATTTGTCAAGCGAACGCGGGAAAATTTACAAGTGGAATTAGTTCGGCACATACATCGGTGTCAGCCCCATTTCGAGATACACGGTGTTGACATGCTCCTGACACGCGCGGGCGAACCCTTCCGCGTCAAATGCGCCGTTCAAGTAGCGCTGCATGAGCGTCTTGAGGGCATCGTCGAAGGTGACGGGGGAGTCGCCGGGGATGTAGGCATACTGGACGAGGTTTTGATAGTAGGCAATGTCCTCCGGGGAGACGGAATAGGGGTGTTCGGTGATATAGTCCAAACCGCTGCGGGCGTAATCAAGGTCGCTTTCGTCCTGCGTGGTGCGGTTCTCTTTCGCTTCCAGGCGGGCGATTTCCCCTTGGTATCGCGCAACTAACTCGTCGTAATCAGAGCGGATAACGGGCTGATTCAGCGACGCATCCCAAAGGTAGGATGTTGCGGATTCATAGGTCGCCAGATAGTGCATTAGGTCAATCGCACCGTCGATGTTGTTGGAATAGGGATTGATGACGGCGACGACGGTCAGATAATACAGACCGGAAGGCGCATCATCGAGGACGGAGGGAATCAATTCGATGTACGTGGAAGGCGTGACAGAAGCGGCAGACGAAGTAAAGACTTCGTAGTCTGCGAATAAATTTTCCTTCGATGTTTCAGGCACAGTATTCCTGATTTTTTCGGCAATACGAGCAAATTCGGGACGCAGAAAATTGATTTGCCCATCCACTCGTTCAGAAGCAATCAAGAACTGGCGCAAATAGAACGTGAGCATATCCTGCTGCGTGTACCTGTATTCGAGCATCAGCACATAGTCACGGCTCAAAAGACCGCTGTCGAACAGCACTTTACTAACGTCTAACAACTCATCAAAGGTTGTTGGTGCGGAAAGTGCCAATTCTTCCAGCAAATCAGGGGAAAGAACTTGCCACCCCCACGGCTGTGCATCAACATACCAGCCGACCAGATTGCCATTGTCCATGAGCGCATTCTGAAAGGCAGGATACAAGTCGCCGAGTTTATCCATCAAATCGCTGGCATCGGTCAGTGGATAGTAATAGTGTTGCTTCTTGATTTGGTCCAGTCCAGAACGCGTTTGAAAAACAAAAACGTCGATATCGGGATCGCGGGATGCAAGTGCGGTGGCAATGTCGTTTATGCTGCCATTTCGGAAATTAACGTCATGCCCTGCGGCAGCATAATCTTGAAAAGCGCTATAATTGTAATCCGTGCAGAGAATGCGAACACTTGATACATTCTCTGCGGAACTTACGGAGAGCAGCAACAAAAAAAACAGAAATAAAGCAAAAACTTTTTTCAACTAAACTCCTCCTCTTTTTAGTATTTAATCCTTCAGGCATTTTCATGCCTGAAGGATTGGTAAGACTTACGGTGCCCAAGAGAAATTAATTGTAACTGAAGTCGTCTGAGCAGATTGCGTTTGTACGCGTGCGAAGAAAGAAGAATCAACAGCGTTGAAACCATCAGCATTCAAGTAATAAACAGTACGGGGACCTGTACCAGAAAAAGTATAATTCGATGTTGCGGCAGTGCCGTTGGAGTAGCGAATGCGGAAATTTAGAAGCAGAGTATCTTGCAAACCAGTGAGTGAATTGATAGTGACAGAGGGATCACCAGTTTTGGTTTTCTTTACGTAACCAGTTTGTGCAGTTCCTCCGTGGGACATGGCGGTCAACTCGGCGGTGGCGGCGATTGCCGGAGCAAGGCACGCGAGGATAAGAACAAGCATCAAGGTAAAGGCGATGAATTTTTTCATATATTGTGTACTCCTTCTTCATTCGTCGGTCGTTACAGTTCCATAGCGTGACGGGACGTGCGCCAACGGTATCACCTCCACCTTCTATCAATCGTTCCACTGATATAATACCATAGACTGTTCTTATTGTCAATATAATACCATAAAAAGTACATGCAAAAACTTTGCGAAAATATCAGTTCGGCACATACATCGGTGTCAGCTCCATTGCAAAACAAATCCCCCGACTGCCTTGCAGCAATCGGGGGGAGAACCACCATCTTACGCGTTGAAATTCAGATATTCTTCTTCCGGCGGGGGAACAATCTCCGCGCGGGCTTCCTGCAGCATCAGCATCTTTTCGCCCTGCGCGTCCACCGCCTTGCACTGCGCAGTCAGGCGGAAATATGTCTTCGTGCTGGGCTTCTGGATGCCTTGCGTAATCCAGCCGATGGGCTGAATGTCGTTCGCGCAGCACGTCATCGCCATCCGCCCGAACATGTAGTAGCCCTTGGGCAGCGAGCGGTCAGCAAACGCCTGCCCCACCAAGCGCACGGTCTTGCGGTCGTAGCGGTCGGCATGATCAAGCGAATCCAGATAGAAGGTCGGAATGTCCTCGTCCTTGATTTCGATGACAGCGGACTTCATGTCGTAGGGGAGGTCTTCGTCCGCCACGCCGTCTTCGCTCGTGCCGTCGGTGTTCTCGAAAATGATGTTCGTCTTCGGGTTGACCGCTTTGAGCTGGCGACGCCACGGGCTCTTGTTTGCGCCGGGCTGGCAGCGGTTGACCAGAATCAGGTCAGCGACCTTCATCGGGTCGGTCAGCATCTGGCGCATGTTGGTGAAGTAGTTGTCGAAGGTGTTTGCGTCCACCGTCGTGATAATCTGCACGACTTCCCACTTGCGCGGCAGCATACAGCTGCCAAGCCGCTCAATCGTCCAGATGCTGTTGTACTCGATGATGACGCGCTCCGGCTGATACTCCTTGTCCAGCGCCTCCATCTTCTTCGTGTTCATCTCGTCCGCTTCGTCGAGGACGACAACGGTCGTGTTCTTCGCCGTTTCGTATTCCTCAACGCCCTCTTCGCAGCAGATGACCAGCGTCTTCTGCCCGCGCGAGAAGTTGTCGTCCGTCAGCATGGAGTTGATGAGCTGGGTTTTGCCGCTTTCGAGGAAGCCGGTAATCAGGTAGACTGGTGTAAATTCCTGTTCGCTCATGCCTTGAACAGCTCCCGCAGTGCTTTTTCGTCGATGTGCGCACCGATGACGCACAGGCGGCCGGTGTAATCCGGCGTACCCGGACGGAACTGGCTCTCGCCCGGCACATAGTCAAACTGGAACCAGTCGCCCGCCGCGTTCTGCAGCACGCCCTTGGCGCGCAGCACCGTGCCGTACTCTTCTTCGTCGGACAGCTTGTCCAGCATCGCCTTGACCTCGTCCTGCTCGTAACGGTTCGCAGTTTCTACGCCGACAGACACGAACACTTCGTCCGCGTCATGCCCGTGGTGATGATGGTGATGATGTCCGCAGGAGCAGGTTTCGCCGTCTTCGTGGTCGTGATGATGATGTTCGTGCTCATCCTCGTCATGGTCGTCGTGATCATGATGGTGATGATGCTCATGGTCGTCATGGTCGTCGTCATGATGATGATGGCAGCAGCATTCCTCGCCGTCCTCGTGATGGTGATGATGCTCGTGTTCATCCTCGTCGTCATCATCGTCGTCATCGAGGTGGATTTCCATCGGCTTGCCGGATTCAATGACTTCCAGCAGCGTATCAGCGGACAGGTCATCCCACGGCGTCGTCACGATGCGGACGCCCGGATGCTGCTCTTCCACCAGCGCGCGGCTCTTCTCGATGCGCTCTGCGGACAGCAGCTGCGTGCGGCTGAAAATCACCGTCGCGCTCGTCTTAATCTGGTCGAGGAAGAACTCGCCGAAGTTCTTCATATACATGCGGCACTTGCCCGCGTCCACAACGGTCGCGCAGCCGGTCACAACGAGGTCGCTGTGGCGTTCCTTCGCGCGCTCGACGGCGGCGAGGATTTCGCTCAGCTTGCCCACGCCGGACGGCTCAATCAGCAGGCGGTCAGGATGATACTTCGCAATCAGGTCATCAACCGCCTTCTGGAAGTCGCCCACCAGCGTGCAGCAGATGCAGCCGGAATTGAGTTCATCGACGATGATGCCCGAATCCTTCATAAAGCTGCCGTCCACGCCGACTTCGCCATATTCATTTTCCAGCAGGATGATTTTTTCCTTCGCAACGCTGCCCGTCAGCAGCTTTTTGATGAGCGTCGTTTTGCCCGCGCCCAGAAAACCCGAAATAATGTTGACCTTAACCATAGCTGTTTTTCTCCTATTCCTCAGGGTCTGGCGGCTCATTCCCGCCACGCTGTTAGAAATACTATTCCGGGATTCATCTGCGCCATCTGCTTGCGCTTTTCCCTTCTGGCGTTCGCTCATTCCACTTGGCGTAGCGATGCTACGCTGCATTTCATTCGCGTTAGCCAGAATGAAAAATTCGCGGCGCATCTTGGCTCATCTTCATCCCGAAATAGTATTATACCACATTCGTCAAGGTCTAACAAGGGGAAAATTCGCAAAAAACGCCAAAAGCAGCGCTGCCCCAAACGCGCCTGCAGGCGCAAGTTCCTTCTGTAACAATAAAAATCAAGAAACATGGGAGTGCGCTGCGAAGGGGTCAAGGGGGCGACCGCAAAGCCCCCTTGTCGCGCCCGCAGGCGCGATTCCCTTTGCAACAAATGGAACCAAGCAACAAAAGAAAAAAGGATGCCGCTCATCCACTGACAAGCAGCACCCAAGGTTGCTTATACCTTCCTCACCGGATGCCGAATCACGGTTTTCCTTTTCTCCGCCGCTGTTTTCCGCGGGTCGGAAAGATAAATCTCGTGATGCAGCCGCTCCGCCGTGAAGTCATTTTCATACCCGTTTTCGCGCAGAAACGCATCCATCTGCGCCACCGACGCGGGTTCGTCATCGTATGCGCCGATGTGCATCATCTGCACACAAAGTCCTTCGCGAATCGTGCGCAGTTCAGCGCGGGAGCAGTCCAGCTTCTTCTTTTCTGACGCCGTTTCCACCGCCCAGCGGAAATCCTCCGCCGTCACGAAATCCGGTACGCGAATCACGGACAGCCAGCGGAAATCCGCCTTGCGCCCGTAATCCACACCCGAAACGCCGTCCTGCTGCCAGAAGCCTTCCAGCGGCGGCACGACGTAATCGAAAAAGCCGTCCATCAGGTGTCCAGCACGCGGACTCATCTTCAACGTATAGCTGACCGCGTACAGCACGCCGAGCGCCTGCTGATACGCGCCGCCCTCCTCGTTCGGGTCGCCCGTACCGGACACGCACACGAACTGCATTTCCGGCACGTCGATGATTTCTGGCACTTTCGGCGGCTGGTAGAACGCACGGCACTCCTTCTTGTAGTCAAACGGCATTACGCTTGCTCCTTCTTCGCCAGCTCGTTCGTGTCAATCGTCCCGCGATAGACCACAAACTTCTGGAACAAAAACTCGGTCACGAAGTTGACGAGCATGTTGATGACTTCAATCAGCCAGTCGTGTACGCCGAGCGCGACCAGTTCCGTGCTCCACCATCTGGAAAGCGTGATGAACACGACGTAGTACAGCGCGACCAGCAGCATCGCGCGCTTGACGTTGCCGTCCGAACGGAAGGTGTAGCGGCGGTTGAACGTGAAGTTCCACAGGACGGACAGAATCAGCGAGGGAAGGTAACAGGCGTTGTAATCGGGAATCTTGAACACATCATGCAGCAGGGCGAAACTGATGAGCTGAATGAGCCCGGCGGATGCGCTGAACAGCGTGAATTTGATCGCCTGCCAGACGTTTTTGTTCTTCATGCGGAATCCTCCTTGGTTGGAATGAATGATGAATGAAAAAACGAATGGGGTGTTCCGTGAAACATTGCTTCCTATTATAATGGGATTACACCAGACGGAGCGACGGCGTGGCGTTGAGCGTCAGGGGCGCAAGCTCACCCTTCTTCATCCGATAGTATGCCGCAGAGCCAATCATTGCCGCGTTGTCGGTGCACAGGTCGAGGCGCGGCATGTACAGCGGCAGGTGCGCCTTGTTGGCGGCCTCCTGCATCATCCGGCGCAGCAGACGATTCGCGGAAACGCCGCCCGCCATTGCAAGCGCGGGGGCGTGAGTATCCTTCGCCGCCAGCATCGCCTTTTCCACCAGCGCCGAAACGACGGCGTAGCGGAACGAAGCCGCCATATCCGCCTTCGGGAGCGGTTCGCCCTTCATCTCCATCTTGTTCGCCGCGTTCAGGAACGCCGTTTTCATGCCGGAGAAGGAATAGTCGTACTTGCCGGGGGTGTGCGGATGCGGGAGCGACAGGAAATGCGGGTCGCCCCCCTCAGCCAGTGCGTCGATGCGCGGGCCGCCGGGGTAGGGGAGCGTCAGCACGCGCGCCGCTTTGTCGAACGCTTCGCCCGCCGCGTCGTCCATCGTCTGACCAAGCAGGGTGTAATCGCCGTAGTCGTTCACGCGGACGATGTGGCTGTGTCCACCCGATACGACAAGGCACAGAAACGGCGGCTTCAAATCCGGATTGGAGATGTAGTTCGCGGATACATGCCCTTCGATGTGGTTGACGGGGATGAGCGGCTTGTTTGCGGCGTAGCTCAAGCCCTTCATGCAGCTGACGCCGGTGAGCAGCGCGCCGACAAGCCCCGGCCCGTAGGTGACAGCGAGGGCATCGACATCCTGCAAGCGCATGTTCGCTGCCCGGAGCGCCTCGTCAATCACGCGGTCGCAGGCTTCGACGTGCGCACGACTGGCGATTTCTGGAACGACGCCGCCATAGAGCGCATGGAGATCAATCTGGCTGAAAACGATGTTGGAGACGATGGTGCGCCCGTCCTCGATGATGGCGGCGGCGGTTTCGTCGCAGGAGGTTTCCAGCGCCAGAATGCGAACGTGGTCTTTCACCTGCAAGGCATCAAGCTGCGCGCGGGCAGATTCAGTGTAGGTCATGGGAATACGCCCCTTATTGTTGATTTCGTAGCTTCACGGTGGCAATGATGAGCAGAATCCCCATCAGTGCCGCCCAGACAATGCCGATGATTTGCGCATAGTCAATGAACAATTGCGTCGGCATTAAACGGATGAGCAAATCCGTTTGCGGATTGAGCAGCCACAGGTTGTTTGTGAAGGCGATTTGATGGAAGAGGATGAACAGCCGGTCAAAATCCATCGCCGCCAGCAGCGCAAGGAGGGCGACAAACGCCAGCATACAGCAGGCGGTTCGCCGGACGATTCGCCAGAAGAACCGCTGTTTCCGGGAATAGAGCCAACCGACCAGCGTCAGGAGGATGCTGCCCAGCGAAAAACGACGGCACAGGCTGAACAGCGCCCGCACGTCCGCCATATGCGTTTGCTCACGCTCGTTAAAAGCGTTGTATGCTATGCCGTTCATGGAAAATACGAGCTGGAAGTCGCCCTCGCTCTTGAGGTAATCGGTAATCAGCTTGGCGGCGGCACCGTATTGCTCCGCCGGAAAGCCGGTTGCCTCAGGCGGAGCGGTGCGCAGCATGAGCGTTTGCATCAGGGCAGGCTGCGTACCGACCCCGTAAACGATGGCTGCCAGCATGGTCAGGCAAAGCAGAAGCGCCGACAGGACGGAAACGAGTTGATAGCGCACCGGAAAATCTCCTTTCCGGGGAAAGCAATATAACGGCGAGAACCCTCCCAGCAGACACTGAGAGGGTTTCGGCATTACTGCATCTTCAAATAGGCGGTGATGAAGCCCTCAAGGTTGCCGTCCATCACGTCGTCAATGTTGCCGGATTCGTAGTTCGTGCGGTGATCCTTCACCATCGTGTAGGGCTGGAAGACGTAGGAGCGAATCTGGCTGCCCCACTCAATCTTCTTCATTTCGCCCTTGATGTTCGCCATTTCCTCTTCCTTGGCGCGTTCACGCAGTTCCAGCAGCTTCGCCTTCAGCATTTTGATACACGTCGCGCGGTTCTGCACCTGATCGCGCTCGGTCTGGCAGGAGACAACGATGCCGGTCGGGTAGTGCGTCATGCGGACAGCAGAAGAGGTCTTATTGACGTTCTGACCGCCAGCGCCGCTGGAGTGGTAGGTGTCCACGCGGACGTCCTTCATGTTGATTTCGATGTCGGAATCATCGTCCTCCAGCATGGGGGCGACGTCCAGCGACGCGAAGGACGTGTGGCGGCGGGCGTTTGCGTCGAACGGGGAGATGCGGACGAGGCGGTGCACACCCTTTTCGCCGCGGAGGTAGCCATAGGCGTGGTCGCCGCTGACCTCGAAGGTGACGGACTTAATGCCCGCTTCGTCGCCGTCAAGCAAATCCAGCACCTTGACGGTGAAGCCCATCTTTTCACAGTAGCGGGTATACATGCGGAAGAGCATGGACGTCCAGTCCTGCGCTTCTGTTCCGCCCGCGCCCGCGTGGAGGGACAGCACCGCGTCATTGTCGTCATAGTCGCCGCGCATGAGGGTTTCCAGCTCCAGCGCGTCGGCATGCTCTTTGAGCGTCGCCAGCTCATTCACCGCTTCGGTGACGGTGTCTTCGTCCTTCTCTTCTTCCGCCATTTCGAGCATGACCTCGATATCATCGGCGGAAGAAAGCAGCTTTTCGTAGTGTTCGAGTTTGCCTTTGAGGTTGGAAACCTTCTGGTTGACCTTCGCGGAGTGATCCGGGTCATTCCAGAATTCGGGCTGATTCATTTCCTCGGTCAGCTCATCCAGCTGTTCGCGGATATGGTCAATGTGGAGGGCATCGCCCGCGGCAAGCAGGGATTTGCGAATCTCTGCCAGTTCGCTGCGATACTGGGGAATATCTATGAGCGCCATGTTTAATCTCCTTCAATCGTCAGGAAAGGCTTTTTTCTGGTTGATGATTTTGCTTTTGGGGTGGATTGATGCTTGATTTTTTATGTTGCGGGGGTTTCGCTCCTGCGGGAGCGACAAGGGGGCATGAAAACAGACGAAGTCTGCGGTCGCCCCCTTGACCCCTTCGCATTCGCCCTCCGGATGTTACTGGTTGGTTTATGTTAGTTGGGCACGAAAGGTACACTAACTAAAAAGCAACAATTACAACCTACTATGCAAGAGGGCACCGAAGGGGTGGAGGAGGCGATCGGAAAGCCCCCTCCTCGCGTCCGCAGACGCGAAATCCCTGCATAAACACGCGAAAATTACATTGGAATTGCCACCTACTCAATCGCGAAAATGGGTCAAGGGAGTTACTCCCTTGTTTCTTTGTCCTTCCCGCAGCAGTTCTTGTACTTCAAGCCCGAACCGCAGGGGCAGGGATCGTTGCGGCCAACGCGCTCCGACGGCTTCAACCGCTTGGGCTGGCGCGGCTGACCGTTGCCGGGCACAATCGGCTTGCCCTCGACGGGGCGAACCGCTGCCTGCACACGTTCCGGCGTGCGCTCAATGCGCAGCTGATACATGCGGCGCACCGTGTCCTCGCGAATCAGGTGATTCAGCTCGTCGAACATGTAGCCCGCTTCAATCTGATACTCGGTGACGGGGTTCTTGCCGCTGTACGCGCGGAAGCCGATGCCATCGCGCAGACGATCCATTGCGTCAATGTGATCCATCCAGCGCACATCCACCGCGCGCAGCAGCACAACGCGCTCCACTTCGCGCATGTCCAGCCCGATTTCCGCCAGCGCCGTCTCGCGCTCCTCGTAGAACGCCTTCGCGTCGTCCTTGAGCGCCTGCGCCAGCGCGTCGCGGTCACCGGAGCGGACGACATCCTCCAATTCGGCAATCTTGCCGTGGTGGATGCACAGGTTTTCCAGATAATTCGTCAGCTGCGGAATATCCCAATCCGTGCCGTCATCAGACGCGCAGTGGCGGGAGAGCGCGGCGTCAATCAGCTTGTACGCCATGCCGATAATGTTGTCGCGGACGTTCTCGCCCATCAGGACGCGGCGGCGCTGACCGTAGATAATCTCGCGCTGGCGGTTCATCACGTTGTCGTATTCCAGAACGTGCTTGCGGATCTCGAAGTTGCGACCCTCGATGCGCTTCTGCGCGGATTCAATCTGCTTGGTGAGCATTCCCGCCTGAAGCGGCTCGTCGTCCTTGAGCCCCAGACGCTCGACCATCGGCATGATGCGGTCGCCGCCGAAGAGACGCATCAGGTCGTCCTCCAGCGAAATAAAGAACTGGGTCGAACCGGGGTCGCCCTGACGGCCTGCACGGCCGCGCAGCTGATTGTCAATGCGGCGGGATTCATGGCGTTCCGTGCCGATGATATGCAGGCCGCCGGTTTGCAGCACGCGGTCATGCGCTTCGTCGGTGGTGCGCTTGAAGTCCTTGTAGAGGGACTGGTACTTTTCGCGCGCGGCGAGAATTTCGTCGGACACATCTTCCGCGTGACCGGTCGCGGCTTCGATGATTTCCTCGTCATAGCCGTCCTGACGCATGGCGCGGCGAGCGAGGAATTCCGGGTTGCCGCCCAGCAGAATGTCCGTGCCGCGGCCAGCCATGTTGGTGGCAATGGTGACGGCGCCCCAGTGGCCTGCCTGCGCGACGATTTCGGCTTCCTTGGCGTGGTTCTTGGCGTTCAGCACCTCATGCTGGATGCCGCGGCGCTGGAGCATGGCGGAGAGCATTTCGCTCGTTTCAACCGTGACCGTGCCGACCAGCACGGGCTGACCGTTTGCGTGCACCTGCGCAATTGCGTCCACAACGGCGTTGAACTTCGCCTTCTTCGTCTTGTAGACCATGTCGTCCAAGTCCTTGCGGATGTTGGGCTTGTTGGTCGGAATCTGCACGACGTCCAGCGAGTAGATGTTCTGGAACTCGTCCTCTTCCGTCTTCGCCGTACCCGTCATGCCGGAGAGCTTGTGGTACATGCGGAAATAGTTCTGGAAGGTGATGGTCGCCAGTGTGCGGCTTTCGCGCTCAATGGTCACATGCTCCTTGGCTTCAATCGCCTGATGCAGACCCTCGGAGTAGCGGCGGCCAATCATCAGGCGGCCCGTGAATTCATCAACGATGATGACCTGATCGTCCTTGACGACGTAGTCCACGTCGCGCTTCATCAGGAAGTTGGCGCGCAGGGCGCAGCTGACGTGGTGGTTCAGCTCGGCATTTTCCGCGTCGTTGATGTTGGTGATGCCGAACGCGGCTTCGACGCGCTGGGCGCCCTCGTCGGTCAGGCTGATGGCCTTTTTCTTCTCTTCAATCTCGAAGTGAACGTCACGCTTGAGCGTGCGGACGACCGCATCCACCTTCGCGTAGAGGTCGGTAGATTTGTCGCCCGCGCCGGAGATAATCAGCGGGGTACGCGCTTCATCAATCAGGATGGAGTCCACTTCGTCGACGATGGCGAAGTTGTGGCCGCGCTGCACCAGCTCGCTTTGGCGGATGACCATGTTGTCGCGCAGGTAGTCGAAGCCCAGCTCGTTGTTCGTGCCGTAGGTGATGTCGCAGGCGTAAGCAGCGCGGCGTTCGGCGCTGTCCAGATCGTGGACAATCAGGCCGACGCTCAGCCCCATGAAGCGGTGGACTTTGCCCATCCACTCGCTGTCGCGGCGCGCCAAATAGTCGTTGACGGTTACGACGTGCACGCCCTTGCCGGACAGCGCGTTCAGGTACGCGGGCAGGGTGGAGACCAGCGTTTTGCCTTCACCGGTCTTCATCTCGGCGATGCGCCCCTGATGCAGCACCAGGCCGCCCATTACCTGTACGCGGTACGGGCGCATCCCCAGCACGCGGGCGTCGGCTTCGCGGATGGCGGCGAACGCTTCGGGCAGAATGTCATCTTCGGTTTCGCCATTTTGCAAGCGCGTGCGGAATTCATCCGTCTTGGCACGCAGCTGCTCATCCGTCAGCACCTTGTATTCATCTTCGAGGGCTTCCACGGCGTTGACCGTCTTTTGCAGCTTTTTGACCTCCGCGTCATTGCTGCTGCCCAGCAGTTTTTTGACCCAATCGAACATAAAGTTCTCCTTTCAATATAGAAACAATTTCTGATAATATTTGGAAAATCATAATCATATGAGCGCACCTATTCCCGAATAGACACACTACTCTTTCATTATAACATGAAAGCCCCCGAACATGCAAGTGCTCAGGGGCAAAATCTGCCTCTACGCTCGTGCAAACTGCTGTTACTGCTCCGCCAATTCAGGGTGGGGAATCAGCAGCAAAACGCGATGCGCCTTGTCGGACAGGATGCGGCATGGGTCGTAGAAGGGAATTTCCGCCCCGGCTGCTTCGGCGCAAAAGGTGACAATATCGGACTGCTTGTCCTTCATAGCCGCTGTATACCGTGCGTACAGGTCGGGCGAAAGCTGAATCTCCACGGTTTCACCGTCCACAAGACGCATCAGCCGGGTCAGCAGTTCCTGCTCGGTGGAGACGTACAGCCCGTGCGCCTGATAGTAGTTCGGAACGCCGCTCAGGTCGGGGAAAGTGTACCCGCGATTGGGCGTGTGGTCGATGGACATATCCGCTTCACCCATGGCGTAGTTGCTGTGGAACACATGCCCGTCGAAAGCGGCTCCCCATGTTGCGTCAAGAAAGCCGAAATTGGTCACATTCCATGCATGCAAACCGGTTTCGCCGCTTGTGTCTGACGCTTCGCCGATGATGGTTGCGCATGGAATGCCCGCAAGCCGATAGAGCAGTGAAATCGCCTGGGCATATCCTGCGCAGGTGGCTTCGCCATACAGCAAAGCGCCCACGGCTGTGTGCTGCCACATGCTGTCGGGAGAATAGGTTGCATTCAGTACAAGCCGCTCGTACAGCGCCAGCGGGTCGGGATTTTCGTCCACCCACGACTGTGCTGTCTCCAGCAGCTGTTTGCGCAAGGCTGATGCTTCTTCGGCGGAACAAAGGTAGCGCGGTGAAATGCTTTGGGCGACATCCGGCTGATTGCGCTGATAATGGACACGGTAGGAGTCGATGTGAAACAGCTCCGGATAGTCGTTGCGCATGTTATCCAAGGTCTGTACCAGCAGATTGTAGGACGTTCCGGCGGGAAGTTGAATGCTGCCTTCCTGCGCCATGAGTTTTGGATACAGGAAATTGCGCAGGCTACGTTCGCCGGGCGGCATCATGCGGACAGAGAGCATGGTTTCCGCCGGATAGGGCGTATTCGGCTCCTGCTGGGCGAGCAGGGTCGGGGCGGTGAAGAGCATCAGCAGAACGCACAGCAGGGGGAGAAAGCGGATTTTCTGCACAGAAATCCCTCCTTTCGGTGGAAGACGGGGAAAAGCTGTGGATAATACTATTTCCAGATTCACCTGCGCCATCCGCTTGCGCCTTTTCCCTTCTGGCGTCCGCTCATTCCACTTAGCGTAGCGCTGCTACGCTGCGTTTCATTCACGTTAGCCAGAATGAAAAATTCGCGGCGCATCTTGGCGCATTCTTATCTGGAAATAGTATAAGAGAACAGTCCAGCCGTGCAAACGCGCCAAGCTGGACTGTATTCTTAGAAATAAACACGCGGACACTGTATGAAAGTGTGCTCAACTCAATCGCGAGAAGGGTGTCGAGAGGGTCGAAGACCAGAGGGTCGAAGACCCTTCGCGGAGTCCAGAGGCAGAGCCTATGGTGGGGTTTAAGGGGCAAATCCCCTTGCGTCTCCCCCTTAATATGCCGCACGGGGATTTCTGCCGTAGAGCACCGCGAGGGTCTCCTGACCCGCGGAGCCGTCCACGGAAAGCCCGTTGCGGGACTGGAAGGAGCGAACCGCCGCGACGGTCGCATCATCGTAATAGCCCGTGACGGCTGCCAGATAGCCAAGCTGCTGCAAGCTGTCCTGCATCTGCACCACTTCGTCGCCGCGGTCGCCCTTGCGGAGCGTTTTGTACTCCGTCGTTTTCGCCGCTGCCGCAACCGCAGTGCCGCTGTACAGTTTTGTCAGCGTCTTGTTGCCCGCGATGCCGTCCACCGGTGTCACCTTGTTGCGAATCTGGAATGCGCGGACAGCATCCTGCGTCGTTGCGCCGTACACGCCGTCGCGAGAGCCGTCGTAGTAGCCCAGTTCGTACAGCGTCGCCTGCATGGTGCGCACTGCCGCGCCCGTGTCGCCGGGGCGCAGCGTCGCGTATTCGTCGCTGTCCACCGCGTCAGAGGAGTACAGAAGCGTCAGCGTCTTGTCGCCCGCAATGCCATCCACCGGCGTGATGTTCATCTTCTTCTGGAACGCCTTGACCGCCGCCGTTGTGCCGGAGCCGTAATCGCCGTCAATCGTGCCGGTATAATAGCCCTTCTGCTTCAGAGTCGTTTGCAGCTGGCGAATCGCCGCGCCGCTGTCACCCGGCCGGAGCGTGGTGTACTTGGATGTATCCGTGCTGCTGGAGGTGGTGAACAGCGCGCGCTGGGTCGCGGGGCCTGCCTTGCCGTCCACACGCAAGCCCTGCGCCGACTGGAACGCGACGACTGCTGCCGTCGTTGCCGCGCCGTATTTGCCGTCCACGCTGCCGGAATAGTAACCCTTGTTTTTCAGCGCCTTCTGGAGATTGCGAACCGCCGTGCCGGTGTCGCCCTCGGAGAGCGTCGTGTAGCCGTCCACGGAGGTGGAAGCGGTCGCCGTCGGCATGGAGCTGGCAGCAATCGCCGCATCGGAATAGAGGCGGTTCAGGGTGGATGTGCCCGCCTTGCCGTCCGCCTTCAGGCCGTTCGCCGTCTGGAAGGCGATCACTGCCGCCTTTGTCGCGTCGCCGAAAGAGCCGTCCGCTGTGCCGGTCAGGTAGCCCAAGGATTTCAGGCGCGTCTGCATCGCCTTGACGGCGCCGCTGTTCTTCATGCCGGACTCCAGCGTCGTGCCGATGGAGGACACGGGCGTGGAGGATTTCGCCGCGGAGGAAGAATACAGCGTTTGCAGCGTCGAAGGCCCGGCAACACCGTCGGTGTACAGGCTCTTGTACTTTTTCTGGAACGCCTTGACGGCATATTCTGTCGCACCCTCGTAGTTGCCGTCCGGAGAACCCGCCATCCAGCCCAGTTCAATCAGGCGCGCCTGCAGCGTGCGGACGCGTGTGCCGGACGAACCGCTCTGGAGATAATACTCAGTGGAGAGGTTTGGGGTCGCGGTGGTTTTCGGCTTGGGGGTTGCGGTCTTGCGCGGAGTAGCGGTTGCGGCGGCTGCCTTGACAACGTTGGAGCTGTTCAGCTTTGCCATCGTCGATTTGCCCGCGATGCCGTCCACCAGCAGATTGTTGCGGTCTTGGAACGCACGCAGCGCCTTCTCCGTAGCGTCGCCGAAATCGCCGTCAACGCTGCCGGTGTAGTAGCCCAGCTGCTTCAAGCGGCGCTGGAGCGTCTTGACATCAGCACCGGACGAGCCTTTTTTGAGAACGGCAGCCGCAGTCGGCGTGGGTGTTGCGGTCGGACGCGCAGTGGTGGCGATGCTGCCGGGCGGCGTGGTCACCACGGTGACAATGCCGTTGGACGTAATCACGCCCGGCTGTGTCGTCGGCGTAGCGGTGTTCGTGCCGAAATTAAAAACGGATTCAACCGTCGGCGTGGGCGAAGGAGTGGGCGTGGCGGTGCGCGGGGGCGCTGTGACAGCAACCGTATTGTAAACAACACCCTGATTGGACAGGTCGCCCGACAGGTCGTCCGGCGGCACAAAGCAGCCCGTCAGCGTCATGGACAGCGCCAAAACACCGCACAGGGCAGCACCCTTGAGAATGCGGTTGCGAACAGTTGCAGCGGCATGATTCTTCATGATGATAATTCCCTTCCTTCACACTCAGGGCGAGCGGAGCAAGCGTTATCCTCCTGCCGGATTTGCCGGAAAGAGGCGTATGGGCAATCGCCCATCTATATTGTACACATTTATCGGGCAGTGTGCAAGGGCTAAATTGCACTTCCCCTGCCGGAAAGTGGCGAAAAGCCCGCGCCTTCCAATGATATAACGAAACAAGCGGCGCTTTTCCTCCCTTTCCGCTGGATTAGACGGAGAAAAACGCGGATTTGTTCCGCTGAATCAACTATTATTCGACATGTGTGCCGGATTTTCCTGCTGCGAAAACCGTTTCGATATGAAAAACCCCGCCGGAGGATTCCGACGGGATTGGCTTATTCATGCTTGCGAACCTTGCATTTCAGCACGGCATCCACTGCGTTGCCCATTTCCGGCAGCTGAATGTCCATCAAGCGGCCTTCGTCGCACTTCTTGGCAAGTTCGGGCTGAATCGGCAATTGCGCCAGCATCGGCAGTCCATACTGCTTTGCGACATCCGCCGTGCGCCCTTCGCCGAAGGGGTACAGGCGCTTGCCGCAGTCCGGGCAGGTCATGTACGCCATGTTTTCCACCAAGCCCAGCACCGGGATGTTCATCATCTGCGCCATTTTGACGGCTTTTTCCACAATCATGCCAACCAGCTCCTGCGGGCTTAAGACAATCACGATGCCATCCACCGGCAGCGATTGGAACACCGTCAGCGGCACGTCGCCCGTTCCCGGCGGCATGTCCACATACAGGCAGTCCACATCCCCCCAGCACACATCCGTCCAGAACTGCTTGACCGTGCCCGCAATCAGGCTGCCGCGCCAGATAACGGGGTCGGTGTCGTGCTCCAGCAGCAGGTTGATGGACATAACCTTCACGCCGTTTTCAGCTTCCTGCGGCAGGATGCCCAGCTCATTGCCGACCGCCTTGTCGCGGATGCCCAGAATGCGCGGCATACTCGGCCCGGTGATGTCCGCATCCAGTACCCCGGCGATTTTCCCGCGCCGCGCCGTTTCGCACGCGAGCAAACCCGTGACCAGCGATTTTCCCACGCCGCCTTTGCCGCTGACAACGCCGATGACCTTCTTCACCCGGCTGCCTGCGTTCGCCGGGGCGAGCAAACTCTGCGGCTTCTGCCGCGATGCGCACGCGCTCCCGCATGAGGAGCAGTCATGCGTACATTCTTCTGCCATCATGTTCACCTCTGCATCAGATTCATGGGGTATTATAGCATCCGTTTGGGAATGCGTCAAGCAGTCATAATGCCCGAATCGGGAAGTACAGATACTCCTGCTGCGTTTTCGGGTCGGTGAATTCCTGCACCGCGCCGACGAGCTTCACGCCATTTTCGCGGAAGTAATCGACCATGCGGCTGAACGTGTCCGCGCGGCGATTCTCTATGGCAAGGTACTCATACCCCGGCACGACCCACTTCGTCCATCCGTCCGGCACTTCCGCGTCGATGGGACACTCCACGCCTGCGAGGTACAGCCCGTGCGAGAAGCCGTCTGTCCACGGCAGGAACGAACGGGTTTCGTCGCTCATCACGCCCCAAATGCCGAGCAGCGCGCCGTTTTCGTCACGGCTGGCGACGGGGGAGACTTCGTCGAAGTGGGCGTTCGCGTCTGACCAGAGCATGGGGATGAAGCCTTCGCCGTCGTCTGTCGAGCCTTCGATGCCGATGACGGCAAAGGAGGGCTTGACGATTTTTTGAATGTTGAGGGATGATTCCATGGTGATACCTCCGATGCTATCCTATTCCCGATTCCGCCACAAGTCATTCTTGCGAATCTTTACCCGCGGAATGTTCGTCGTCAAGTCCACCTCATAGATGTCTTCCTCCGTCGGATGCAGAATCACATGCACCTTCTGCCCCAGCGCCGGTTCAATGGTGGACGTATGAAACAAAATCAGCGCATTCCCCGTGCTCGGATGCGTACATTGCAGCTCAATAAAGAAGCGATTGTGTTTGACGGGTGCAGTGTAGCTGACGGTCGCTGCCGTGTGTAGCCCGATTCGCCGCAGTTCCCAGCGCGGCTTCAGGCGCTGGAAAAAATCGACGATGGCGGCAGGGGAGAAGGAGCGCAGCATCGTGCGGCGCAGGAGCAGAGCGCCCGTGAGCATCCACAGCGGCAGCGGCGCCGACGCAAGCAGCGCAATGGGATAGCCCAGCGCAGCGCCCGCAATGCCGATGGCGCACAACACTTCCAGCGCGACGAACGTCCACCGGGAGAAGAAGCAGTGCCGGTGCAGCGCGTTCGCCGCCGCCCAGCCCAGCACGATGCCCCACGCCAGCGGCGCGAGCAGCAGCACGAACCCGGCGAACGATGCGCCCGTTGACCCGCGCGACATCAGATGAACACCGCCGAATGCCAGCCCCCCAAGCAGCAGATAGAACCCCGCCCAGCTGTACGGGCGGAGCAGAAACGCCTGCCAGAGCGGCGTTGCGCCCTCCACGGCATAGCGGACGGATGCACGCAGGTAACGGCAGGCATACAGCGTCAAATGCACCGTTAGCTTCGGCAGCCACAGCAGCGCATCCAGCAGCATGTTCAGCAAGTCGCCGACCCCATGCGGACGGAGGAAGGGGAAATCAGGGCGCGCAGAACGGAGCAGCTGCATCGTCTTGCGCAGCGATTCGCCCAGCGGCGGCAGACGGAATTTCCGTTTCGGGGGCGCGGACGGCGTGTCCGGAGGCACATCGAACGGGATGTCTGGCGGCATGGTGTCGAACGAATCCGCCGCAGGGTACGGGATGAACTCCTCAGGCGAATAATACTCGCGCGTTCGGCGCCGGCGCGGGGGTTCGTCCGCATTCATGCGGCGGCGGCAGGGCGCGACTTCGTTTTCCTCCGGCGTATATGCCCGATCAGCCCGGCGCCGGCGCGGCGTCTGCTCACTCATGGGGCTGCCTCCCTTTCGTATGCGTCGCACAGGGACTTTGCGTCGCCCTGCGCGCGGATTCTACCGTGCTCCAGCCAAATCACGCGGTCGCAGAGTTCGCGAATCTGGCTTAAATTATGGCTGACAAACAGCACTGTCGCGCCGCCGGACATGAGCTCAAGCATCCGCGCGCGGCTCTTGCGCTGGAAGCGCTCGTCGCCGACGGCAAGAATTTCATCCACAATCAGAATATCAGGCTGAACGACGGTGGCGATGGAGAAAGCCAGCCGCGCGAGCATTCCGGACGAGTACGTTTTCAGCGGGCGGTCGATGAAACGATCGAGTTCGCTGTACGCAATGATTTCCGGCGCTTTGTCGTGCAGAAAATCCTTCGGGTAGCCAAGAATTGCGCCGTTGAGGAAGATATTCTCCCGCCCGGTGAGTTCCGCGTCGAAGCCGCTGCCGAGTTCGAGCATGGGGACGAGCGTGCCTTGCAGGGTGACGCTGCCACTGGTGGGCGGGTAAATGCCGCTGATGATTTTGAGCAGGGTGGATTTTCCCGCGCCGTTATGGCCAATCAGCCCGGTGACACTGCCCTTTTCGGCGGTGAAGGACACATCATCGAGGGCGCGGAAGGTGGTGGCATGCGTCTGGCGGCGGAGGGTGTCGACGACAAACTCCTTGAGGTTGGTGGTACGGTTCTGGTCGATGCGGAAATCCATCGTAATGTGGCGGGCTTCTACCAAGGGGATTCACCTCCTTGCAATCTTCTTTCCTTTTTATTTGCGGGGAGCAAAGTTGACTTCTTTATCAATACTGGTCTTTATTGCGGCAACCAGAGGGCAATGAGAACAGACGAAGTCTGCGGTCGCCCTCTGGACTCCTTCGCCCGTCGCCAACTTCCTACTAAATTTTTGCCGAAAGTTTTTTAGTTGGTGTGCCTTCGGTTCCTTTTTATAAGCATAACCACACCGTTACATGGAAGGGCACCGAAGGGGTGGAGGGGGCGATCGGAAAGCCCCCTCCTCGCGCCCGCAGGCGCGAAATCCTGCGAATATAATTCTCCATCAACCAAGAAAAATCCTCTTGCCAAATGCAAAACTGACAGAAATTCCTTTCTGCTTCCGCCCCTTGACGGGAGGGCGCGGGTGGGCTATACTTATCCCGTATGGAAAAGGGGAGGAATCTGGATGGAAATCATTGCACGAATCGAAAACGGCTTTCGGGAGAAATTCGGCGTACCGCGGCAGTCGGGGCTTGTGCCGGAGGTGATTTCCCGCGTCGTGATGGCGGAAAAGTACAGCGTCCGCGAGGCGTTCCGCGGCATTGAGGATTACTCCCACCTGTGGCTGCTCTGGGAGTTCGACCGCGCGCAGCAGGATGATTGGCGGCCGACCGTGCGTCCGCCGCGGCTGGGCGGCAATACCCGATTGGGCGTGTTCGCGACGCGCTCGCCGTTCCGCCCGAACCGCATCGGTCTGACGGTTGTCCGCTTGATTCGCATGGAGGAGGAGAACGGGCGCATCACGCTCGTCGTCTCCGGCGCGGATTTGATGGACGGCACGCCAATTGTGGACATCAAGCCGTACCTGCCGTATGTGGACAGCGTGCCGGACGCGGTCGGCGGGTTCACCGAGCAGACCGAACGCCATCGCCTGACGGTGGATTTTCCGGAGAAGCTCAAAAAGTATGTTCCCAAGCAGAACCTGCCCGCCGTGATGGGCTTGCTCGCGCAAGACCCGCGCCCGGCGTATCAGCATGACGGAAAGCGCGTGTACGGCGTGCCGTATGGCGAGGTGGATATTCGCTTTGTCGTCGAAGGAGACACGCTGACGGTGGTGGAGGTCGTGCCGTACACGGAAAAGGAACAGAAAAAATGAATACGAATCGCTGGATGCAGGAGGTCAATGCGCGGTTTCCGGTGCGCAAAAGCAAGGTACAAAAGGCGCACTTCCGCCAGTATGTGCTGCAAAAGGCGCAGGAAATGGGCTATACGGCGAGGATGGAGGAAAACAAGGCAATCTGCACGAACCGCAATATCGTCGTGGGCGATGTGGACAAGGCGAAAGTGCTTGTTACGGCGCATTACGACACGCCCGCAACCGTCGGGCTGCCGAATCTCATGCTGCCCATGAATCGCCCGATGTTTTACCTCGTTCAGGCGCTGATTGCGCTGGTGATGGTGGTGCTCATCTTCATACCGACGGGGATTGTGGAAAAGCTCACGGGCAGCATCTTCTGCACGGAAGCGACGCTGATTGGGCTGTACTGCCTGATGATGTATCTGCTGCTGGCGGGCGTGCCGAATCCGCACAACGTCAATGACAACACGTCGGGCGTATGCGGGGTGCTGGCGCTGATGGAATCGTTCGCGGCGGAAAAGCCGGAGGAGATTGCGTTCGTGCTGTTCGACAACGAGGAGAAGGGGCTGCTCGGCGCATCGGGGCTGGCGAAAGCGCATAAGCAGGTGGCAAAAAAGACGCTCGTGCTGAACATGGACTGCATCGGCGTGGGGGAAGCCATGCTGATGCTTGTGCCGAAAGCGGCACGGGAGAAGTATCCGGCACTGGGCGAGACGGCGCGGAAAAGCAGCGGTATTCCGGTCGTCCTTGGCGACATGGAGAAGTGCAATTTCTCCTCCGACCAGAAGCGCTTCAAGCTCGGCGTGGGCATCTGTGCCTGCCGCAAGAAAAAGCATGTAGGCTGGTACTGCAGCAAAATTCATACCAGACATGACACGACGTACGACGAAATCACCCTGCAGGGCGTGGCGGACACGGTGGAAGCCGTCCTCCGGCAGGTCGTCGGGAAGGAGCAAGCATGACCATACGCGAAGAAATCGACGCGCAGTTCCCCATCCGCAAAACGACGGCGCAGAAGCGGGCGTTCGAGAAGTGGGCGATGGCGAAGATGCGCGAAATGGGGTATCGCCCCTATGTGGACGGCATGAACCGAAAGGACAAGCTGCGCCACCGCAATATCGTCGCCGGCGACCCTCAAAATGCCGAACTGCTCATCAGCGCCCACTACGATACGGCGGCGACCATCGGCGTGCCCGATCTGCGCATCCCCCGGAATTTCCCGGTGTATATCCTCGCGCAGGGCGCGGTGCTGCTGGGAATGCTGCTGATTTCCCTGCTGATTGGCACGGCAGTCGGGCTGGCGACAAAGAGCGGCGATTGGCTGATTCTGACGTTCTTTTTTGCCTATCTGGCGCTGATGCTGCTGATGATGTTCGGCGCGGCGAACAAGCATAACGTCAATGACAACACATCCGGCATTGCCGCCCTGCTGGAGACGATGCAGCGCCTGTCCCCTGAAGCGCGCGAAAAGACGGCGTTCATCCTCTTTGATCATCAGGAGACGGGCAGCCGCGGCGCAAAGAGCTACGGCGCACAGCACGTCGAAGTGCAGACGATGAAGCTGCTTGTCGACCTCAACTGCGTCGGGGATGGCGACACGTTTGTCATCAGCGCCCCGAAAATGGCGCAGGACAAGCCGGAATACGCCGCCGTCCGCGAATCCCTTGAAGAAAACGCAATGGCATCCGGCGTGTCGACGCAGTTCTTCGGGCGCGCGGGTGTGCAAGGCGCGGGCGATTATCGGCGCTTCGTGTGCGGGGTGGGTGTATCGGCATACCACCACAGCGCGGGGGTGGGACTCATCACCGGGCGCATCCACACTTCCCGCGATACCGTCTGCCGGCAGGAAAATTTGGACTATCTCGCCAAAAGTCTCGCCGACGCGGCTCAAAAAATGAATGATTTGTAACAATTTGCCGAACAAGCGGCATTTTTCAGCGCTTTTGCTTTGCAATTTGTACCGGAATATGCTACAATAGTGAATAGAAAGGCTCCCTGTTGGCGAGACTGGAAGAGGAGGAAGCAGCATGCTGCCGAAAGTTTCCAAGGGATTCCGCGCCATTTTTGTCGTGGTGATGTGTGTGGTGTGCGTGGCGCTGTGTGTGCTGGCGGTTCGGCTGGTGCAGCAGGGCGAGCAGCTTCGGCTGACGCAATTGCAGCTGGATGCAAGTCTGGCGCGGTTGAAGCTCCAGCAGACGCAGCGCGCGCAAATCGACGTTGACCTGCCGGAAACGCTGGCGCAATTGCAGGCGGTGCAGCCCGAAGCGGATGCAGCGTCCGCGCGCGAGCAGGAACTCCGCGCCCAGCGCAAGGCGCTCCGCAGCGAAAATGCGGAATTAGCAGCGCAGGCGGAAACGCTCACGCAGCAGCTCGCTCTCCTTCGGACCCCGGACAGTGAGCTGATCGGAGAGGTGGAGACGCTGCAAAAGACGCTTTCATCCCTTCAGGCGCAGGTGGACGCCGCACGGCAGCTCCTTGGGCAGGCAGAGGAGTGAGCCTATTCCCCAATTCACTTGCGCTATCTGCTTGCGCATTCGCATTTGGGAATAGTATACCAGCCGCATTTATTCACAGCCTGAGATTCGACTGACAAAGCAAGGAGGAAGTTCCCATGTCCGAAAACAAGTCCCAGACGCCGGCACAGAACACGCCGGAAAACAGCGAGAAGAAGAAAGTCTCCCTGTTTGCACTCATCGTCGTGCTGGTCGTGGCGGTCATCGTGATGGTCGCGTTGTTCGTGCGGTCGAATAACCTGTCCAGTCAGCTGGATGAGGTCAACGGTCAACTGGCCGCCAGCAACACCGAACTCCAGCAGACCATTGCCGACAAGGAGACGGCGCAGGCGGAACTGACCACCGCGCAGAACGACCTCCGCGAAGCGCAGCTGGTGCTGGAAGAATCCACCGCAAAGGTGGCGGAGCTGGAAGCCCAGCTGGTTGTGCTGAACGACGAAAACGAAGCGAACAAGGCGCAGGTGGAAACGCTGACTGCTGAACTGGACAACGCAAAGGCGAATCAGGCGGCGGCGCAGGGCTACCTCGACAACGTGTCCGCGCAGCTGGATGAGCTGATGCAGAACCTCGGCTTGGCGCAGAGCGCGCTGAACGGCGAAGCGACGGAAGAACCCACCGCCGAACCCGACGCGACGGAAGAACCCGCCGTCGAGCCCGAAGCGACGGAAGAACCCGCCGCCGAACCCGACGCGACGGAAGAACCCGCCGCTGAGCCGGATGTGACGGAAGAACCTGCTGTTGAGCCAGAAGCGACGGAAGAACCCACCGCCGAACCCGAAGCGACGGAAGAACCCGCCGCCGAACCCGAAGCGACGGAAGAACCCGCCGCCGAACCCGCTGTGACGGAAGAACCCACCGCTGAACCGGACGTGACGGAAGAACCCACCGCCGAACCCGAAGCGACGGAAGAACCCACCGCTGAACCCGACGCGACGGAAGAACCCACCGCCGAACCTGACGTGACGGAAGAACCCACCGTCGAACCCGACGCGACGGAAGAACCCGCCGCTGAAGGAAGAGTTCTTACCACCACCATCACGTCTATGCTGCCGGACGAATACACGCTTGATGTTGAACTGCATCTGGATGCGAACAATGTGGTGACGGAGTTGAAGCTGACGCTGGAAAATGAAATCGAAGGTCTGACGCAGGAAATGCTGGACGCCTTCGCGGAGCAGTTCGTCGGCAAGCAGCTGCCGGTTGTCCTGCACGCGGATGCGGATGAGACGACTGCGGAAGAGCAGATTGTCGAAGGCATGGAGAATCAGCTGGAGAACAGCCGCGGCATCGTTGAGATGCTGAACAAGCTGGCAGAGCAGTAATCCCCTGACACATCGCGCCGCCCCGCTGATTGAATATGGTCAAGCGGAGCGGCGCTTTTTGCACTTGTGTTCCTTTTCAATCAATGGTATAATAGAAGTGGACGTGTATGTCCGAGCAGATATATCAACGATCGACGACCAATGGAGGCTGCACATGAAAAAATGGTTCTGTGCGCTGGGCATGATGCTGGCGCTGCTGATGTCCGTCGCGCTGGCGGATGGCGTGAAAGTTACCTTTGCCGAGAAAAACGGGCAAATCAACGGCGGCTATGATTATACGATGAAGCTGAACGTGTCGCCCGCAAGCGACAAAGACCTGACGGTTTCCCTGACCTGCGACGGCTTGGACGGCGCGTATTCCGTGGTCATCCCGGCAGGGAAGAAGAGTACCATGCTGACCGTTCCGACGCAGGTGGTGGAGGAGCGCGGCAAGGTCGTTTTTGAACTGCAGAGCGGCGACGGCTACACCGGTGCGGGCAAGCACACGCTGACCATCCAGCGCCTGCCGAACGTGCAGTTCTATCTGGGCATTAACTTTGGCACGGTGGGCAAGAAGATGAGTGTCCGCATGACGGTGACGAATTCATCCACCATCGTCAAGGGCAACAACACCTTCCAGCTGCGCGATGACAAGGGTACAGTGCTGGCGGAAGCGAAGTGGTCGAATCCGAGCGGCGACATGAGCTTCTCCATCACCCCAACCGCTGATATGGAGGGATACACTCGCCTGAGCGTGTGGCTGGGCGATCGCTGTGTGGCGGATGGCGGTTACCTGACCGTCGTTGCGAAGGGACAGCGCGCCGTCAAGAACGTGGAGACGGAGCGGAAACTTGTCGGCATCGGCATGGACTGCGGTTTCGGCGGCAAGAACACCGATCAGGTGCTGGAAGTGCTGGCGAAGCACAACACGAATATCACCTTCTTCATGACGGGCTATTTCGTCCGCACGTTCCCGGAGGAATCCAAGCGCGTGCTGGCGGCGGGCAATGAAATCGGCGACCACACGAACACGCATCCGCAGCTGACGAAGGAACGGCCATACAGCATGATGCGCCAAATCGTTTTTCCGGCGGAGACCATGGCGGAAACGCTGGGCGTCTCGCCACGCCTGATGCGCCCGCCGTACGGGGACGTGAACAGCAACGTCATCAGCGTTTCGCGCGCGGAAGGCATGGAGTGCGTGCTGTGGAACATGAGCACGAAGGACTCCATCGGCAAATACACGGTGGAGGAGTGCATCAAGAACGGTACGACGCGCGCCAAGCTCGCGCCCGGCAATATTTTGCTCTGCCATCTCGACGCGAATCGCAGCTGGGAAATTCTTGATGCTGTCCTGACCTACTACGAGGAGCAGGGCTACACCGTTCTGCCGATTTCCGCGCTGATTTACGCCACGGGCGGCTCGCTGCCCCCGATGCCCTCCACCCGCGAGGCACTGCTCTACACCGACGACTACTGGCCGAACTGGCTGGCAGAACGCGGCATTGAGATTGAGACGAAGGAATAAGCAAGCAGGCTGTCCGAGAAAAACGGGCAGCCTGTTTTGTAAAAGGTGGAATGCCGATGCACATCACTGACTGGAAAGAGAATTTTATCTCGAAGATGATTACGCGCGGGCGCGATTACTGGCGTGCCGGGGCAGTGAAAAATCTGCACTGCACGCAGGAGAAAATCACTGCTGATGTAGAAGGCACGCGGCTGTATCGGGTTGAGATTACGCTGGCGGGCGATGCCGTGGCAACCATGTCCTGCACCTGCCCCTTTGCGAAAGAGGGCGCAAACTGCAAGCACATGGCGGCGGTTCTCTTTGCGGCGACCCATCTGCCGGAAGCGGAATTGCCCGCGCCGGAGTGGGAGAAGAAGCTGAACAGCCTGTCCGCTGAAACGCTTCGGGATTTTCTTCGCCCGCTGCTGAAAAAGGACGAAGCACTCCGAAATCGGCTGATGCTGTGCAAGGGAGACGAACCTGTCCGTGCGGATGAACGCCGCCTCAATTGGCAGCGCACCCTGACGCAGACGCTTCACGCCGCCGAACGCTATTCCGAAAACGAGTATGACGAATACGCGGAATATGACGAAGAAGAGGAATCACCTGTTCAGGAGCTGCTGGAGCTGATGGATGCGGAACTGGCTGATTTGCTGACACCGGAACATGCGATGCTTGCGTTTGAACTCGTTTGCGACACGGCAATGATGTTTGAATCCGCCGATGAAATTCTTGAACAGGAGGATATCGAAGACGCTTGCCGCGATGCATGGATGCAGATTCTTGCCATCGCAGCACCCGACCAGCAGTCGGCAATGTACGAGTGGTTCGCCGCTGCATTCCGGACGTGGCAGCCGATGCCGTATTTCACCGCGCCGCTGGCGTTCTTGTTTTCGTATCCGTGGGACGAAGCGATTCATCAGCGGAATCTTGCGCTGCTGGACGAGAAAATTGCCGAATGGAAGCCGAATGCGCAGGAACGCGGTGGAAGCGCGATGGTGAATCTGCTGAATCAGCGTGAAAAAACGATGCAGCAGCTGCACGCTTCGCAGGAGGACATCATCAGCTTCTGGCATTCGCATTGGGATGTGCCGTATGCGCATGACCGGACACTGAAAACGCTGATGGCGGCGGAAAAGTGGACGGAAGCCATCGAGCAGGTCAAGGCGGATTTGCAGACGTTCGCCAGGGAATATATGCCATGCAAGCAGCGCCGCGAACAGCTGATTTTGCTCTATCAGCGCGCGAATCAGCCTGACCTTGCGCAGCAGGCGATTCGGCAGTACATTGAGCAGTACAATCAGTACAGCATGGAGCAGATTGATGCGCTTCGAGCGACGCTTCCCGCCGATGCGTGGCGCGACGAGGCGGAACGTTTGATGAAACTGCCGACGACAAGCACTATCCGCCTGCCCCTGCTGGCATCCATTGAGCAGTGGGAGCAGCTGCTCCAGCGGATTCAGCAACACGGCAATTTTGAGGGACTGTGTACCTATTTCGACCCGCTGATGGCATGGAATTCCGCCCGCACGCTGGCACTCTACCGCGACATGGTGAATCGCGCTATGCAAGCGGCTTCGTCGCGCGCCGCCTACTGCGAGATCATCCAACAGCTGGAACGCATGAAAGGCACCGACGAGGGAAGAAAGATAATTGCTGACCTTGCTGAACAGTGGCGCAGGGACTACAAGCGCAAGTGCGCACTGCTGGACGAATTGCAGAAAGCGGGATACTGACAAAAAACAGGCTGTCCGAGCAAAACGCTCGAACAGCCTGTCTTTTCTTACTTACTCCGCCGGGAACAGGAATCCAGCCGTCATTTCCAGATGGTTTTCGCCCGCATAGTCCGGGAAAACCTCGTACATCTTCGTGGTGAAATCCGCCGCGGACGCTGCCGGTTGCAAGCGTCACGGTGGTGCAGGTCGGGGTGCTCACTTCCGCCAGCGCAGCGGACAGCAGCAGCAAAATCATCACCAGCAGGGAAATCAGTTTCCTCATGGGTTCCTCCAAGGTGGGGCGTTCGGGGAAAGGGGTTATCTTGTGGCCACGATGAAAGGATACACCATTTGTGCTATGGGCACAAGTACGCACTTTTTGGTGACTGGGGGGGAGGATTCGCTGCGAGGGCAAAAGAAAAGCACCGATTCTATCGAACCGATGCTAATCTGGCGGAGAGTTAGGGATTTGAACCCTAGGTGGGGTATAAGCCCACACACGATTTCCAGTCGTGCGCCTTAGACCACTCAGCCAACTCTCCATATGAAGCTCACATTGCGGCGGGTCATCCGCAACATTGATTATTATAGCGCGAATCGGGGCGTTTGTCAAGGGAATTTTCGTGATTTTTGCAAAAAATCCGCGCGAGTGAGGGCGAACGCAGAAAAAGGACTGTGAGCGGAGAAAAGTGCCCGCGCAGCAGTCCTTTTGCGGTTAAATCAGGAACATCCAGCCAAGCATTGACATCATCGCGGCGATATGCAGCGTGCCGACGATTTGCAGGGGGAACATGACGATGAAAATCGGGAGAATCGTGAACACGAGCGCCCAAATTGGGAAGCCAATCGCGCCGGTGATGATAGCAACCATCAGCGTGATGTAGAACGTAATCATTCCCAAAGAACACAGGCGCAGGGATGCGCCGCTGCCCATCAGGTCAAGCATCATACCCTTGGCACGTTCGTCCCGCCCATATTTGAGGAACATGTACTCCGCCAGCCCGCACTTCAAGTGATACGCGGAGCTGACGATGCACGCGAACGTCGTGCCCGCGAACAGAATTGCGCCGTACACCGGGGCTTTCTGGTACGCATACGCCGCCAGTGCCGCGTATCCGCAGAACTCCAGCACGATGGCAAACACGCCCAGCACGCCTGAACGCATCGGCACACTTGGCGAAACGCCCTCCATCAGCTTCGCAGCGTAGTCGCCTTCCTTCAGCTTGCTGTAGTTGGCAAGTTTCAGCGTGCCGTTGGGGAAGATACTCAGGATGCGGTCGCAGTACATGTTGATGGCGTGGCCGATGATGCCCAGGGCAAGCAGGATGTACAGGATATTCATGCGCGTATGCCTCCCAATTAGTTAATTATAACTAACTGCTTCGGTTTGGAGTATAGCACACGCACCAATCCCTGTCAAGGGCGGACAAATGGTTTCGGAAGATTTTCGTTACAGCCAGCCGACCGCGTGCGCCGCCGCGCCGCCGATGCCGCAGAGCAGCATCACCAGAATTGGGTTCCATTTCTTCCAGCGCAGGACGAGGAACGCCGCGACCATCAGCACAATGCCGACGATGGACACGCCGCCGCCCGATTTCACCGCCGCGACTTGCACGATGCTCAGCGCCGCCGACGCAATCAGCGCGACGACCACGGGACGCAGCGCGCCCAGCACGTTCTGCATCGTCTGGCCGGAACGAAATCGCCCATACAAATAGGAAAGAAGCGTGACGAGAATCAGCGACGGCATGATGCACCCGAACGTCGCGACGAGCGCCCCCGGCAGCCCGGCGCAGCGCATCCCGACGAATGTCGCGGAGTTGACCGCAATCGGGCCGGGGGTCATTTCGGCAATCGTCATTAGGTTCGTAAATTCTGCCATCGTCAGCCAGCCGTGCGATTCCACGACCAGCGACTGAATCAGCGGCATGGCAGCATATCCGCCGCCGACACTGAACAGCCCGATTTGGAAAAAGACGAGGAACAGCACCATCATGCGGATACGCCCCCCTTTCGCGCCAGCAGCGCCCGGATAACACCAATCGCCGCCGCGACGAGGATGACTACGATGACGTTGACGTGAAAGACAGCGGATGCCACGAACGCGCCCGCCATCAGCAGCAGATTCAGCCAATCCTTCGACTGCACGACCTTGCCGCCAAGATTTGCCGTTACGTCGCAGATGACCGCCGCCACGCCCGACTGCATCCCCGTCAGCACCGCGCGTACCCATTCGTTCTCGGCGAACGCGGCGTACATCATAGAGATGATGCTGATGATGACAATCGGCGGCAGAATTGTCGCCAGTACCGCGACAATCAGCCCCGAAATCCCGGCGATGCGCCGCCCAACGAGAATGGCACCGTTGACGGCAATCGCGCCCGGTGCGGTCTGCGCCAGGGCAGTCATGTCCAGCATTTCCTCTTCGGTCAGGTAATGCAGCTCATCAACGAATTTTTTCTTCATCAGCGATACGATGACGAATCCGCCGCCGAAAGTGAAGGTGCTGATGAGGAGCATGGAAGAAAAGAGCGTCCAAAGACGGTGCGCTTTGGATTCCTGTTGCATCAGGGTGGTCAGCTCCTTTTTTGAAATTGAGTTTATTCAATAAAATAGAATTTGTCTGCGGCGCGGAGGTTTCGCGTCTGCGGACGCGACAAGGGGGCAATAGAAACAGACGAAGTCTGCGATCGTCCCCCCTTGACCCCTTCGCAGCGCACGCCCATGTTACAGGTTTATTGTGTTGGTTGGGAAAACGATAGGGAAACTAAGGCAACACTGCACAATTCGGCGGCGTGTCTGGCGATGTCTTTTCCGCCATCTGCGGCATGCAAATTCCTCGATTTACTGCCAGTAAACCTTCGAAATTTGCATTTGCATCTGACGAAAAATCCATTCGTCAGCCGACCACCTCATTTGTGCGGTGTTACCTAATACTATTTCCTGCGTTCGCCTGCGCCATCTGCTTGCGCTGCGAATTTGGAAATAGTATAAAAAAGGCGGGTGCGCGGAGCTTCAAACTCCATGCACCCGCTTTGCGTATATCAATAATTACTTCTTGTTTCCCCCGAACAGCCCCGTGATTCCGCCCAGAATCCCGCGCGTCACCTGCCGCGTCACTTCGCGGGTCGCGGTGCTAATCGCCGTATTCTGCACGCGCCCCAGCAATGAGTCGTTCTTCCGGGCGCGCGCGGCACGTTCTTCGCGCAGTTCATCCGCGTGCTTCCGGCGTTCTTCCGCTTGGCGATCCTTCTCGGCTTTTTCAGCCGCTTTGCGCTGCTTCTCCGCCTCGCGCTCCTGTGCCTTCGTTGTTGTCGGCGCTGCTGCGGGCTGCGCCTGAGCCGGGACGTAATTGCCCGTCGCGGGGTCAAGCTGCATCGGCATCATCTTCTGCACATACTGCCCGCTTGCCGGGTCATAGACCATCACCAGCATGTTTTGCACCTGCGGCTGCTGCACGGTCAGCACCGGGACAGGCTGCGCCTGACCTATCGGCTGCTGCTCCTGCTGATTCTGCCACGCCGGACGTGCGGGTTCGTCCGCCGCCATCCACGCGGGACGCGGCGTGCTGCCCTGTGCGGCAGGCTGTTGAACAGGCTGCGCCTGAGCCATCGGCTGCGCCTGAGCCATCGGCTGCGCAGCCTCGCGCTGCACATAATGCCCTGTCTGCGGGTCGAACACGAGGAACGCATCGGGGCGGCTGACCGTCGGCGCAGCGGTCGAAATCTGCGGCGCGGCGGCTTCCGGCGCGGGCATCTGCTCCTTCTGGAACGCACTTGCCAGCATTTCGTAGGCGGAAACGCGGTCAACCGGCGTGTCGTAAACGCCGCGGAAGGGGCTGGATTCGATGCACTCCTGCCGCACATCGCCGTCGATGGCGTTCATGGCACTCTGCGGGGGGAGGATGGTCGCGCGCTCGACGATGCTCGGCGCACCGTCCGCATCGAGGAAGGAAACCAGCGCTTCGCCTGTTTTGAGCGTGGTGATGGCTTCTGCCGTATCGAACGCGGGATTCGCGCGGAAGGTCATCGCAGCGGTGCGGACGGCCTTCTGGTCAAGCGGCGTGTAGGCGCGCAGGGCGTGCTGAACGCGGTTGCCGAGCTGCCCCAGAATGCTCATGGGAATGTCGCAGGGGTTCTGGGTGACGAAATACACGCCGACGCCCTTGGAGCGAATCAGCCGGACGACCTGCTCCAGCGTTTCCAGCAGCGCCTTGGGGCAGTCGTCGAAGAGCAGGTGCGCCTCGTCGAAGAAGAACACCATGCGCGGCTTGTCCAAATCGCCGCATTCGGGCAGCAGCTCGTACAGCTCCGACAGCATCCACAGCAGGAAGGTCGAGTACAGCCGGGGTTTGCGGTAGAGCACGTCCGCCGCGAGGATGTTGATAACGCCGCGCCCACTTTCATCAAGCTGCATCCAGTCGGCGATGTTCAGCGCGGGTTCGCCGAAGAACGCATTGCCGCCCTCGTCCTCCAGCATGGCGACGGCGCGCTGAATCGCACCGACAGATGCCATGGACACGTTGCCGTAATCGAGCGTGTACTCCTTGGCGTGCTCACCGACGTAGGCAAGCATGGCCTTCAAGTCCTTGAGGTCGAGCAGGAGCATGTTCTCGTCATCCGCGACGCGGAAGAGGATGCTCAGCACGCCTGCCTGCGTGTCGTTGAGGTTCATCAGCCGCGCGAGCAGCGTCGGCCCCATTTCGCTCACGGTCGTGCGGACGGGATGCCCCTCTTTGCCGAACACGTCCCAGAACACGGTCGGAAACGTGCGGTACTCGAACGTCGGCACGCCGCACTGCGTCAGGCGATTGGCGATATTGTCGCTGTGTGTACCGGGCTGCACCATCCCGGCGAGATCGCCCTTGATATCCGCGAGGAACACGGGCACGCCCATGTCCGAAAATCCCTCTGCCAGCACCTTGAGGGAGACGGTTTTGCCTGTGCCGGTCGCCCCGGCAATGAGACCATGGCGGTTTGCCATCTGCGGCAGCAGGCAGACGGGGTGTTCACCCGTTCCAAGCCAGATTTTGCCTTCGTAGAGCATGTGTGTTGTGTTCTCCTTTTTCCTTTTATAGTGGTACTATTGGTACTTCTTTATCGCGGCAGGGGTTTCGCCTCTGCGGAGGCGACCAGAGGGCTTTGCGGTCGCCCTCCGGACTCCTTCGCACGCACACCCATGTTACTTGGATTTTATCGAAAATGCGATTAGTGGGTGTGCCGTTACTCCTTCTTCTCATCCATCTCCGCTGTGCGTTCCGAAATAATATACCGCGGACGCTGCTTGACTTCCAAGTAGATTTTGCCGATGTATTCCCCGATGATACCGAGAAACAGGCACTGCATCCCGCCAACGAAGCATACCAGACAAGCCAGCGACGCCCAGCCAGCCACCGAATGCCCGGCAATCGCGGCAATCACTGCCCAGATAATGCCGATAAATGACAGAATCGTGATAAACAGCCCGGCGAAGAACACCATGCGAATCGGTTTGACCGATAGGCTTGTGATGCCGTCGAACGCCAGCCCCAGCATCTTCTTCAGCGGATAGTGGCTTTCGCCCGCAATGCGCTCGTGGCGCTCGTAGGAGACGCTGGTGGACTTGAACCCGACCAGCGGAACCATCCCGCGCAGATACAGGTTTACTTCGCGGAATTTCGCCAATTCCTGCAGGGCACGGCTGGAAATCAGGCGATAATCCGCGTGATTAAACACAACCTCCGCGCCCATTGCGCTGAGCAGCTTGTAGAAGCCTTCTGCCGTGAAGCGCTTGAAGAACGTGTCGGTATCACGCTTGGAGCGCACGCCGTAGACGATTTCGCAGCCGTCAAGGTACGCATCCACCATCGCGTCCATGGCGTTGATATCGTCCTGCCCGTCGCAGTCGATGCTGATGGTGATGTCGCAGCGGTCTTTCGCCTCCATCAGCCCTGCCCAGACCGCCCTTTGGTGCCCTCGGTTGCGGCTCTGCGCAATGCCTTGGAAGCACGGGTCTTTCGCGGACAGCGCCGTGATAATCTCCCACGTCTTGTCCTTGCTGCCGTCGTTGACGAACAGAATGCGGCTCTCGTCGCTGATTTTCCCCGCGTCTGCGAGCTGACGCACCTTGTCGCGGAACATGCCGCTGGTAATCGGCAGTACGCTTTCTTCGTTGTAGCAGGGAATCACAATATACAATACAGGCTTGTGTGCCACGCAGAAACACCTCCAGTATGGTTGATTATGTCTTATTATAGCACATTTTCTCCTGCTTGAACAGGTTCTTTTTGCAACAGTTTCGACGCAATTATTGTTCACAAAATATTTACAAACACTTCCGACATTCGTTACAAAGTCGTGCTATGATACGGAAAGTACTCCAAGAGGGGTGCGGCTATCAAAGGAAGTGTGCTTATGAATCAGGCGGCAATTGGTCAGTATATCGCAGGCAAGCGCACTGCGCAAGGAATGACGCAGGAGCAGCTGGCGCAGAAAATTGGCGTATCGCAGAAATCCTTGATGCGCTGGGAAACGGGCAAACGTCTGCCCGATGCTGATGCGGTGGAAGTGCTCTGCACGGCGCTGGGTATCACCCTGCCGGAACTGCTCAACGGCAAGGATTCGCCGCAGAAGGAAGAAATGCAGCTGACGCATGACGCACAGATGCTTGACCTGCTGCGCCGGATGCAGCGCACAGTCTATGAGCAGCATATTCTCTACGGCGTTCTGCTGATTCTGCTGGGCATCGCGAGCAACGCATTGTCTGCGCTGGTCGGCGGCAGCCATGTCAAGGAATTCTTTTCGGGTGTGCTGATGGGGATGTCCGTTGCGGAAATGCTGGCGGGGGTCGTCATCGTTGCCATCCATGTGATTCACGGAAAATGCGAGGAGTAATTAGCAATTAGAGAAATCGAGAAATCAATGCGCATTCTGCATTGCGAATTGCGCATTGAAGAAGCGGCCGCGTGACCGCTTTTTTCGTTTTGGGAAATCGCAGAAACATGCCTTTTTTCCTTGACCCCTTCGGCATTCCGATGTATAATAAACAATGGTGTATTAGCGCATTGAGCAGAAAGGGGTGAGTGTCCTGTACGCACAGGTAATTGTGGATATTGTGCATGAGAATGTTGCGCACACGTTTACCTACCGCATTCCGGACGGCATGACGCTCACCGCCGGACAGCGCGTGGAAGTTCCGTTCGGGCGGATGCGCAAGGAGGGGGTCGTCCTCTCCCTGACGCAGGAGACGGACGTGCCGCCGGAAAAGCTCCGCGACATCCTCCGCCCGCTGGAGGATTATGCCGCTATCTGCCCCACGCTGCTGACGCTCGCCCAGCAGATGGCGGACGACGTGCATTGCCCACTGGCGGAAACGCTGCGGCTGATGCTGCCCGCCCAAATGCGCGGTGGACGCATTCAGGTGAAAACGCAGACGGTCGCGCAGGCCGCGAAGCCGCGCGAAATGCTGGAAGCGGCGGCACTGGCGGAGAAACGCTCGCCGAAACGGCGTCTGCTGCTGACGGTCTTATCCGACGGGCGGACGCACCCGGTGGAGGAATTGAAGCTGCTCGTCCGCGAACCGCTGCAAGCGCTGCGCCAGATAGAAGCAGCCGGACTAATTGCCCTGCGGGAAGAAGAAGTGCTGCGCCGACCGGGCGGCAATACGCCGGACACCGCCGTCCCTGACCCGCCCCTCACGCCGGGGCAGGAGGAAGCGCTGTCTGTCATGCTGCCGGATTTGCGCAGTGGACAGGGGAAATATCTGCTCCACGGTGTGACGGGCAGCGGCAAAACCGAGGTGTTCATCCGCCTCGTGCGCCAGACGCTCGTGCAGGGGAAATCCGCCATGATTCTCGTGCCGGAAATCGCTCTCACGCCGCAAATGGTCATGTGGTTTCGGGCGCGGTTCGGGGCGGTTGCGGCGGTGCTGCACTCACGGCTCAGTGCGGGCGAGCGCTTTGATGAGTGGCGGCGCATTCGGCGCGGCGACGCGCGGGTCGTCATCGGCGCACGGTCAGCGGTGTTCGCGCCGTGCGGGAACTTAGGGCTGATTGTCGTGGATGAGGAGCACGAATCGACGTACATCTCCGACCGTCATCCGCGATATGACGCGCGCGAAGTTGCTATCCGCCGATGCGAAAATGAGCACGCGACGCTTCTGCTTGCCTCTGCTACGCCCAGCATTCTGTCCTTCGCCAGGGCACGGCGCGGGGATTATGTGCTGCTTGAAATGCCCTGCCGTGTCGGCAACCGCCCGATGCCGCAGGTCACGCTGGTGGACATGCGCAAGGAGATGGAGAACGGCAACCGAAGCGTATTTTCCGGGCAATTGGTCGCGGCACTCAAGAACTGCGTCGCGCGCGGCGAACAGGCCATGCTGCTGATGAATCGGCGCGGGTACAACAGCTTCGTCAGCTGCCGAAGCTGCGGTTATGTCGTCAAATGCCCGAACTGCGATGTCGCCATGACCTACCACGTCGTGGGCAGCGGGCAGACCGAGGCGAAACTCCACTGCCACTACTGCGGATTCGCCGCGCTGCCGCCGAGCACCTGCCCGAAATGCGGCAGCAAGTATATCCGTTATTTCGGCGCGGGGACGCAGAAAATCGAGGAAGAATTGAAGAAACTCTTCCCACAGGAAAACGTCATCCGCATGGATATTGACACGACTTCCGGCAAGGATGGTCACGCAAAGCTGCTCGATGAGTTCCGCTCCGGGCGCGCAAAGCTGCTCGTCGGCACGCAAATGATTGCCAAGGGGCTGGATTTCCCGAAGGTGACGCTGGTGGGCGTGATTGCGGCGGATATGACGCTGAATCTGCCCGACTACCGCGCACGGGAGCGGACATTCCAGCTGCTGACGCAGGTCGCCGGGCGCGCCGGACGCGGCACACTGCCGGGGCAGGTCATCATCCAGACGTACAAGCCGGAGGATGAGGTGATTCAGACCGCCGCCGCGCAGGACTACCGCGCGTTCTTTGAGCTGGAGTTCGATCGCCGACGGACGGGGTTGTATCCGCCGTTCACGATTCTGGCGCGGCTGCTGGTGGAGAGCAATTCGCCGCAGAAGGCGCGAGAAGTTGCGACAATGCTTCATGCGCGGTGCGAGGAGCTGCTTAACGCGCATCCACTGTGGAAGAAGCGGGCGCTGATGGTGCGGCTTGACCAGCCGAGCATCACGGTTTTGCGCGGAAAAACGCGCTGGCATGTGCTGATGAAGCTGCTGGTGCATCCGGAGACGGAGCAGTTTGCCGCGGCATTGAGTGAGCTGGCGCGGGAGAAGCAGGAGGGCGCGGAGGTGTACTTTGAGTATAACCCCACGACCATGATGTAAATGTGGTTTTATTTCCCTGAAATCGCGTGAATTGTGTGGGTATCCTGTGGATAAACACGCGGAAGAAGTAAGAAGAAGTCACCAACTCAATCGCGCGAAAGGGTCAAGGGACGAAGTCCCTTGCGGAGTCCAGAGGCAGAGCCTCTGGTGGGGTTTAAGGGGTGAAGCCCCTTCGGTTCCCCTTTTATAGGAAGGAGTATTGTAACTTATGGCGATTCGGAAGATTGTGAAGATTGGCGATGATTGCTTGCGGCAGGAGTGCCGGAAGCAGGAGAAGTTTGATTTGCGGCTGAAAATCCTGCTGAAGGATATGGCGGACACGATGTATAAGGCGGAGGGCGTCGGGCTGGCGGCGCCGCAGGTCGGGGTGCTGCGTCGCGTGGTCGTGATTGATGTGGGCGATCAGGGGGACGGGCTGCTGGAACTCATCAACCCCGTCATCACCATGCGCGAGGGCGAGCAGTGCGGTCGCGAAGGCTGCCTGTCGCTGCCGGGACGGCAGGCGGTCGTTACCCGCCCGCGTAAAGTCACCGTGCAGTACCAGAACCGCGACGGCGTGTCCTGCGAAAAGACGGTCGAGGGGCTGTTCGCGCGCGCGGTCTGCCACGAGCTGGATCACCTGGACGGCAAGCTGTACATCGACGTGATGGATCGCGAACTGACGCCGGAGGAAATCGAGGGGCATATCCCGGAGGATGACAACCAGTGAGAATCGTGTTTATGGGTACGCCGGATTTTGCCGTGCCGTCCCTCAAAGCCTTGGTGGAGGGCGGATATTCGGTCGTCGGCGTGGTCACGCAGCCCGACCGCCCCAAGGGGCGCGGCAAGAAGCTCGCCATGTCCCCCGTCAAGGAGTACGCCATCCAACAGGGCATCCCTGTCCTCCAGCCGGAGCGTATCAGCCGGGATGGGTATGAGGATCTGCTGAATCTCCACCCCGATTTGTGCGTCACGGCGGCGTTCGGGCAGATTCTCTCGCAGAAAATCCTCGATATTCCGCCGCTGGGGACGATTAACGTCCATGCGTCGCTCCTGCCCAAGCACCGCGGCTCTGCGCCGATTGCGTGGGCAATGGTGCAGGGCGACAAGACCACCGGGGTGACCACCATGATGACCGCGCGCGGCATCGACAACGGCGATATGCTCCTCAAAGCTGAAACGCCGATTGACCCCGCCGAAACGTGCGGCGAACTGACGGCGCGCCTGAGCGAAATCGGTGCGAAGCTGCTGATTGAGACGCTTCAAGCCCTCGAAAATGGGACGCTTGAGCGCATTCCGCAGGACGAAAGCCAAATGACCTACGACCCCAAGCTCGAAAAGGACATGGGCGTCATCGACTGGACGCAGGACGCGGCGGACATTGTGCATCGGATTCACGGCCTGAACCCGTGGCCCGGCTGCACAAGTGCCGCCCCCGGCGGAACGTGGAAGCTGCTGCGCGCCGAAGTTGCGGACATGAGCGGTCAGCCCGGCGAAGTCCTTGCGGCGGATGGCAAGGAAGGGCTGATTGTCGCGGCGGGGAAGAACGCTGTGCGCGTCCGCCAGCTGCAAGTGCCCGGCGGAAAGCCGATGGATGCACGGGATTATCTGCGCGGTCACGCAATGGCCGCTGGAACAATGTTGAAAGAGGATACGGAAAATGAGTGACGAGAATCGACAGGGCAGCGGCAATTTCCGCGCAAACAACGGCGGACAGAAGCGTCCCGCGGGTGGCAATCGCATGAGCGGAAACCGTACTGGCGGCAAAAATTTCGGCGGCAAGAAGCCGTTCAGCGGCGAGAAGCGCTCCTTCGGTGGCAGCAAGCCTGCGTTTGGCGGGGAAAAACGCTCTTTTGGTGGGGATAAGCCCGCGTATAACGGGGAAAAATGCTCCTTTGGTGGAAATAAGCCTGCGTATCATGGCGAGAAGCGTTCCTTTGGTGGCGATAAGCCCGCGTACAATGGCGAAAAGCGCGCCTTCGGTGGGGACAAGCCCGCGTATAACGGCGAAAAGCGCACCTTCGGTGGGGACAAGCCCGCGTATAACGGCGAAAAGCGCGCCTTCCGTGGGGACAAGCACAATGATGGCGACAAACGCCCGGCAAAGTCGGGCTTTGGTGGGGAAAAACGCCCGTATGGGGATAAAAAGCCGCCCTTTGGTGGAAAACCGGGATTCCGTTCCGGAGAAAAGCACCCCTACGGTGGCGGCAATGGGGAACGCCGTCCCTATCCGGCAAAACCGGCTGCCCCGAAGGTGGAGGGCAGCGATGGTCTGCCCGCGCGCCGTCTCGCGCTCGAAGTCATCCGCGCGGTGACGGAGAACGACGCGTATGCCTCCCTCGTGCTGGACGAGAAGCTGAACAAGTGCACGCTGCCGCTGGTTGACCGCCGTCTGGCGGCGCGGCTGGTGTACGACACGCTGGAGCACCTGCTGACGCTCGACTATGCGCTCAATTCGCTGATGGCGAAGCCCGACACGGACATCAAGCTGCGCAACGTGCTGCGGCTGGGGGCGTGCCAGATTCTGCTGGAAGACCGCATCCCGGAAAGCGCAGCGTGCAACACGTCGGTCGCGCTGTGCAAGGAGCTGGGCATGGAGGGACTGGCAGGCGTGTGCAACGGCATCCTGCGCAACCTCGTGCGGCAGAAGAACGAAATCAAGTATCCGGACATGGAAACGGAGCCCGTCAAGGCGCTGTCCATTCGGTACAGCGTGCCGGAATGGCTCGTGGAGCGGCTGCTGGCTGACTGGGGCGAGGACGCGGAGAAGCTCATGGGCTTCCATCAGCCGAACGCTGCCATCACCATCCGCCCGAACCTGATGAAGATGGACGAAGCCGCTTTTGAGAAGTTCCTCGGCAGCAAGGTCTGGGAAAAGGAAAAGGGGATGCTGCCCTTCTCGTGGCGCATCCGCAACATGGCGGAAATTGCGCATGACGCGGGATTCGTCGGCGGCAAGTTCTCCATCCAGAGCGAAAGCAGCATGATGGTCTGCCTCGCTGCTGCGCCGAAGAACGGAATGCAGATTCTGGATGCCTGTGCCGCGCCGGGCGGCAAGAGCTGCCTGATGGCGGAAATGATGCAGGGCACGGGGCGCGTGCAGGCGTGGGAGCTGCATCCGCACCGGGCGGATTTGATTGCCGCGCAGGTGCAGCGTCTGGGGCTTGAAAACGTGCGCCCGATGACGCGCGACGCCCTCAAGCACCGCGAAGAGCTGGACGGCACGATGGACATTGTGCTGCTGGATGCGCCGTGTTCGGGGCTTGGCGTGATGAGCGAAAAGCCGGATGTGAAATACCGCGTGACGGCACAGAGCGTCGATGAGCTGGTGCAGCTGCAAAGCAATCTGCTGGACGCGGTCTGCCCGTATGTGAAGAAGGGCGGCACGCTGGTGTACTCCACCTGCTCGGTGCTGAAGGACGAAAACGTGCGTCAGGCGGAGAAATTCCTCGCGCGTCACCCGGAATTTGAGCTGCTGCCGCTGCCGGAGACGATTCCGGCTTCCGTGCGGCAGTATGAAACGACCGGCTTGCAGCTCCTGCCGCAGCGTGACGGCATCGAGGGCTTCTATATGTGCCGGATGCGGAGGAAAAAGGCATGACCGAACTGACAGGCATGACGCCGCAGGAGCTGTCCGACTGGTGCAAGGCGCAGGGAATGCCCGCTTTTCGCGGCAAGCAGATTTTCCGCTGGATTCATCAGGGCGCGGATTTTGACGCGATGACGAATCTGCCGGCGGCGATGCGCGCGCAGCTGAAGGAAATCGCTGTGGCGCAGCCGGTCAGCATCATTGACGAGCGGAAAAGCCAGATTGACGATACGGTGAAATTCCTCTTTGGTTTGAAGGATGGCAACTGCGTCGAGGGTGTGCTGATGCACTACCACCACGGCTATACGCTGTGCATCTCGACGCAGGTCGGCTGCCGCATGGGGTGCAAGTTCTGCGCCAGCACGCTGGAAGGGTGCGTCCGCTCGCTGACGGCGGGGGAGATGCTGGGCGAAGTGCTGGCGGCGAACCGGTATCTGGACGGCAAAGACCGCGTCCACAATATCGTGCTGATGGGCAGCGGCGAACCGCTGGACAACTACGACAACGTCTGCCGATTCCTGCGCCTGCTGCGCGAGGAGGACGGCGTGAATATCGGCTTGCGCAATGTGAGCCTCTCCACCTGCGGGCTGGTGCCGAAGATGTACCAGTTCGCGGAGGAGAACCTGCCGGTGACGCTGTCGGTGTCGCTCCATGCGCCGAACGACGAGATTCGCCGCCAGACCATGCCCGTCGCCAATGCCTACCCGATGGACGAGCTGCTCGCCGCTTGCCGGAATTACATCGACAAGACCGGGCGGCGCGTCATCTTCGAGTACGCACTGGTGGGCGGCGTAAACTGCGAGGAAAAGCACGCGATTGAATTGGCGAGCCGGCTGCGCGGAATGCAGTGCCATGTCAACCTGATTCCGCTCAACGCCGTGGAAGAGCGCCACTTGAAGGGCGTGAACGAACAGACCGTGCAGCGCTTCCTGCACAAGCTGGAGGAGCTGCACATTTCCGCGACCCGCCGCCGCGAAATGGGCGACGACATTGAGGGCGCGTGCGGTCAGCTGCGCCGCAAGACACTTACTACTCTACACGACCCGCAGGGAGAAGAAGCATGAGCCGCAAAATCCGTTTCAGCAAGGAGAGCCAGAGCTCGCTGAATGATTTCTTCGTTCACCGCAGTCCGGAACAGCCGAAGTCCAAGGCGGAAGAGAATCTGCCCGCCGGGATTCTCAGCGCCTTCCGCACGGACGTGGGCAAAGTGCGCGCAAACAATCAGGATGCGCCTATTGTGTCGGAGAAGCTGCGCTTGTACGGGGTGGCGGACGGCATGGGCGGCCACAAGGGCGGCGAAGTAGCGTCCACCAGTGCGCGCGACGACCTGCTGCGGGAGTTGGAAGGGAAAACGCCCTCGGTCGCGGCGCTCTCCGGCGCGATTGAGGAGGTCAACCGCCAAATCTACCATCAGCAGGAGCATGACGACGCACTGACCGGCATGGGCACGACGCTCTCCGTCCTCTGGATGAGCGACAATTTCGTGTACATCGGGCATGTGGGGGACAGCCGTGTGTATCTGCTGCGCGACGGCGAGTTCAAGCAGATGACGCTTGACCACTCTCTGGTGGAGCAGCTGGTGCGTGAAGGCGTGCTGACGGAGGAAGAGGCGCAGAATCACCCGATGCGCAACATCATCACCCGCGCGATTGGCACGGATGAATCGGTGGAGGTGGACGTGGTGGTGGAGGAGCGCCGCAAGGGCGACCTGTGGCTTGCCTGCTCCGATGGTCTGCACGGCTTAGTGGATGACCGCCAAATGCGCGATGCGCTGCGCCAGTATGCGCCGGAAAAGGCGGCGGATGTGCTGCTCAAAGCCGCACTGGATGCGGGCGGACGCGACAACGTGACGCTCGTCATCGTGCATGACGGGGAGGAACCGGCATGAATGCGCTGATTCAGCCTGGCCGCATCCTCGCCGGCCGCTACCGCATTGATCAGCAGATCGGCGTGGGCGGCATGGCGGTGGTTTACCGCGCGACCGACCTCAATACACAGCATTTCGTCGCCGTCAAAGTTCTTAAACCGGAGTACAATCAGGATGCGGAGTATGTCGCGCGCTTTCAGCGGGAGGCGGAAGCCGCGTCGAAAATGACGCACCACAACATTGTCAACCTGCTGGATGTCGGCATGGATTCCAGCGGCAACCGCTACCTCATCATGGAGTACGTCGAGGGGCAGACGCTCAAGGACGTCATCCGCGAAAAAGGGCGGCTGAGCGAAACATCGGCAGTGCAGATTACCATCCGTATTCTCTCTGCGCTGCAGCACGCACATTCCAACGGCATCATCCACCGTGACATTAAGCCGCAGAATATCCTCATGCAGTCCGACGGACATGTGAAGGTGGCGGATTTCGGCATCGCGCGCATGGCAAACAAGAATACGCTTGCCAAGGGCGATTCCGTCATGGGGTCGGTGCACTACTTCAGCCCCGAACAGGCGTCGGGCAAGGAAGCAGGGGTCACGAGCGATATTTACAGCGTCGGCGTGACGCTCTACGAGATGCTCACCGGGCGTGTGCCGTTTGACAGCAATAACCCCGTCGCCATTGCGATGCAGCACATCCACAATACGCCTGTGCCGATTCAGCAGTACGCGCCGGAAACGTCGGACGCGGTGTGCCATGTCTGCATGAAGGCAATGGACAAAAATCCGGCGTACCGCTATCAGTCCGCGTGGGATATGGCGCGGGATCTTCGCCACGCCATCAGCGGGCAGGTGGGAGAGATGGAGCCGCGCATCGTTGACGGCAGACTTCCGGGGGACGGCGAGAGCGGCGGAATGCAGCCTGCACGCCGCCAGCCCAGCAGACGCATGGTGCGCAAAAAGCACCCCGCCAGCTGGTGGGTGATTACACTGCTGATGTCACTGGTTGTCTGCTACGGGCTGTTCGTCGGCACGAAGGCGATTTACGAGCGCGTGGTCAACAGCGCAGTGGTTGACGAGTACCTTGGCATGGATGTCTCGGCGGCGCAGCGGCAGATTCAGCGCGCCGGACTGCGCCCGGAAATCATGGAAATCAATCACCCGACCATCAAGGCGGGTGAGGTCATCCTGCAAGCGCCGCAGGAGGGGACGACCCTGCGCAAGAATGACGTGGTGGTGCTGACTGTCTCGAAGGGGCCATCCACCCAGACCGTGCCGAAAATTACGAATTTGACCGTCTCGGACGCAATTACGACGCTATCCCCCTATGGGCTGACGCTGACGATTGTCGAGTATGTGGTCAGCGCGACGGTTCCGGCGGGGCGCATCATCAGCCAAAGCCCGGAAGAAGGCAGCGTGTGCATGTCAGGCGATGCGGTGAGTGTGTCGGTGTCCGGCGGGATGGCGGTTGTGCCGAATGTGTACGGGCGGCATCTGGCGGATGCACAGGAGCTGATTGCGGCATCGGGATTGTCGCTGAACCAGAACATCACTTTCTTGGAGACGGATGACACGACGATGCACGGGCTGGTTGCCCAGCAGTCGCCGTCGGGCGGCAGCGAGGTGATTGCCTCCGCAAAAGTGTCGCTGACGCTCTACCGCGTACCGTCGATGATGGCGCGGGCGAAGGTGCTTTTGTCCCTGCCGCAGACGGAAAGCATGATGCACGTCCGTGTGACGCTGGTGGAAAGCGGCGTGGAGTACACGGCATACGAAGGGGATTTTCCCGCCAACGCCAGCCGCGAGCCGGAGGTTGAGCTGTGCGGCAATGAGCCGGGCATGTACACCTACCGTGTCTATTGCGACGGCGAATTTGCCTATCAGCAGCAGGTGAATATGGAATGAGAGAACCAGAAATGACGCAGGAATTGCAGGCGGAACTGCATCAGGGCGTGCTTGTGCGCTTCTTCGGCGGCTTTTATGTCGCGGCGGATGCGGACGGGCAGGAGTACACGCTCCGCTGCCCGAAAAAATTCCGCCATCAGCGCCTGTCGCCCCTTGTGGGGGATGCGGTGCGCTTTACGCCGGGGCAGGGCGAAGAGGAAGGCTGGCTGGTGGAAATTCTGCCGCGCAAGACCGAGTGCATCCGCCCGCCTGTGGCAAATGTGACGCTGCTGCTTGTGAGCATCTGCCCGTCGCCTGAACCGGATCTGCTGCTGGTAGACCGTCTGCTGGCGCGCGCGAAGAAGCAGGGCATGAAAACGGCGCTCATCGTCGGCAAATGTGACCTTGACGGCGGCAAACTGCTCGCCCAAATGCAGGAGGAGTATCGCGGGGCGGACTGCCCGGTGCTGGGTGTCAGCGCGCGGAACAAGGAAGGGCTGGATAGCGTTCGGGCGCTGATGCGCGGGGCGGACTGCTGCTGTCTGGCGGGGCAGAGCGGCGTGGGCAAATCGACGCTGCTGAACGCGCTGCTTGACTTGCAGCTGGAGACGGGTGAAATCAGCGAGAAAATCCAGCGCGGCAAGAACACAACGCGCTATGCGCAGCTGCTGATTCATGACGGCATCCGCGTGCTGGATACGGCGGGCTTCAGCCTGCTGGAAACAGAGAAGGGCATGGAGCCGGAAAAATTGCAGGAATTGTACCCGGAATTTCAGCCGTACATCGGGCAGTGTCGCTTCCAGCCCTGCCTGCATGACCGCGAACCCGGCTGTGCCGTCACGCAGGCGGTGCAGGCGGGGGAGATTGACGGAAACAGGGTGGCGCGATATCGGGAACTGCTGGCGGATGTCAGGCTGGCGTGGAAGAATCGGTATCAGTGACATAAAAGCAAACAAAATCACCCTGGCGTGTGAGCCAATGGCGGTTCAGTTCACATGCTGGGGTGATTTCTTTGCTATATTCAATTATTGCTGTTCTGTCAGCCGCTTGATTTGCTTATCAAAATCAGAATTAATCCGCTGGGTGCGATTGAACACATCATATTCCGCGAAGGCTTTCTGCTGTGCCTGTGCCTGACTAATATGCCCTTTGTCGGGGAGAATATCATATCGGCGGAAGGCAAGAAACTCGTTGATGCTGGCGGCAAACTGCTCCATGGTGAAAGTGTTTTCCCGCTCAATCAAGTCTTCGATGTAATCAAAGTAGCCGGAAACAGCCCGTTCCAGCTGACGAATCTGCTTTTCATCCAGATAGTTTTTTGCGACTGTTACATCCGATTTTAGGATGCGACCATCCGGCGCATTTTTCCATGTCGTCAGTCCCATGTGTTCCTTTGTATGGTCGGCAGAATCATGCACGATTTCCGCCGCCGTTTTATGCGTAATGGCATAGTGAAAGCGATTCTGCACCATTGCATAGAACTGCTGGGTAGTTGGGGCATTGCGGTCATAGTCGATACTGCATTCTGCATAGATGTCCGTCACTTGCTGCCAAATGCGGCGCTCGCTGGCGCGAATCGAGCGCACACGCTCCAGCAATTCGCGGAAGTAATCTTTGCCGAAAGCAGTTTTGCCCTGCTTCAGGCGGTCATCATCCATGGCAAAGCCTTTGACCATGTACTCTTTCAGCACACCAGTCGCCCAAATGCGGAACTGCGTGGCTCGACGGCTGTTGATGCGGTAGCCGACGGAAATAATGGCATCCAGATTATAAAAATCAACGAGCCGCTTGACAGCTCGGCTTCCCTCTTCCTGAACTATTTCCATTTTGGAAATAGTTGAGGAAGCAAGTAATTCGCCTTCTTCATAAATATTATTCAGGTGTTTGCTGATGGCTGGTGCTTGTACGCCGAATAATTCTGCCATTGCCTTTTGTGTCAGCCAAATGGTTTCATCTCGAATGACAGCGTTTACCGTAATGTCTTCTTCGGCTGTCTTGTAGATGAGAAAATTGAAATCCGGAGTGGGCATAGATACCTCCGCGTTTGTCTAAAAACTGCTTTACTTTCTCCTCAGTTTCGCCACAAAGAACCCCTCAAACCTTTCATCCGGTCTGACGCACACGACCCCATCCACCTTTGTCGGCAGCAGCGGCACGTCAGTCAAGAACGGGTGTTCAATCGGCACAACCTCACAGATGCCCATGCTCACTGCGCTCTGCACGATGTCCTCATTTTCCATTTGCAGCACCGAGCACGTCGAGTAGACCATCTCGTGCTTCTTCGGCAGCAGGGACAGCGCCTTTTGCAGCAGCACTTTCTGCGTTTTTGCGGTCTTTGCCAGCCAGTCCGCCGTCATCCGCCGCTGCGGCTCGCCGTCCTCAAGCAGCAGCGTGCCGCTTCCGGAACAGGGCGCGTCCAGCAGAATCTTGTCGAACTTGAACAGGCTGTCCAGCAGGCGCGCGTCCTGCCGCATGATGTTCACGGCGCGCGCACCCTGCCGCGTCAGGTTGAATTGCAGGCGGTCGGCGCGAATCGCGTTCTTCTCGCAGGCGGTGATGAGCGCCTTGCCGCCGGACAGCGCCGCCATCTGCGTCGTTTTGCCGCCGGGGGCAGCCGCCATGTCCAGCACGGTTTCGCCTGCTTTCGGCGCAAGCACCAGCGCAGGCAGCATCGAGGAAAGCGATTGCAGGTAAATCGCGCCCGCGTCGTAGCAGGGCAGGGCGCGCAGCTGCTCTTCATTGCCGTCCGGCAGCAGGAACGCATCGTCATACCACGCAATCGGCTCGACTGCAATGCCAGCATCCGCGATTTCGCGCAGAACCGCCTCCCGGTCGCCTTTGAGCGGATTGACGCGGAACGTCGTGCGCTTGCGGACATAGCCCACTTCAATCTCCCGCGCAAGCTCCGCGCCGTATTGTGCTTCCAGCCGCTCATGCAGCAGCGGCGGTACTTCGGGTATCATGTGTTCCTCCTCCGCCGTCAGGACACCGGACGTTCCCGGCTCATGCGGCGCTTGACTTTGATGGGCGCGAACAGCGGCTTTTTGCCGTGCTTCTTCGCTTTGCTTTTTTTCATGCGGATGCACCTCCTGCGGATAGCTTATCCGCATTTTGCAGCCGTCATTCAGCGCATCTGGTGGATTTTCGCGATGTCCTCGGCGAGATTTGCGCTCTTGAACAGCGCCGTGCCCATGACCGCGGCGTCCAGCCCGCACTCGTGCAGCAGGGGCAGATTGCTAAGCGACACGCCGCCGTCCACCTCGGTCAGCCCGGTGTAGCCGATGGCGCGGAGCTGGCGGAGTTTGTCCAGCACGATGGGGTTGAATTTCTGCCCGCCGAAGCCGGGCTCGACCGACATCAGCAGCACCATGTCGCACAGGGGCAGCAGGGGGATGATGGCGTCCACCGGCGTGTTGGGCTTGATGGATACCGCCGTCTTGACACCCTGCGCGCGGATGCAGCGGAGAATTTCGGCGCGGTCGGCGGCGATTTCCTCATGAATCGTGATGGAGGACGCGCCTGCCCGGCAGAAGGCTTCGACGTATTTTTCGGGCTGGTCGAGCATGAGGTGCACATCCAGCGGGATGGTGAAGCGCTCATGGAGCGCTCTCACAACGCTGGGGCTGAAGCTGAGGTTCGGCACGAAATGCCCGTCCATGACGTCTACATGAAGCCAGTCTGCGCCCGCGGCAATCATGCGGGCAGCGGCGGATTCGAGGTTGAGAACATCGGCAGCGAGGATGGAAGGGGATACTATCATGGCTTGAACCTCCGAGTAGTCGATTGGATTCAGTTCATCATGCAAAATGCGCATCCTTGAGTATCTTTAGCGCCGCGGGAGCAATTGGGTCGGGAATCGCGGCAGGGCGGGCGAGGAAGTAACCTTGCAGCAAATCAACGCCTAAGCGCAGGACAGTGCGCAGTTCGGCTTCGTTTTCAATGCCCTCCGCGACAACCTGCATCTGGCGCGCATGGGCGTAGGTGACGACGTCCGTGACGACCTGCTGCTTGTCGATGTTGGAGTCAATGCCGCGGATGATGGCAATATCCACCTTGATGTAGTGCGGGGCGAGCAGAAGCAGGTTGTTGCTGTTGCTGTACCCGCTGCCGTAATCATCCAGCGCAAAGACCGCGGTTCCGCCCAGCTGACGGCGCTTGATGGCAAGCACCTCCGGCATCGTTTCTTCTTCCTCGGTAATCTCGATGACCATTTTTTTCAACATCGGGGCAAACTGACGGCGAAAATCCGCAAAATCAGCATCTGTCAGCGAAACGTTTGCAATGGAGTTGATGAACAGCTTCGCGTCGGGGGAGAGCTTGCCGCACGAGACAAGGCGCTCGAACGTCTGCGTGCCCTTGAAGAGGGTCAAATGCTCAATATCGTACAGCCGATTCTCCTCGTGCGCCAGCTTCATGATGGTTTCGGGGGAACGCAGCAGCGGCATGTTGACGCGCATCAGTGCCTCGTAAGCCACCACATGCCCGTCGCGCGCGGAGAACAGCGGCTGGAAGTGATAGAACACGCTGTTGTTCTCCAACAGCGCGGAGAACTCCTGCCGCAACTGCGCGTAGTAGGCTTCGCGGTTGTATGCACCAATGTCAAATTCGCGGATTTCGCCCTTGCGCTGCCGCTTCACCTGATAGAGCGCAAAATCGGCATAGCGTTTGAGGGTCGCGAAATCGCGGCTGTCATCCGGATACCACGCCACGCCGCCGGAAATGGCAATGTGCATCGTGTCGCCGGAAGGCAGCACGGCGGTGTAGGTGGACATGGCTTTCTGCAGGTGCGTCAAATCCGCCCGGAGCGCATCGCGGGATTCATAGCCGTGCAGCAGGACAACAAATTCGTCGCCCGAAAGCCGCGAACAGACCGCGTTCGCCGGGATATTCTCTGCAAGGCATTGCCCGGTCAGGCGGATGTAGCGGTCGCCACAGTCGTGTCCGTAGGTGTCGTTGATGCGCTTCAGGTCGTCCAAATCGGTCATCAGCAGCGCAGCATGGCGCATCTTGTCCGGGTGCGCGAACATCTCCTGTACCTTCCGCATGAACGAGAAGCGGTTGTACAGCCCGGTCAGTACGTCGTAGTCGCGCTCGTGCTCAATGCGGCGGCGCTCCTGCATGGAGGTCGTTACATCCTCCACCAGACCGACCTGCGTCCCGCGTTCTTCGCCGGAACGCAGGAGGATGTAGCGCACCGTGCCGCCCGAAGCGGGCAGGGCGTACACTTCGCCGCCGTATGCGCGGGTTACGTACTCGTGCGTCTGCTTCCAGCCGTTCAGGATGGCATCGAACCAATCCTTGTCCAGCGAATCAGGCGGTACGTCCGGCAGCGCCAAGAGGGAGAAGAAATTGTCCGTCACATACACGGTATCCACATCAGGCCGCTTCTCAAAGCCGCCGATTTCCACGCTCGCCAATTCCATAATGCGCTGGAACTTGACTGACGTGTCCAAAATCTCCTGTGAACGCTGGGTGAAGGCGGCGGAGAATTGGTCAAGCTCACAGATGCCCGTCGGGGAGAGCGTCGGCACTTGATACCGCTGATTCTGTGACGCGCTGATCTGCTTGGACAGGCGCGTAATCGGTTGTGCCAAACGCCGACTGACGATGAAGGAAGCAAAAACACCTGCCAGCAGTGTCAGTACGACGATAATCACCAGCATTTGCCGAACGCTGCCGGAAAAGCTGTACAGCTGCTTGACGGGCACAAGCCCAATCAGCAGCCAGTGCTCACCGGAGAACGGCGCGTTTCGGCTGTACAGCGCCAGCGGCTGTTCGCTGGCAAAGTAGCGTGTGCCGTCAATTGTCAGAAAGCCCTCACCGGATGCATCCTTTTGCAGTACCAGCGTGTTTCCCGCATGAATTGCTGTGTCGGACGAAGAGCAGACGGCGATTTGCAGCGTCAGCGTATCCGCGGACAGGTCGTCCGTCGTCGAGCAGAGCAGGTAACTGCCGCTTCCCTCGTTCTGCAATTCATTGGTGGGCAGCTTGCCGCGCAGGTAGGGGTCTGACAAAAGCCCGATGCCGACCACGCCATACACCGTGCCATCGGGAAGTATCAGCGGCTGGGAGTAGGAAAACACGCTGCGCGGGTCATCAGGGAGGCAGAATGGAAAGCGCGTCCAGTGACCATAATCATCCGCCGAAAGCAGAGTTTTGGCGTTCCGCGCGGTTTGATAGGGAAGATAGAGAAAGTCAGATGCTTCGCGCTGATATTCAAAGGCAGGCTGCCAAGCGCTGGCGGTGTAAAGCCCTGTGTATTGCACAAGCGTTGCCGGGGCAAACTCCAGCGAAAGGTCAGCATTGCGGTCGGAATATGGACCATCCGGGTCGAGGTCGCGCACATAAATACCGGGGAAGCGCGTCCCGTCCACGCAGTCATTCAAATCACGGCTGCAGAAAATAACATAGATGCCGCTGAGTTTTTTCGCGCGCATTTCAAACACCAGCTCCGACGAAATGGCGCGCAGAAGCGGCTCGGATGCGGCACTGCCGGAATCCAGCGTATCCAGCGAAATCGTACCGTCCGCCAAGAGCGCTTCGGTCTGACTGTTGATGTAGGTGGACAGCGCGGTCAGCTCCTGCGAAGAAACCAGAAAATTCTGCAAATATCCGCTGCGATTTTCCACCTGTTCGCACAGAACTTCCTCCGCATTGTCATCCAGCTGCGACGGCACTTGTCCGACGATAATTGTGCCGATGAGCAGGGTCAATTCAATCACCAGCACGAGCAGCAGAGAAAAGAAGATGGTGAAAAAGACAGAATGCATTTTGCGGCTCTGCGGCGCGGGAACCATGACACTTTCACCTCCTGTTTAGCGGCAATCAGGGCGATTTGATTATTCGTAGGCTTGCAGCTTCGTCAGCGTCTCCTGATACCAGCTGTCAAAGCATTCATCCGTGAGAAACTCCGCTTCAGCCTCTTCGACGCTCATCCCCGCGGCGATTCGCTCGACGACGATGGCACGGTCTGCCGCGGCTTTGTCGCTCAATGCGTATTCCAGCACTTTGCGCGCCGCTTGACAGCCCTCAAACGCCAGTGGTGTGTACAGGCGATTCTCATTGATCGTCGCGACCGCGCCCGTCAGCACCTGCTCGACGACGGGGGAGAGCGTCAGCCCGGCGGCCTTGATGGTATCTATGTTGTTTGCCGCCTTTGTCACCGGCATGTAGCCCGAACCGACGGAGAAGCTGATGTTGTTTTCCGGCAGGGTGAACCACTTGAGAAACTCCACGCTCGCGCGCACTTTTGCTTCATCGGCCGCCGTGACGACCATGCCGGCGCCCTGCTGGACAGCAAACGATTCGCCATCCGCAAACTTCGGGCAGGGGAGCACTTTCAGCGTGATGTTATGGCTCTCGGTGTCGCTGGTTATGACACGGGAGGGGAAGAACGTGCCGCTGGAGGACGAGCCGACGTAGCACAGCAGGTTGCCCGTCTTGATATCGTCGCTGCGGAAGCGCCCGGCAGCACTGAAATAGCCCTTGATGAACGGAACGTAGTAGCTGTCCCAGAGCTTGCGGATGATATTGCGGTCGAAATGCAGCGTAAGACGCCCATCGCCATCCACCTCGAAGATGGTGCAGCCCAGCTCCTGCGCGCCGATGAGCAGATAATTCGCCATTGCGTCGCACCCGAAGAGGGCCTTGCCGTCATCAGGCGTGTCGGTCTGCGCGTCTGTCCAGTTGTAGTAGCGCTCGGCGACGGCAAGCAGACCCTCGATGGTGAGCATCTCGCTTTCCTGCGTGCCGGTTGCCTCGGCAAAAGGCTGCCAGTCCGTTTCATTCAGGAAAAGCAGCTCGGTAGACTTGGCAACCGGGAAGATTTTGATGCTCCCAGTCTGCCCGAAGTCGCCTTCGGTGAGATAATTATCGACATATGCGGCGCGTTCGTCCGCTGTTAGATACCTGCTGACATCAACGACCAGCCCCAGCTTGTCTAGTGCGTAGGCGGTGTCGGCGTAGGCGGAGAAGATGTTCGGCATCGCTGCCGCGCCGACTTTTCCCTCGGCGGACTGCATGACGCTGGCTTCCAGCTCGTTCACGCTGCCTTGGCTGTACGCCTCAACAATGATGCCCTTTTCCTTGCCAACCGTTTCGTTGAAGGTTTTGACGAGCGTATTGAAACTCTCCAGCAATGTACCGTTGTAGTATGTCCAGACCGTAATGCTGATGGGCTGCGGTGCAGCGCTATCCGATGAACATCCCGTGCAGAGCAGCAGGACGATGATGCAGAGCAAAGCCAACAGGTATTTCAAATTCTTTTTCATCATGTGAAAAACTCCTCTCGCCGGCGAATTCCGACGGGAATCAGTATAGCGCGTTTTCGCAGGAAATGCAAGGCTTTGCACGTCTAAGCGAGCGGATTTTCGGAAAAACGCACATTATAAATGATAAATGAAAAAATGCGCCGGAGGAAAGTCCTTCGGCGCAGGGCAATTGCATCAACCCTTTATTCTGCTGATGAGACGCTCCGTGACGATCCGCATGTCCTCCGTCGTGCCAATCGTTACGCGCAGATACGACTGCAGGTGCGGCGTGCTAAAGTGGCGGACAAGGATGCCGTCGTCGCGCAGAAGCTGCTGAATCGGTGCGGCGTCATTTTCCGATGCCTTAACGAAGAGGAAGTTTGTACGGCTCTTGAGGACGGGAATGCCCGCGTCCGCTAATGCTTGGCGGCAGATATCGCGGTCATGGCAGATGGTGGCGACGATGCGCGCGGTGTACGCCGTGTCCAGCTCGGCTTCGCGCGCGGCGGCTTGTGCCAAACGGTCAACCGGGTAGCTGTTGAAGCTGTCGCGGATGCGCCTCATGGCAGCCATCAGGCGCGGATGCCCCAGCGCATAGCCGACGCGCATTCCCGCCAAGGCGTGGCTCTTGCTGAACGTGCGGGTAATTATTACGTTGTCAAATTCGCGCAGGAGCGGTATGGCGACTTCCTCCGCGAATGCCGCGTACGCCTCGTCAATCAGCAGCACTTCGCCGCAGTCGCGCGTGTACGCCGCCAAATCTCGCAGCACATCCAGTGGGAGCGCTATGCCGGTCGGGCCGTTCGGGTTCGCCAAGGCAATGGGGCAGGCAAGGCGCAGACCATCCACATCCACCGAAAAATCAGGCTTCATCGGCACAGATGCGACTTTTGCGCCGTACAGATTCGCATAAACTGGATAAAACGAGTACGTCACCGCCGGAATGACGACGGTTTTGCCCGCGAAAAACGCCGCAAACGCAAACGCCAGCACTTCGTCTGAGCCATTGCCGCAGAACACCCAGTCCGCCGGGACACCCTCGACGGCACTGATGGCTTCGCGCAAGGCAGTCGCATCCATGTCCGGGTACAGGCGCAGAGACGCGGCGTCGAACGAGCGCAGCACCTCAGCCACGCGCGGCGACGGCGGATACGGATTCTCGTTCGTGTTGAGCTTGATAAACTTGCGGTTTTTCGGCTGCTCACCTGCAACGTAGGGAGTCAGGCGCAGCGCTAATTCGCTCTCATACATACTCATGTCCTCCTGACCGGCACGCCCTCGCGCGCCAGATATTCCTTCAAGTCGCTGATTTTCAGGATGCCGAAGTGGAACAGCGTCGCGGCGAGGGCGGCATCAGCGTGCCCGACGGTCAGCGCGTCGCGGAAGTGCTCCATCTTGCCCGCGCCGCCGCTGGCAATCACCGGTACGCCGACTTCATCCGCAATAGCGCGCGTCACATCCAGTGCGAAACCGTTGCCCACGCCGTCGCAGTCCATGCTCGTCAGCAGAATTTCACCCGCGCCGCGTTTCACGCCTTCTGCCGCCCATTCCAGTGCGTCCAGCCCTGTGTTCTCGCGCCCGCCGCGAACGTACACGTCCCAGCCGCCGCCAGCACGCGATTTTACATCCATTGCCAGCACGATGCACTGACTGCCGAACCGCAGCGCACTCTCGGTGATGAAATCCGGGTTGCGCACGGCGGGCGAGTTGATGCTCACCTTGTCCGCGCCCAGCCGCAGCAGCGCGCGAATCTGGTCGATGTCGCTGATGCCGCCGCCGACTGTGAATGGGATGAACACCTGCTCCGCCACACGCGACACCACGTCCAGCATCGTACCGCGCTTCTCGTAGGATGCATTGATGTCCAGCAGTACCAGTTCGTCCGCGCCTGCCTCATTGTAGCGCACCGCGGCTTCCACCGGGTCGCCCGCGTCGCGGATATCCACGAAGTTCACGCCCTTGACCACCCGACCGTCGCGGATGTCCAGACAGGGGATGATGCGCTTGGTCAGCATGATTTGTCCCCCTTCCACTGCGCAAATCGCCGGAGCATATTCAGCCCGACTTCACCTGATTTTTCCGGGTGAAACTGCGTTGCCATCACGTTTCCGCGCTGTATGGCGGCGGTGAAAGTCTGCCCGTAAGTACAGGTGGCGGTCGTCCATTCCGGCGACACATCCGCCATACAGTAGCTGTGGATGAAATAGACAAACGGCGACTGCCCGCTGTCAAAGAGGACGCACGGGCGTGTGTCGAGCGTATTCCAGCCCATATGGGGGATTTTCAGCCCCGCGTCATGGAATTTCGTGATGGTGCCGGGGAACAGCCCCAGACCATCGTAGAAGCCATTTTCCTCGCTGTGCTGGAAGAGCATCTGCATTCCCAGACAAATGCCGAGGATGGGTACGCCTGCATCGGCGGCGGAGAGAATGGCGCGGTCGAGATGGAGCGCACGGATGCGGGTCATGGCATCGGAGAAAGCGCCGACGCCGGGGAGGATGATGTGGTCGGCGGTGGAAAGGGCGGAGGGGGTGTCGGTGATGAAGCAGGGGACGGCAAGAAATTCGAGCGCCTTTTGGACGCTGCGGAGATTGCCCATGCCGTAGTCGAGGATGGCAATCATGGGGGAAAACACCTCCTTGAGGGAAAAATTCGGAAGGGGGAAGGGGAAAAAAAGCAACACGCGGAAGAATTATGGTAGTGAAACCAACTCAATCGCGCGAAAGGGGTCAAGGGGAAAATTTCCTCTTGCAGGGTCAAGGGACAGCGTCCCTTGTGGGGTTTGGGGCAACGCCCCAACTG
>OLSN01000204.1_pt1 | contig 65459 bp, 57 predicted proteins | sample 1672411 | NCBI WGS metagenome assembly OLSN01 (sample SAMEA3136683, study PRJEB25190) | human gut metagenome | biome: human gut; feature: human-associated habitat; material: faeces | place: Austria | collected 2013 | reverse complement strand
TTTTGCAACTGTGGAATGGCAAGATAATAACGTTATATACAGTGTATATTAAGTACAGATATTGTATTTCTGCATGATGGGAACATAGGGAGTCCATATAAAGGCACTGAATACAGGTCATGATGGATCATTAACTACAACTCATGCAAACTCTCCTAGAGATGCTATGTCACGTATTGAAACAATGGTTATGATGTCTGGTATGGAATTGCCGGTAAAAGCAATTAGAGATCAGGCTTCTTCAGCTATAGATTTAATAATACAGCAGAGCAGACTTAGAGATGGATCCAGAAAAGTAACTTCTATTACAGAGGTTGTAGGTATGGAAGGTGATGTTGTAAGTTTGCAGGATATTTTTGTATTTGAAACAGATGGAACAACGGATTCCAGAGGAAAGTTTAAGGGACAATTTAGAGCAACAGGTGTAGTTCCAAAGTGTATTGAAAAGATTAGAGGAAATGGGGTTGTTGTAAAGAATGAATGGTTTGCAAATTAGTATGATTTTCTTCGTTGTAGTCATGATGGGTGTTACATTTGTGCTTGTTACAACGATAGTGGGTAAGATTACTGAAAACAGCAGAAATGTAAAACGAAGAGAAGATTACATTGTAGGAAAGAAAAAGGAAGAAAAAAAAGTTACAAAAACTGAGACACAAAAAAACAACAAAAAGCAGTCGATAAGTAGTAATAAAAGTGCATTTACAAAAATTAATAAAATTTTAGCTGAGGAATTGGAAAAGAGTGACATACAAAGAAAGCCGGAAGATTTTATTATAATATGGATAGTTATAACGTTTGTCCCTGGTTTATTATTTATGCTTATTTTTAAGAACCAGTTAATAGCACCTATGCTTATGATAATCGGAGCTATTGCACCAATTATGTATATGAAAAGTAAACAAAAAAAGAGACGTGATATGTTTGAATCCCAGTTGAGTGATGCATTAATGATTGCAAGCAACTGCTTAAAGTCAGGTCTTACTTTTAACCAGGCAATGGATACGATTTCAAATGAATGTGATGATCCAATAAAATCTGAATTTAAGAGAACAGTTAATGAAATAACGTTTGGTAGTACACAGGATGAGGCATTAGAAGCAATGGCAAAAAGAGTAAAAAGCGAAGATTTTGATTTAGTGGTTTCTGCAGTAAGTATTCAAAGACAGACAGGTGGTAATTTGTCTGAAATACTTGATACTATAGCTGGAACAATTAGAGAAAGATATAAAATCAGAGGTGAAATAAAGACAATGACAGGGCAAGGACGTGTTTCTGGAATTATTATTGGAGCTTTGCCAGTTGCTTTATTGCTTGTAATGAGTTTGATTAATAAAGACCTTATAATGACGTTGTTTACAACAAGAATAGGAAATATTTTATTACTTGTATCTGTTGGATTAGAGGCTTTGGGCGCATTTGCTATTAATAAGATTGTTACGATTAAGTTCTAAAAGGAGAAGAAATGTATGGAATTTATGGTATTGGCAATTAGTGTATTAGTTTTCTTTATTGTTTCGTCTATTGGATACAATATAGGAAAAGAAGCTGATGCAAAAGAAAGAAAAATAGAATACATAAGTGGAAAAAAGAAAGTACAGAATGAAAAAGATGGAGAGAAGTCTTCAAAAAGATTTCTTTCATCTCAAATACAGGCACTTAACAATATGGCGAATAGAAGCGCAGCAAACGTAAAGAAAAATGCTAAATACAAACTTGTTGAGAAGCAGTTAAGGTTAGCGGGGCTTTCTATAAGTCCTGAAAACTTTTTATTTTACAAAAAAGCAATTATGGTTTTAATAGTGGTAGTTATGGCTTTTATTGCTGCTATCACAAAAATACCCCTTCTTGTATTATTTGGATTGCTTATAGCTTTATTGCTACCTAATATGTATTTGAATGGAAAAGTTAAAAGCTATCAGGAGGGAATAAGGGATCAGTTACCAGATGCAATGGACTTATTAAGTGTTTGTATTGAATCAGGATTAAGTTTTGATGCATCATTATTAAAAGTGTCTGAAAGAATGAAAGGTCCTTTTATAGATGAATTATTAAAATTATATAGACAGATTCAGATGGGTGTTCCTAGAAGCGATGCATTAAAGAATATGGCAAATTCATCTGAAATACCGGAATTGAAAACTTTTATTGCTGCTTTGGCACAGGCAACTCAGTTAGGTATACCTATGAATAATATTATGAAGGTACAGTCTGATACATTGAGAGAAACAAGAATGCAGATGGCAAGAGAAAAAGGACAGAAAGCGCCAGTTAAGATGCTTTTACCTATGGTAGGACTTATTTTCCCAGTATTGTTTATTGTAATATTAGGCCCTGTTGTAATTAATATTATGAATATGGGACTTTTTTAAAGAAAAAGTAAAAATAATTTGATTTAATAATGCAAATTTATAAAAAAAGTGATAGAATCGAGGTATGGATATGGTTGTAACGTGTGAAGGTCAGATTATATGCACGAAAGCTGAATATGCAAATACATTTTTTAAGAGATTTAAAGGACTTATGGGTCGTAAATCTTTAGCGGAAGGAGCAGGACTTTTAATTGAACCGTGTAACCAGATACATACATTCGGTATGAAGTTTGCTATAGACACATTGACATTGGATAAAGATGATGTGATTTTGTATATAGACCATGAAATTCAACCGGGAAAAATAAGAAAAATGGTTTCGAAGGGCAGAAGGGTGTTAGAATTGCCAAGCGGAACTGCAAATAAATATATGTTACAGGTTGGACAAGTTATTTCAGTGGAGTAGGAAACATTGAAATTGGACTCCAGCATTTATGCATTTCAATTGAAATGTAAAAAATCTAGGAAAAGGAGTTGAGAAGTATGGCTAAGTTGTCAAGAATTGCTAGACCACAGACCAGGTTTATGCAGAGCAACGAAATTGGGGAGGTTGCAGCAGAAGAGAATGCTTATGGATTTAATCATGCGGTAAGAGGATATGATCCTGAAGAAGTAGATGATTATATTAATAACCTTTTCGGCAACTACAAAAACACACAGAATGTTTTAAATAAACAGAAAGAAGAGTTTGAAACAGAACGAGAAATGCTTCAATGTGAAATCAATGATTTACATGGGAAAAATGGTGCTCTTCAAGAAGAGAATGATGAACTTAAAGCAACAATAGAGGAACTTAGAGAAGAAATATTAGCATTAGCAGAAGGAGCAGGAGATTCACAGCAGAGTGTAGCACCTGCCGCTCCAGTAGAAAAACCGGAACCTGAAATTGTATACGTTGAAGTGCCGGTAGAAAAACCATCTACAGACGATGGAAGTGCTGAGTATGAAGTTCTTTATGCCGAGAATAATGAATTAATTGGAAAGAACAGGACTTTAAGTATTGAGAATGCTAAATTGCAAAAGAGTGCAGCTGCAAGTGCTATGGAAGCTAAAGAAGCAACGGACAAATTAGGTGAAATTCAAAGTAGATTAGACGAAAGCGAAAATAAATTAGCAGATAATCAGAATAAACTTGAAGAATGTCAGGCTCAATTAGAAAATAGCAAAGCTCAGTTAGAAGACAGTCAGGTTCAGTTATTGGAAACTCAGGAAAAGGTTAAAGAAGGTCAGACAAGAATTCAGAGCATGGAAGAAGAAATGACTAAGATGCGTAAGAAGATGGAAGTTGTTGATAGTAAAGAATTAATTGATTCACTTATTTCATCTATGGGAAGTCTTGAATCTGTACTTAAACAAAGACAGGAATAATTATTAGATAATAAAAATAGCTGTTATGTTGATAATATATGCATTGACGTGACAGCTATTTTTTTGCTATAAATTTATCTATGTTTGACAATAATATACGAATGTTGAATATTACCGGATATAATAAAAAAATAAAAGCAATACGTAAATTAAATATAAAATAAAGGGGAGTTTTATGTTGGAATTAAAGAAAAAAATAAAAAGCAAAGATACAAGATATTACTATTTTTACATATTATTTGCATTGTGTATAGGAATTTTATCAATAATGTTGTCCTATGGTATAAACGGAAATGATTTTTGGTGGCATGTAAAATCAGGAGAATGGATTGTGGAAAATAAAACATTTCCACGAGAGGGAATATTTTCATGGATGGCAATGGATAAGCATCTAAAATGGTATGCCCATGAGTGGTTGTCTCAAGTTGTATATTATGGAATTTATTCGCTTGGTGGACAATATGCAATATATGTTTTCTGCTTTGCTACCGGAACTCTAATGCTATATTTAATTTATAAGGTAAGTAAAGAATATGTACTAAATAACATTGCTTATTCAGCTCTTATTTTTATATTTACGATGATTGTCATTAAAAATTATTTTTTTGGAAGACCGCAAATATTTAGTTATTTTTTATTATTTACGGAATTGAAATTTTTGTATGATTATATAAATAATAAAGATAATAAAGAAATATATTTTATTCCATTATTAGGAGTTATATGGGTAAATATGCATGGAGGCTCATCTAATTTATCATATTTATTGTGCTTATTTTTCTTGATTGCAGGGGTAATTAATTTTAAATTTGGAAAAATAAGCTTTGAAAGATTGCCTAAAAACAAACTGCTAACAATATCAGGTGTTATGTTGGCTACAATTATTGCAGTATTTATAAATCCATATGGTTTAGATATGGTTTTGTATCCGTATACTAATATGGCTGACAAGTTGATGTTAGATTTAATTGCTGAATGGGGAGCACCAGATGCAAAAAATATTGCCATATTATTGTTTTTCTTTGTACCTTTTGCTTTAGGATTAATTAGCATAATAACAACAGAAAAGAAAATACAGGGGATAGATTTGCTTATATTTGCTTTTTTCTCATATATGTTTTTTAGAAGTACAAGATTTATAGTAATGTTAGTTATAAGCTATCCATTTTATATTTTTAATTACATACCTGAATTTGGAACATTAAGCGAAGTAAAATCCAGAGCAGATAAGATAGTTGCGACTATTTTAATTGTAGCAGGAATAGGAATGACAGTATTTGGTTTAATGAATAGTGTGAATACATATAATAAAGGAAAGCTTATTGAACATGAGTTGGACTATAAGTTTGTAAAACTTATGAAAGAGGAAAAACCAGAGAGACCATATACAGAATATAATTATGGTGGCGATTTAATATATTATGGAATTGATGTATTGGTAGATGGGCGTGCTGATGTTTATACAGGAACACCTCTTGAGGATTGGAGTAATCTTACAAAATTAACTATATACTCTGCGCCTAATAAAGAGTATGATAAGCATACTTTTGTTGAAGACATAATTAATAAATATAAATTTGATGCATATTTAGTAGATGTTAATAGACCTTTGTATCAATATTTACTTACAAATTCAGATAGGTTTGAACTTGTAAAGGAAAACAAAGAAACTGCTTATTTTAGGGTGATTAAATAAAAGGGAGTATGTGATGTGTGAAAGGATAAAGAAAAAAAACAATTTTGAGATTTATGTTATAGCGTATATTTTAGTAGTGTCATCGGTTGTATTTCTTCAAAGTATAGGAAATATGGATGAACTGTGGAAGTATAATATTTGTCAGGCAATTGCAAATGGAAAAAGATTATATAAGGACATAAGTTTGGTTAATACGCCTTTAATATATTTGATTGGGGCATTGTTTGTTAAGATACATTATAGTTTAATATCATTTAAAATTTTAACAGTGATAATGTGGGCAACAATGTTAAGTATATTTCATCTCATTGCGTTAAAATTTAATCAAAGTAATTTAAAAATACTTACTATTAATTTATTCTTTATCTTATTTTGTAGTATACAAAACTGTGTATATTTATGTTACAACCAGGCAGTTTTGCTTGTATCTTTAGTAATAATATATATTTTACTTAAGAATAAAATTAGTACAGCAAATATATTTGAAATAGGATTGCTTAATGCATTGGCAATATTATTTAAATATTCAACGGGTATAGTTGTGTGTTTATGTACTATAATAGTATTGTTTTATAAAGTAAAAAATAAAAAAGAAAATAATGCTAAACAATCTATTGTTGTTAAAACCATAGTATATTTTACAGGCCTGATGGTTCCTATCATATTATTTGCTTTATATCTAGTTGCGAATAATAGTCTTCTGGATTTTTACAAGATGACATTAGTGGGGGCAGGTAAATTTAAAAATAATGCATTGTCAATTCAGGAATTGATAGATAATGCATATATACTTGTATTTTTTGCTATTTTACTAGTTATACCGATATTAATTGTGGTTGATATAGTAAAGCACAAAAACTTTACTAAGGAAAAATTTCTTGTCGTAATATTTGCTGTTGCAAATTTTGCAACAGCTTATCCAATGTTTGATACAGCTCATTTCTACCAGGGATTTTATATTTTGACGCTGCTTATACCAGTTGTAAAAGATGAAAAGAAAATTAAATGGGAAATAGTTGGTGCTACTACATGTTCTATTATATTAATTTATTTAATAGGCTCAGGCATGGCAGGAGCTCAATTGAGAAGAATAAATGGATATGGTTATGTTTTTACAATGGATTATACATATAACAAGTTTAATAAGATAGAAAAGTTTGTTTCTGATAATAATGGACATGTAAAAATTATGGATCCGTATGCAGCATTTTATGACATTTCATTAGACAGATATATAAAATATGAGGGATGCTTTTTAAATGGAAATTTAGGCGAAAAAACACCTATTGAGGCATTTGAATCAATTGTAGACGAAGAAGATGTTGTGTTAATGTATGATAAAAAAGATATAACAAACAGGCAGTTTCCAATTGAAATTTGTGATTATATAGAAAGTCATTATAAAAGAGATGGTAAAATTGAAGGCTTTAATGTTTATAAAAAGCGTTAAATAGAAGTTTATAAATAAATTAAAAATACAAAAATATAATTAATTAGATTATAAAAATTAGAATTGTATTGAAAGCAAATTTATAGGTAAGACGAAATAGCATACAAAAATATAAACAGGGTTGTCATTATGACAACCCTGTTTATATTTGTCTAATATTTAGATTCTAAATATTAATCGTTCTATTTTAAATTAGTCTAAAACGATTGAGTCTGTTGGGCAAGCTGCTGTGCAAGCACCACATTCGATGCACTGATCAGCGTTGATTACGCAAGCGCTACCGTCGTTTGAGATTGCTCCAACTGGACAAGTTCCTTCACAAGCACCACATCCGATGCAACCATCTGTAATTTTATAAGCCATTATGTATGCCTCCTTTATAGTTTTATACAGTAATAATAATACAAATAATTACATATTGCAACATCTAAGTAGTGAGAAAAATAAACATTTTAGGTAAAAAATGGACCTATAAAATATATGAAAAAATGTGCATATATTAAAGCAAATATTCATATCAGATTAGTAGTAAAATAATACTCATTTATTGTTTGGATTTAGTAATATCAGTTTATAGTTAATATATTTACAATTATAAAAACTACCTGATAACTGTTAGCACACGCCCAAATACATACCATTCAGACGGGTCAGTGGCAACTATGTCTTTACCAAATCCATTTACAGGTTTAAGCACGGAAGGAGTTCCATACTCATATTTTCTAATATATACATGACGCCCTTTAAGGAAAATTCCGGTTTCTCCATATGCAGGAGAACGGTCATTTGCAATAATCAAAACATCGTCTTTAAGGTATGCAGGATGAAGTGATTTATTAGTAATTTTTATTCCGCACATCATAGATGAACCGAATTCATCCTCATAAGATGAAACATCTATGTAATCGGCATAAAAACTGTCAAATAACATTTCGTCTCCCATGCAACCGGTTGGAACAATGACAGGAATATAGGTTTTACCCTGAAGTTGATTTAAGTTGTACAATTTTGTTTCAAAATTTGCTATTTCAGAAATTAGATTACATGCTCTTTCAGGAAGCTTTGTGTAATCTATATTTAGATGTCTGTCAAGTCCCAATAAATAATCTATTGAGACACCTAATGCTTGGGATAATTTTATTAAGTTATATGTTGTAGGACATCCGGTATGACCACTCATAAGTTTTTTTAAAGTGTCATATGAAATGTTGGAAACATCAGATAATTTCTTTAAAGTCCAATTTCTTTCATTGAGAATCTGATTAATTGTCTCTACAACAGTGTTAGTATATTGTAATAAGTCAAATTGTTTTAGATTCATTTTGGTTCCTTCGATGGCACTTTTTAAAATTTTAGAAAATTAAAATAGTGCAATTTAAGTTCTTTTAAATAAATTTGTTTACAGTTATATTTTATTATAAGAATTAAATAAATTCAAGTTAGCTGTAGGTGACAAGCTTGGGGTGTGGCTTATCATATAGCAGAATAGGGTGAAAATATGCCTTATTCATTAATAAAATATTATGAGAGCAAGGGGTGTTTTAATGAGTAAAACCAAAATTGTAGTAATTGACAATGATAAGAAGGCAGTATGGGAGCTTAGCAAAAGCTTAGAGTGTGAAGAAAGCATTGAAGTAGTATCAGTTGAAGAAAATGGAATAGACGGATTGGAAGCAATTAATAAATATAATCCGGATATAGTCATAATAGAACTACTGCTAACAGGAATAGATGGATTTAGTATTATTGATTATATAAAAGACTGCAAATATGATATAAAAATAATTCTTACATCTGTAATTAATCAACAAAATATAGTTAGGGAGGCCTTTGATAAGGGAATAGATTATTTTGTTGTCAAGCCATATGATGCAAACGCAATAGTGAACAGAGTTAAACGTATAATTGGAGAAGATAAAGAGAGTGAAACATTTAGTGCAAGTTATAGTGTTGATTCCATAATTGCAAATTCACTAATTCAGTTAGGTATTCCGGCAAGTTTAAAAGGATACAGATATGTAGCGACCGGAATAAAAAGAGCAACAGAAGATCAGGGAGTGCTAGAGGGAGTTACAAAAATATTGTATCCTGAAATTGCAAAGGAATATGATTCAACACCGCAAAGAGTCGAAAAAGCAATTAGGCATGCAATTGAAGTTGCTTGGAATAAAAATAGCGACTGTGATTTAAAAAATAAATTTTGTGTTAATTTAGATAAAGGAAGAAAACGACCAACAAATTCAGAATTTATTGCGACAATGTCACAATACATAATTAATTCATATAGGTAGTTAGGCAAAACTCTATATGGGGGAATGCTTTAAGCTATATTGGGGTAAAAGACAAAAAAGAACTGCTATTATTAAAAAGAAATGCGATGTATGTGTAGCATATTTGATAATTACTTTTCGATTTCAAATGTAAGTAATGATTATCAATTCTTTAAAATAATAGTGGTTCTTTTTTGAGAGTGTGAAATAATTTCTGTAAATTCAAATTTTCTATAATAATTAATACGGCCTAATGGTAGTTTCTGTCTCCTTCTTTCTGTATAATTATTAGTTCATTATATTTATTTTTGTATTTAAAATTATTTTTTTGCAAGCGATAATGAGAAAATAAATTCTGTTCCAACTCCTTCAGTACTTATAACATCAATAGTTTCATTGTGCGCTGAAATAATTTCTTTTACAATGGAAAGCCCGATTCCGGAACCGGTTTTATCCATACCTCTTGAAGAGTCTGTCTTATAAAAACGCTGCCAGATTTTATTAATATTATCGTGGGAAATACCAATACCATTGTCTTTGACAACGCAGAATAATTTGCCACGATTGTTATATAGTCTGATAATAATTTCAGAATCATTAAAACTAAATTTAATGGCGTTATCAATGAGATTATATATAACCTGTTCAATCTTACCTTTATCGGCATTAACAGTAGTTTTCTTTGCTTCATTAACAATAGTTAATTTAATATTTTTCTTTGAACTCATTCCTTCTAGAGTTTCTATAGAACTATGAATGAGTTCAAGAACATCGAAGTCTTCTAAAATAAGTTCAGGACCTTTGTTGCTCCAAACATTTAAATCTCTTAGACCATTGGTTAAATGCTCCAGTCGGTTTGCTTCGGACAAAACAATCCCAAGATATTTATTTTGCATTTCAGGAGGAATGGTTCCATCCATAATGGCTTCAATGTAACCTTTTATTGAAGTAAGTGGAGAACGGAAATCGTGTGAAATATTTGATATAAATTTCTGCTGATATTCGTTACTGTCTCTTAACTGACTTGCCATATAATTTAATGAATTGGCTACATCGCCTATTTCATCATCGGAATAAATCTTTATGGGCTCAAAATCAAAATTACCCTGTGCATATTGCATTGCTGCTGTTCTTATATCTTTTAATGGTGCATATATAAACCAGACAAAGTTAAAGAAAATAAGCAATGACAAAAGTAAAATTATAAAATATGTTAAATAAAAAATCTTTGTTATAGTATAGCTTGAAGATTTAATTGAGGCTGTGGAAACATGCACTAACATATATCCGTATGGACTGGATGAGCCGGATTTAATCGGATGAACAACATGAAGCATATCTGTTTTAAAAATGTTGTACATATTGCTAATCTGATAATGACCTCCGTTCTGGTAATCTGAAGGGTCAAAGTTTGAAATAATAATTGATTTTGAAGAGTCAGAATTTAAATCAGAGCCATCACTTGAATATTTTAAATGAAAATCCGAGCCTAAAATCCAAACTTCTGCATTTAAAACTTTATTAAAATCTTCTACATACGGTTCAAAATCAGTAATATCTGAAAGTGAATATTTGCAATCGTCTGCAATATTTTTGGAGGCAACAGTAGCGTAGCTGTATAATTGAGACGCTGTAGTTTCAACCAAATGATTATAGGTTATATTTGTTGACCAATAGGTAATAATAAGCATACCTAAAATTGCAAATGAAATATAGCCAATAAAAAATTTCTCAAGAATAGAATCTTTCATAGTAATCTCCAATTTGTAAATAGCAACATAATCTTTATTTGTTATGCTTTGCTGTGTACTTCAAATTTGTAGCCGATACCCCACACAGTGGAAAGAGCCCATGTGTCGCTGTCGTGAATTTTTTCACGAATTCTTTTAATGTGTACATCAACAGTTCTGGTGTCTCCGGCATATTCATATCCCCATATATTGTCTAATAACTGTTCTCTTGTAAATACCTGATTTGGAGAGGAGGCAAGGAAATATAAAAGTTCAATTTCCTTAGGTGCCATTTCAAGAGTTTCACCTTTATAAACTACTTCATAGTTAGAAAGGTTAACTGTAAGGTCTGGGAATTTAACGACTTCAGCTCCACCGGTAGTAGCAGAAGTTGTCTGGTTTGCGCGACGTAAAAGAGCTTTAACTCTTGCGACGAGTTCCTTAGAATCAAATGGTTTAATCATATAGTCATCTGCTCCAAGTTCCAATCCAAGAACCTTATCAAAAACTTCTGTTTTGGCAGAAAGCATAATAATTGGGACATTTGACTCCATTCTTATTTCACGGCATACCTGATAACCGTCTTTTCCGGGAAGCATTATGTCTAACAAAACAACGTCAGGCATATATTCCTTAAATGCTGTGATTGCAGACTGTCCATCATGCTCAATACGTGTATCAAAACACTCTTTTGTCAAATAAAGAGAGATTAATTCTGCAATATGTTCATCATCATCTACTATTAAAATTTTCTGTTTACTAACCATAATATCCTCCAATTATACATATACAAGTGATTATCCAAAGTTCCCAACTTTGATGCCAACGGATTGTTCCGTGCTACGCACTCCCACACTCCTACCAAATATTCGCATATCGTGTGAAATATCCCACTTTTATGCTCATATTTGGGTGAAAAACCTTTTGACCCTGGCATCATACATGATAAATATAACATTTATAAATGAACAAACATTGTATATACTTTTATTTAAATGTAACAACAGTAGCTCCGGCACCACCTTCGCCATGCTCGCCGTTTCTGTATGATTTTACATAACTCAGATTTTTCAAATGATTCTGGATAGCACTTCTAAGAGCACCGGTCCCCTTTCCATGAATTATGTAAACCTGAGGTAAATGTGCTATATAAGCGTCATCTAAATATTTGTCTAATTCAAATATAGCTTCATCTACAGTTTTGCCAATTAAATTTAATTCCATTTTTACGTTTTTAGCCTTGTCCATTTTTATCTTACCTGTGTTGCTTCGGACAAGACCAGGTGCTTTTACATCAGGTTCATCTAGAATCTCTAAGTCAGAAATGTTAACCTTGGAATTTAAAATACCCATCTGTACATTAACGTCGCCATTGGCATTTGGTAAAGTAGAAATCGTTCCTTTTAAATTAAGACTAAGGACTTTAACTCCTGTTCCGATTTTAAATTCAGAAGGCTTGTGCTTTTTCTTTGCAGCGGAAGCTTTCATAGAAAGACCGCTTTGGTTTTCCTTTAATTTGCTGCCGAGTTTGCTTCTGGATTTTTCCATAGCCTTTGTATTATGAGATTTAGAGCCCTGATTAATTGTTCTTATTGACTCGTCGGCTAATTCTTTTGCATCCTTTAAAATATCAACAGCTTCTTCACGGGCTTTAGTAATAATTTTTTCACGCTGTTCATCTAAACGTTTATTCTTTAATTCATAATCGCGCTTTAATGATTTAATTTGTGATTTATATGCTGCAATTTCCTCACGGTCTTTTTCAATTGTAAGTTTGCTCTCTTCTAATTTTGCAATGACATCCTCAAATTTTTCATTTTCTGAATCAATACGTTTCTTTGCATCATCAATAATGTAATCAGGAAGTCCGAGCTTTGAAGAAATGGCAAAGGCATTACTTTTTCCGGGAATTCCAATTAACAGTTTATATGTTGGACGAAGAGTCTCAACATTAAATTCGCAGCAGGCATTTTCTACACCATCAGTAGAAAGGGCAAATAACTTCAATTCACTATAATGTGTTGTTGCCATTGTGCGTGTTCCGATATTTTTTAAGAATGACAAAATGGAAATCCCAAGTGCGGCACCTTCTACAGGGTCAGTTCCCGCACCTAATTCATCAAACAGAACGAGAGAATTTTCGTCAGCTTCATTTAAAATATTTACAGTGTTTACCATGTGGGCAGAGAAAGTACTAAGACTTTGTTCAATACTTTGTTCATCTCCAATGTCGGCAAATACTTCATTAAATACAGCTAACATACTTCCTTCAAATGCTGGAATGTGAAGACCTGACTGTCCCATTAATGTAAGTAAACCTACTGTTTTTAAAGAAACTGTCTTACCACCGGTATTTGGTCCTGTTACTATTAATAAAGTAAAATCTTTTCCTAAATGTATATCAATAGGAACTACTTTATGTGGGTCAAGCAATGGATGACGTCCCTGCTTAATATTAATTTGCTTATTATTGCTAAATATAGGTTCACTTGCTTTCATATTCTTAGCAAGTATAGCCCTTGCAAATATAAAATCGAGTTCAGCAAGAGTAGCCATATCTGTTTTTAATTCGTATAAATGCTCAGCACATAAAATACTTAAATTTGCTAAAATAACCTGAATCTCATCAGCTTCTTTTGATGCAAGTTCACGAAGTGTATTATTCAAATTGACAACAGCCATAGGCTCAATAAAAAGAGTAGAGCCTGTTGAAGACTGGTCATGTATCATGCCGGGAACTGCACTGCGGTATTCCTGTTTAACCGGTACGCAGTAGCGACCGTCACGCATTGTAATTAATGCATCCTGCAAATAAGTACGCCCTGACTGAGAATTAATTATTGAATTCAATTGAGAATGAATTCTGTCATTAGTAATCTTTATCTGTCGACGAATATTTTTCAAATTAGCTGAAGCGTCATCGGCTATCTCATCTTCTGAAAGAATACAACCTGTAATTTCAGAATTTAAGTTTGACAAAGGTTCAATGCTGTCAAATAATTGTTCAAGATTGTTTGGCTCACTATCTGCATCTTCTTTACGTGCAAATGTTTTTACGCGTAAGGCAATTTTTAACAAAGAACTAATTTTTAAAAGTTCTCCGGCACCAAGTGCACTGCCAATTTCGAGTCTTTTAAGACTTGCACTTATATCATGTAATCCGGAAAAAGATACGCTTCCCTTTTGCCACACGAGTGATAGAGCGTCAGCAGTTTCCTTTTGTAATTTTTTTATTTTATTTAAATCTGATATCGGCTCAAGCTTGCGACATTTTTCTTTCCCAAGCTCAGAGCACGCACAATCTGAAAGTCTGTCTATAATTTTGTTATATTCAAGAGTTTTTAAGACCTTTTTATTCATGATAATACTCCAATTCTTGTATTTAAATTCATAATCAATTATAATAAAGAACAGTTGCAAGGTAAAGGAAAAAATGCCTTAGTAAAATTAGTGTAGTGGCCATTTGGCTTAGAAAGAGGAAGAAATGAAATATATTGAAGCATTGAGAGAAGGCGAAAGGATTCAGGAAATTTATTTATGTAAACAAAAGAATGCCGCAATGACAAAGACAGGTAAAGAATATGAAAATGTAATCCTTCAGGATAAGACAGGTTCTTTGGATGCCAAAATATGGGATCCAAGATCAATGGGAATAGATGATTTTGATGCATTAGATTACGTCGAAGTCAGTGGTGACGTAACTGTATTTAATGGTCAGACACAGTTATCAATTAAAAGAGCAAGAAAGGCAAAAGAGGGAGAATATGATCCATCTGATTATTTGCCTGTTTCAGATAAGAATCTTGATGATATGTTTAATGAATTATTAGGATTTATTTCAAAAGTTGAGAATACATACTATAAGCAGTTGCTTAGCAAATTATTTATAGAAAATCAGGAATTTGCTAAAGCATTTAAAAATCATTCAGCAGCAAAAAGTGTTCATCATGGATTTATTGGTGGCTTACTTGAGCATACAGTTTCAGTAACAAGATTGTGTGAATTCTACACAAAGCAGTATCCAATGTTAAATAAGGATTTGCTTATAACTGCAGCAATTTGTCATGATATTGGAAAAGTATATGAATTATCTTCATTCCCATTAAATGACTACACAGATGTAGGACAACTTTTAGGTCACATAGTTATGGGCTCAGAAATGGTAGGAGATATTGCCAGAACAATTAGTGGATTTCCAAAGACACAGTTAGTAGAATTAAAGCATTGTATTTTGGCTCATCACGGAGAACTGGAATATGGTTCACCAAAGAAACCAGCTTTAGTTGAAGCGATGGCTCTTAATTTTGCTGACAATACAGATGCAAAGATGGAAACAATGGCAGAATTATTTAAAGCTAATGCAAATAAGTCTTCAGACGAATGGTTAGGATATAACCGTTTGTTGGAAACAAATATTAGAAAGACAAGCGAGTAAAGGAATATTCATGGTTAAAAAGAACGATATTATAGATTTAACAATTGAAGATTTAGGAGTAAACGGAGAGGGTATAGGCAAAGTTGATGGCTATACTCTCTTTGTTAAAGATGGGGTAATTGGTGATGAAGTTACTGTCAAAGTAATGAAGGCAAATAAAAATTTTGGATTTGCAAAACTTATGGAGATTAATAAACCGTCAAAAGATAGAGTAAAGCCACGTTGCAGTGTTGCCAGACAGTGTGGTGGATGTCAGATTCAGTGTTTAAGTTATGAAGAACAACTTAAGTTCAAGCAGAATAAAGTGTATAACAATCTTGTACGAATTGGTGGACAGGATGACTTTGTAATGAAAGATATAATAGGAATGGAGGAACCATTTAATTATAGAAACAAAGCACAGTTTCCTGTGGGCATAGATAAAGAAGGAAATATTGTTTCAGGATTTTATGCCGGAAGGACGCATTCAATTATTGGAATCAACAGTTGTGATTTAGGATTTAAATTAGATGGCAGAGACATTAATAAAGAAGTTATGGATATTGTGAAAAAATTCATGACTAAATATCAGATTGAACCATACAATGAGGTTACGCATAAAGGATTAGTGCGTCATGTCCTCATAAGGATAGGTGCAAAAACAAAACAGATAATGGTATGCATCATTATAAATGGTAGAAAGTTACCAAATAAAGATGAATTGGTAGAAAAGTTATGTAAACTAGAAGGTATGCACAGTGTGTCCTTAAATGTTAATACAAATAAGAGCAATGTAATTTTAGGCAGCAAAATTATAAATTTGTATGGACCGGGATATATCGAAGATTATATTGGAGATGTTAAATTTAGAATTTCACCATTGTCATTTTTCCAGGTAAATCCTATTCAGACAGAAAAGTTATATAACAAGGCATTGGAATATGCTGATTTATCAGGAAATGAAATTGTATGGGATTTGTACTGTGGAATTGGAAGTATATCTTTATTTCTTGCAAAAAAGGCTAAGAAGGTATTAGGTGTAGAAATAGTACCTGAAGCAATTGAAGATGCAAAATTAAATGCAAAAATAAATAAAATAAATAATTCGGAATTTTTTGTAGGGGCAGCAGAAGATGTTGTTACAGAATATTTTTCTAAACACGAAAATGAAGCTGAGTGTAAACCGGATGTTATAGTTGTTGACCCTCCGCGAAAAGGTTGTGATGAAAAATTACTGTCCACAATTGTAAAAATGAATCCAAAGCGTGTTGTGTATGTAAGTTGTGACAGTGCAACACTTGCAAGGGATGTAAAATGGCTTAGCGAGAATGGATATAAGCTGGAAGAGGCTACGCCATGCGACATGTTTGGTCAAACTGTTCATGTGGAGACGGTCTGCTTGCTCAGCCGAAAAGAACCTAACTAAGGGGCAGGTAATGCTAGATAAAGATTTGGCAGAAATATATGGCTATAAAGGCCAAAAGTTAGAGGCTGACATTTTGATATGTACCCCTTTTACTGGACATCCAATGAAAGGGATATATATCATTTTGTACAGTTTCTAAATAAAAACAGAATCTAAAATACATATGTGTTCATTGAGAAAGACTTAGTGCTACAATAAAAGAAAAACTGAAAGGCTGAAAAATGAAAATAAAACTATTACATACTTTAAAAAATTATGATAGAAAAAATCTTATAAAAGATATAATTGCCGGAATTATAATAATGGCCGTGTCTATTCCTATATCAATGGGATATGCTCAGATTTCGGGATTGCCGGCGGTTTATGGACTATATGGTTCAGTTTTTCCGATACTTGCATTTGCAATTTTTTCTACATCACCACAATTTATATTTGGAGTTGATGCTGCTCCGGCGGCTCTTATTGGCTCTGCTTTATTAAGCCTTAATATAGAGTTAGGTTCAGATAAGGCAATTGCAGCAGTTCCGGTAATGACATTTTTTGTGGCAGTATGGTTGCTTGCATTTTATTTTATGAAAGCAGGAAAACTTGTAAATTATATTTCAGCGCCTGTAATGGGTGGATTCATAACAGGAATATGTACAACGATTATATTAATGCAGATTCCTAAAATAATGGGTGGAACATCAGGAACAGGAGAATTTTTTGAGCTGGCAGAGCACATATTTGAAACAGGAAAACACATAAATATTCCATCTGTAATAATGGGGGTGATTGCTCTTGTTATATTATTAGTTTCAAAAAAATTAATACCAAAGTTTCCAATGGCAGTAGTGCTTATGTTTGCGGGAACAATAATAACATTAAATATGCCAATAAGAGATTGGGAAATAAATACTTTAAGTGCCGTGGAACCGGGGCTTCCAAAGTGGAGTATTCCGGATTTTTCTATTATTTCGATTCAGCAGACAATAACAATAAGTTTATCTGTAGCAGTAGTAATAATGGCAGAAACCTTATTGGCAGAAAATAGTTTCGCACAGAAAAATAATTATCGCATAAATGATAATCAGGAAATCCTGGCTTTTTCAGTTGGAAATTTTATGGCGGCATTTACAGGATGTTGCCCAATTAATGGTTCCGTTTCACGTACTGCAATGGGAGAACAATATCAGGCAAAAACTCAACTTACAGGAATTGTTGCAGGACTTTCAATGATAGTGTTGCTTATTTGTGGAACCGGGTTTATAGGTTATTTGCCAATACCAATTTTAACAGCAATTGTTATTTCAGCACTTTTGGGAGCAACAGAATTTGACCTTGCAGCACGACTTTGGAAATTGAGCAGAACAGAATTTCTTATTTTTTTGGGAGCATTTTTAGGTGTACTCTTACTTGGAACAATAAATGGAGTTTTAATAGGAATAATTCTTTCGTTTACAGAAATGATTATAAGAACTTCAAAACCGTCAAGTAGTTTTCTGGGAATACAGCCGGGACATAGGCATTTTAGGGATTTGAAAGAAGGAAATCAGATTCATGCCATAGAAGGTGTAATTATTTACAGATTTAGCAGTAATTTGTTTTTCGCAAATGTTGGAGTGCTGCAGCGTGATATAGAAGATAGTATAAAACCTGATACAAAGGCAGTAATTTTAGATGCAAGTGGAATAGGAAGCATAGACATAACAGCAGCAGACAGACTTGCTATGTTATATAAATCCTTGAAGGAAAAAGGAATACGATTTTACATTACTGAGCATATAGCAAAGGTAAATGAGCAGTTAAGAACTCTTGGGCTTGGATATATGATTGAAGAGGGAAGGGTAAGAAGAACAATACATATAGCATTAAAAGATATGGGAATTGGAAGACCATATCCGTTAGAGGGTGGAATTGAAAATGAAGAAAGAAGTGCTTCAAGAAAGCGTGCGGATAACAAAGTACAGGAATTCGTATGGGCATTTGGAGCTGAAAGCGAGGAACAAATAGAAAAACAGATAGTTTTACAGATTCAACAGCTAAAGAAAACGGGAGATATGGAAAAACTTTTCCACGGAAGCTGGTCACATATGGATGCATTTGACGAGGATGAATGGTTAGAACATTTAGAAGAACATTTGAAGGAAATCGTTAATATTTCAGGAAAAGATGAAAAGAGCATTGCTACCAGATTTGAGGAACATAGAAAAGAAATTCATGAGAGAATTAAAAATGAGCATCCGGAAATGGCAGAGCGATTTAAGGAAAGACGACATATTCTTGATGAACATTTAAGACAAAGACATCCTGAAGTGTTTAATCTTATTGAGCATTTAAGGGAGAATGATAATAATTAGAAATTTTAATTTTCGTACCAGATGACGCCAAAAAATAACCGTTTGATGCCTAAGTATAGAAATAGATAATTCTTCTTTTATAATATAAGTGTAATAAATTTGATGTTGGGGTCAAAAAAATAAAAATACATATTATAAGGAGGAATGACTATGAGGAAAAAATTATTTTTATACATGCAATGTTTGTATTGCTTATAATGGGAATGCAATTTTCAACAAAATCTGTTAAAGCAATGACGATTACTGAAAGTGGAAAGTACTCATTAGTTTTGAATATTAGAGTAAGTGATGATGGAGCAGAGATTGATGGAAAATTTGGTAAAATAATACGATTTAATTTTGATGAGGGAGAAGAAACAATAAGAGTTTCTGAAATAACTAAAGGAATTATTCCATTTAATGGAAAAACTGAATTTGAAGGATGGACAAGGAACTGGGATTCGACAAAGTTAGTTGAAGAACTTAGGGTTGATGATTTCCAAAGTAGTGGTTTTATGGAAGATGAGGAATTTGAAAATGGAACATTAAACATCAAAGATTTGCCGGAGGATCAAAGACCATATTCTTATGTGTTAAACCTTGATGCAAACGGAGGAACCTTGGATGGTGAGAGTGTAAAGAAATACGATTACCTTGGAGGTGCAGATAGTGGAACAAGTATGCCTATATATCACTATATTCCTACAAGGAAAGGGTGCAAATTTAAAGGTTGGAAATCAAGTAAAGATGGAAAAGGAATAAACTATAATTATATATATCGGGGAAATTGGAGAGCTGATGATAAGAATGAATTTGACCGTGATGGCCTAGTTCAAAATGGCAAAATGTATAGTAATTTGACTTTATATGCTGATTGGGAAGTGGTTGAACCGGAAACTACATCAGAAAATATTACAGAAACAACGACAAATATGTCTGAAACCACATCAGCAAATGGTACAGAGACAACGACAAAAAAGAAAACAACAAAGAAGAAGACAATCACAAAGCTAAAAGCAAATACATATTATTTTAAAGTTCGGGCTTATAAAATAGTAAATGGAAAAACTTACTATAGTGAATGGAGTAAAGTTAGAAAAACTATAGTTAAAGAATAGTTAGAAAATAATGTAGCATATCATACTTATCTTTTAAATTGTCTGCTTAATGAAATGTAGTTAACATTAGTGATGCCACATTTTAGAATATAAAACCGAAGAGGCTGTTCGCATTGGTTACAATCTCTTTTAATAAAAAAACTACCAGTCAGGCCTAAAAGTCCGGCTGGTAGTTTTATACTTAAGTTCTTAAAAATATATCAACACTTTAAAGAATCAATTTAATTAAATAATGAATTTAACCATAATATTTAATAAAATTTAATCAGCATTATACATAATAATTAATTTTGCATAAGCAGCTTCACAAGAAATATTGTAAAGTGGGATTATTCCGGAATTCACAATTTTTGCACTACTGTCATATAAAGCAGCATCTTTGTTTTTGAAAGATGCACAGTAAAAGTCAATTCCTAAATCGTTACATTTTTTTGCAAAATCAATAATAGAATATCCATCAGTTGTACATGCTGTAGCGGAATGATACATATAATGAAGTACAGCTTTAGGCTTTGAACTTAAATCAATATTATTATAATTTAATCCGGGATAAGGACGAATTAACAAAATTTTATTATCAAAGTTCCCATTCCACAGAATATCATCTGATTTAGCCTGCTGATGTGTTTCAATCCATGAAATATCATCTGGTTTTGTATGATGATATGTTTCAGCCAATGAAATATCATCTGATTCCATTAAACAAGGATAGTTTTCAGTCGCAACAAATTTCTCATCAATCATTTTGCCAAAATATTTGCCCGTAAAATTGCGAAACTGGTCCGTAAATGGGTCAGATTCCACAATATGAGTGGAAAGATAAACAGGAATTTCGCCTTTATTAGTTTCAAAAATAGTGAAAACGCCATTTATACCACCGGATTTAATAAAACATACAGCATTTCTGAAATTGTTCATGCCATTACTGCCGGGAAGCCCCAAAGCAAGATTGCTTGCAACAAGTACAATTGGAATAGAACAATTTCCAAACATTGTTCCAATTAAAGCTGATGTATAGGAAAGCGTATCAGAACCATGTGTTATAATGATTCCCTCATATTTTTCAAAATCTAATTCTAAAATGCAATTGCATAAAATGCCCCACTCAATAGGAGTAAGATTTTCACTTAAAATATTAATCGGCTGAATTACTTCAAATTCAGTATCATCAGCATATTTCTCATTGTATAACTGAATAAGTCTGTAGGAGGAAGCAGCAGTGGTATTAATAATTTTTCCCTCGACTCTGCTTCCAATAGTTCCTCCGGTTAAAATGACTAAAATTTTCTTCATAAATTGCTCCTAAGTATTGGAAGCATTGCAAAATTATGTACGAACCTTAATAATTTTTCCGTATTTTATTGCAGGAACTCCCATTTTATATGGACGGATTCTAAAATAATATGTTTTCTTCTTTTTCAAATGTTTTTTATATGTAGATGTCTTGCCGCCTGATGCACGGACGGTTTTGACACCTTTTTCAAAGAACTTATCATAGGAATACTGAATAAAATATCCGTCACAATTTTTATCAGTTTTCCATGTAAGCTTGAGATCTTTAGACTTGTTTAGTTTCTTCTTTGCAAATTTAACAGAATCAAGTTTAGGTTGCTTTTTAGTTTTTGCTGAAACTGTTTTACTCCAATTTCCAATTCCTACATTATTAGTATAAGCACGCATACGTATATAATATTTTGTATTATAAGAAAGTTTTTTTATTACGGTGCCTGAATTTTTTGCACTAATATTTATAGTTTTAACATGTTTTTTTAATTTTTTATCCGTAGAGTATTGGAGGGTGTAACCACTTACTCCGGCTTGAGTACTCCACTTTAAATTAATTTCATTAGAACGGCTGACTTTCGTAGAAGTAATAGCTCCTTTCTTAGGTAAAATAAGAAAATCAGCAGAACATGAACTTAAATATTTGATTTCGTTTCCCGTAATTTTAACTGAACCAACACCTGAGTTGATATTGTTCGAATAATCTACAATATAATTGTCAGGAGATACAACCTGTCCATTATAAGTTACTGTTACGTCAGGACGTTGCTCTGAGTCGTTGCATGTATAAATGTTCTGACTAAGAGTTACAGAAGCATTTTTCAGGGAAACATATGGATTATTTTCCTGTGCATCTGTAGTTATTTCGCCATTTACAAAGTTGATTTTAACATTACCGTCTGTAGTGCGGTAAGTTTTAACAAATCTTCTAGCCAATCGTTTAAGAACAGATGGTTTTGGAAGAGTAGTCTCATTGCCCCTTTCAGATGAAATAACAGCCATTGATGGTGCACATGCATCTAAAAAATCCGCACATGAAGATAATGCGGCGCCATGATGACCAACTTTTAATACATCGCATTTAAAATCAATTCCCAGTGCCAATAACTTTTCTTCCATCGTAGAAGGCAAATCTCCGGTTAACAGAACTGATTTGTCATCGCAGGTAACTTTTAAGACAAGACTACATTCATTATAAGTTGAGCCCATGGTTCCATCATATAAGCATGTGACTGTGGCATCGCCAAATGACCAGCTTTGAAGATATGAAGGGTTAGAATAAGGGCATCCTTCAGCTTTTAAAGCTTCCATAAAGGCATAAAATACATCTAAATCTTTTGAGCATGGAGAACAAAAAGTTTCTCCGATTTCAAATTCTTTAAAGATACGGGCAAATCCACCGACATGGTCTCCATCAGGATGCGTGGAAACAACATAGTCAATTTTTGAGATTCCGAGCGATTTAAGATAAGTAACAATATTTTCAGTTTCTGTATTAACACCTGAATCAACAAGCATATAATGTCCTTCACTTTCCATTAAAATGCAATCTCCACGTCCAGCATAAATGGAAGTCATTGACATTTGACCTGCGTTTGCATCAACGATAAATTGAGGCAGATATAATTGTAAAATAAAAATCAGGCATACAAAAAATATATGCCTGACAGATTTTTTCATTCGTAATGAAAAATTAACACTCATAATGTTAAACCTCGGCTTTAATATTATTTTTGTGAATTATAATTTTCATTAATATAGTCTAAAACCCTTTTCGCTAATAAATAGTATACAACAATAAGGCAAATAATTACAAACGTAAAAACATTGCCGGTTACAATTAAAGCATGATAATCAGAACCAAGCCAGTAAACAAAAGTTGCCAATACAAATCCTACTACGATTACGTACCATGTAGCCTTTATCCAACCACGTTCATCACGACATGCAATTCCCGGAGCTAATTTAAGAAAACCATTAGTATAGAAAAATGTCGTTATAACACCGGCAAACAAATATGCAAAACCGATAGCAAATACTAAATTACAAAGCAATATTCCATTAACGAAAAACGGCAGAATATAAATAATAATGCTGAGAATTAAAGAAATGATACTGAGTAAGATGGCATAATTAAATTGACGGTTTCCTTTGTTCTTGAGAAGAAAAGCGGCGATTGCAATTAAAATAAATCCAACAATATCATTAAAAATATCTATATGAATATTGTCAAAAAATACTTTATCAATTACTTTGGCCTCGTTAGTTGAAACTGCATCAGAATTATCATCAGACAAAGAACTGTCATGCTTGTCTTCTATCATTTTATAAGTACAGGAAGCTCCATAAGTTGATTTGATATTGTAATATTGAAATTCACCAATAACGTTGTCGGAGTTATTGTAATTGTTAGGATATGCCATTCCTGTGTCGATATTAACATCTAAAACAATAAATAAGAAACCAACTAAAAATAAAATTATACTAAGTTTACCACGTGATAATTTCATAGAATCCTCCTTATTAATATGTAGAAATCTAAAAAAATAATACAAATTTTATAGTTTGATAAAAGTTCATACGCTGATATTGCCGAATGAAACCTTAAAATAGATAAAATTTGTAATAATTATTAATTACATCATATGTATATGATGTGAATTGAAACAATTTTAATAAGTCGATTATAACCTATTTAAAAATAAAATCCAATAGTATTTGATTATTCAAAATTTAAAGTGTATAATATTTTACGATTATAGATAACCCTTATATTATAGGAAAGGAATTATGGAAACAATGAAGAAAAAATTAATGATGTTAGTACTTTCACTAGTACTTTGTGTTACTACAGTTGGTCAGTTTAGTACACCGGTACAGGCTGAAGAAAGAACAGATTACGTTATTAAAGTTAATAAAGGAACAAACTGTGTTACAGTCTATGATAAAGACGGAAAACCTGTTAAGGCTATGATTTGTTCTCCAAGTAATGAAACACCTGTAGGAACATTTTATACTCCTGTAAAATATAAATGGCATGAAATGATTGGTAACTGCTATGCACAGTACTGTACAAGAATCACTTGGGATGGAATACTTTTCCACTCAGTTTGGTATTACAAAAATGGTGATAAGTCAACAATGTCAGTATCAGCATATAACGTAATGGGTAACAAAGCATCTCATGGATGTGTTCGTTTACTTTGCAAGGATGCAAAATGGATTTATGACAACTGTGCATTAAAAACAAAGGTAGTTATTTTTAACGGAACAAAGAAAGATGACCCATTAGGAAGACCATCATTTACACCACTTTCAACAAAATCACGTACTTCATGGGACCCAACAGACCCGGATCCAAAGAATCCATTCAGAGGAAATAAGCCAACAATAACAGCTAAAACAGCTACAGTTAAACTTGGTTCAAAAGTTAATGTAAAAGATTTAGTTTTAATTAAGGATTCAGCTGGAAATGAATTAACAGCTAAAGAAGCAAAGGTTAAAGTAAAAGGAAAAGTAAATACAGCAAAAGTTGGTAAATATAAAGTTACATATAGAATAACAGATAAACTTGGAAAGAAGACAAGCAAGACATTTACATTTAATGTTATTGATAATAAGAAACCTACTATTATAGTTGATAAAAAGAAAAAGACAGTTGCAATGACAACAACTCAGAATCTTTTAAATGGTGTAACAGCACAGGCAGCATCAGGAAAAGACTTAACTCAGAAAATTAAGGTAACAGTTACTGATGAAGCAGGCAATAAAGTAAGAGTAAAACAGGGAAATGTTACATTTGATAAGGCAGAAATTTATAAAGTTGTATATAAAGTAACAGGAGATAATAAGAAAACAAGAACAGCAACAGTTAAGTACAATGTTGTCGACAGAGGAGTTAAATTAACTGTAAACACTAATATTACAATTAATCAGGGTGAAACATTTGAACCATTAAAATATGTTTCAGAATTAAAGACATTTAAGGGTGTTGCTATTGATATCGCTAAAAATGTAAGTGTTACAGGTACAGTAAATTCAAATGTTCCGGGAACATATAAGGTAGTATATGCAGCAGCTAACAGAGGAATTGCTTATACAAGAAGAGAAGTTGAAGTAACAGTAACAGTAGTTGCTAAGACAACTGAAACAACTACTACACCACAGACAACAACAAAGGCTCCTGAAACAACTACTACACCAGAAACAACAAAGCCTGCTGAGACAACAAAGCAGGAAGAAACAACTGCACCACAGACAACAAAAAATTCAGCTAATCAGGATAAAGATTGGTCAGAAAGATATTAAGATATGTATACATTTGAAACAATGATAAGCTACAGTGCTGTTGACAGAAATGGAAATTTGCCATTATATGGAATTTTAAATTTGCTACAGGATTGCACTAATATGCAGTCTTCAAGCATAGGAATGGGCGTTGAGCATATGAAACAGGTTAACAAAGGATGGATACTTGTTTCATACAAAATCTCATTAAAAAAGAAGTTAAGATATGGCGAAAAAGTCCGTGTTGGAACGGCAGCAAGTAGTTTTAGCAGCTTTTATGGAGACAGAAAATTTCAAATAGAATCGCTAGATGGTGAAAAATTAGTAGAAGCCGATAGTATATGGGTTTTAATGGACATGGAAACACGCCATCCCATAAGAGTATCCGAGGAAGAAAGAAAAGGATATGTAATTGAAGAAGGAATAAATGATTTGAAGGCTGACAGAAAAATCAAATTCTCTTCTGAAAGGGAAAAAGTTGGTGAATTTAAAGTCCTAAAGACTTATATAGATAATAATGGTCATATGAATAATGCTGATTACTTAAGGGTTGCAGCAGAATTTGTACCGGCAGATTTTGAATACTATGAGGTTGATATTATCTATAATAAGGAAGCTATGGAAGGCGAAATGATGACAGCATATTTGCATCGTGAGGAAAATGAAATTGAAATTACATTTGAAGATAAAGATGAAAACATACTGGCAAAGGTAAGATTGCAAAATAAATAACATCATAAAATAAAATAATTCATTACTCAGGAATAAGGATAAATGATTTTAGACTAACATTTTTAGGAATAATGAATAAAAATATTAAGGCGGGAGTAGAAAACTCCCGCCTTATAAAATATAATAGGGTCGTAAATAATTAATTAGAATGTCTGACTAAAAATTAGTTAAAAAATATCTTGTGGCAGGCATTTAAATATTTATAAATAAAAACAGATACAGAAAGGACGGAAACACATGATTGAATTAGGAAAATATCAGACATTAAAGGTAGTTAGAAAGTCAACAATAGGAGTATATCTTGGAGATGAAAGAGAACAGGTATTGTTACCAAAGAAACAGGTACCGCAGGATATTAGTGTTGGAGACTCAATAAAAGTATTTATATACAGAGATTCCGAGGACAGACTGATTTCCACTGTAAATCAGCCACTATTAACATTAGGTGAAGTAGCAATGCTTACAGTAAAAGATGTTTCAAAAAATGGAGCATATCTTGACTGGGGACTTGAAAAAGATTTATTTCTTCCATATAAAGAACAGACAACGCAGGTAAAACCGGGTGAAAGATACTTAATAGCTTTATATATTGATAAGAGTAGCAGATTATGTGGAACAATGAATGTATACGATTATTTGAAAGATAATCCGCCATATGTGAAAGATGATCAGGTTTCAGGTATAGTTTACAATTATAATGAAAGATTTGGAGCATTTGTAGCAGTAGATAACAAATATCACGGAATGCTTTTAAAAAGGGAACTTCACAGAAATGTTCAGATAGGTGAGCAGATTGAAGCAAGAGTTATAAATGTAAGAAAAGATGGTAAGATGGATTTGAGCCTCCAGAAGAAAGCATATTTGCAAATGGAAGACGATGCAAAGAAAATATATGAAATAATAGGGGCTATGGGTGGTGAATTGCCATATACAGATAAGGCAAAACCGGAAGTTATTAAAAATGATTTTAATATGAGTAAAAATGAATTTAAGCGTGGTATCGGCAGATTGCTCAAAGAACGTAAGGTGTCAATTGGGGTAAATTCAATAAAATTAACAAAAGAATAATGCCGATATACAATTTACCCAAATTATAAAATTATATTTTGGCTATTTACAATATAGCATTTTCTCTGGGGCTGATTTACAATAACCACTGTAATAAAGAAGAGTACGGAGGCGTGATTTGCGGAGTATGTTGCGCCAGGCACTAGATATCAGAGGAGGAACTTATGGCAAGTTTATCATTAAAAAACATTAGCAAGGTATATCCTAACGGATTTGTTGCAGTAAAAGATTTTAACCTTGAAATCAAGGATAAGGAATTTATCATTTTCGTAGGACCATCAGGTTGTGGTAAGTCAACAACACTTCGTATGATCGCAGGTCTTGAAGAAATCTCATCAGGAGAATTATATATTGGAGACAAATTAGTTAACGATGTAGAACCTAAAGATAGAGATATCGCAATGGTTTTCCAGAACTACGCTCTGTATCCACATATGACAGTATATGATAATATGGCATTCGGTCTTAAGTTAAGAAAAGTACCTAAGGCTGAAATTGAAAGATTAGTTAAAGAAGCAGCTAAGATTCTTGATTTGGAACATTTACTTGACAGAAAGCCAAAGGCTTTATCAGGTGGTCAGAGACAGAGAGTTGCTATGGGTCGTGCAATCGTTCGTGATCCTAAGGTATTCTTAATGGATGAACCTCTTTCAAACTTAGATGCTAAGTTAAGAGTTCAGATGCGTGTTGAAATTGCTAAGATTCATAAGAGATTAGGAGCAACAATCATTTACGTTACTCATGACCAGACAGAAGCTATGACACTTGGTACAAGAATCGTAGTTATGAAAGATGGTGTAGTTCAGCAGGTAGATTCACCTAAGAACTTATATGATAATCCAGTTAACTTATTCGTAGCCGGATTCATGGGATCACCACAGATGAACTTCATCGACGCTGAAGTTGAAAGAGATGGAGAAGACGTTAAACTTCACATTGGTCAGGCAAGACAGTACATCACAGTACCAGCTGATCAGGCTAAAGCTTTAGTTGAAGGTGGATATGTTGGAAAGACAGTTGTTATGGGTATCAGACCAGAAGATATTCATGATGAAGAAAGTTTCATTGAAATGTCACCTGAAAGTGTATTTACAACAACAATAAGATTATACGAATTATTAGGTGCTGAAGTTTACTTATACTTCGATGTAGAAGGATTCGATTGTACAGCAAGAGTAAATCCTCGTACACAGGCTAGACCTGGTGATGAAGTAAGAATGGCAATGGATCTTACAAAGTTGCATATCTTTGATAAAGAAACAGAACAGGTTATCGCAAACTAGTAAAAATGAAATAAATGTGAAAAAAAGAGAAAATGCACAAAAAAAGTGTATTTTCTCTTTTTTTTTAATGAAAATTATATTAAACTATAAGATAAGAATGTGTTGAGTTTATTTTGATGAAAATAAAAAGATAAACTCTAGTCAGAAAAGATTTACGTACACATAAAATTTATAATTTTAAATTATAATTTCTTAGAAAACAAAATGTTGGGATGCATTAAATTATAAAGAAATAGAGGTATACAGAATGATTTCAAATCAGATACTACAATCAACAATCAAAGGAGTAAAAGATATATCAAGAGTTGACTTATATGTTGCAGATACAGATGGGAAAATAGTTGCCAGTACTTCCCAGATGGGAAACCAGTTTAAGGATGCTATAATTGCATTCGCAGGTTCACCGGCAGACAGCCAGTCTGTTCAGGGATACCAATTTTTTAAGGTATATGATGAGAACCAGTTAGAATTAATTTTAATAGCTCAGGGAGCAAATGATGATGTATTCATGATTGGAAAGATGGCAGCTTTCCAGATACAGAATCTTTTGGTAGCGTATAAAGAAAGATTTGATAAAGATAATTTCATAAAGAATCTTTTGTTAGATAATCTTTTATTGGTTGATATTTATAACAGAGCTAAGAAATTGCACATAGATATGGATACAAGAAGAGTTGTGTGCATTATTGAAACAAAGAATGAAAAAGACAGTGTTGCATTAGAAACTGTTAGAACATTATTTGCAACACAGAAGAAAGATTTTATTACAGCAGTAGATGAAAAGAGCATAATCTTAATTAAGAATCTTGAAGAAAAACAAGGATATGAAGATGTTCAGAAGATTTCAGAAACAATTGTTGATATGTTAAATACAGAAGCAATGGTTAAGGCAACAGTTGCATACGGTACAATTATTTCAGAATTAAAAGAAGTGTCACGTTCTTATAAGGAAGCAAAGATGGCTTTAGATGTAGGAAAGATTTTCTATAGCAATAAGAGTGTTATTGCATATAACAACTTAGGAATTGGACGTTTGATTTATCAGTTACCTATTCCTCTTTGTAAGATGTTTATAAAGGAAAACTTCAATGGAAAGTCACCTGATGTTTTTGATGAAGAAACACTTACAACAATAAATAAGTTCTTTGAAAATAATTTGAATGTATCTGAAACATCAAGACAGTTATATATTCATAGAAATACACTTGTATACAGATTAGATAAATTACAAAAGAGCACAGGACTTGATTTAAGAGTGTTTGAAGATGCAATAACATTTAAGATTGCATTAATGGTAGTAAAATATATGAATTATATGGATAGTATGAATGAATTCTAAATATGGCTATAATGGAATGCGCAGTTTTTCTGCGCATTTCAAATGCTTTTAGGAGTCACGACAGGTTGAGAGGACAGAGAAAATGATTACGTTTGAAAATGTTACTAAGTCGTATGGTAATGGTGCACCGGCGCTAAGTAACCTTAATATAGAAATTGAAGATGGAGAGTTTGTATTTGTTGTAGGAACAAGCGGTTCAGGCAAATCAACATTTATTAAATTACTTTTGAAGGAATTAGAACCGACAGAAGGAAAAATTATCGTAAACGATACTGAATTAAGAAAACTAAGATCAGGAAAGACTGCAAAATACAGAAGAAAGGTAGGAGTTGTATTTCAGGATTTCCGTCTTTTGAAAGATAGAAATGTATATGAAAATATCGCATTTGCACAGAGAGTAATAGGTGTGTCCACAAGAGAAATAAAGAAAAATGTTCCTAGAATGTTATCTTTAGTTGGGCTTTCCGAAAAATATAAGTCATTTCCAAATGAGTTATCAGGTGGTGAACAGCAGAGAGTTGCACTTGCAAGAGCGTTGGTAAATAAGCCGGCATTGTTGTTGGCAGACGAGCCAACCGGAAACCTGGATCCGGGAAATTCATGGGAAATCATGAAATTGTTGGATGAGATTAACAAACAGGGAACGACGGTAGTTGTAGTTACGCATAATATGGAAATAGTTGAGCGAATGCAAAAAAGAGTAATTACAATGAAAAAAGGAATAAAGGTAAGCGACAGTAAGGTGGATTAAAGATGAAAATTAGAACAGCATTATATTGCCTTAAGCAAGGGCTTGTAAATATAAAGAGAAACAAATTATTTTCACTTGCTTCGATTAGTACAATAGCTGCCTGTGTATTTTTGATTGGTATGTTTTATACAATTGTAGTAAATTTCCAGTACATTGTAAAATCAGCAGAAGACCAGGTAGGAATTACTATATTTTTTAACGAAGGAATAGATCAGGCAGGAATTGATGCCATAGGAGCGCAGATAGCTGCAAATGATAAAGTGGCAAATTACACATTTACTTCAGCAGAAGAAGCGTGGGATAATTTTAAAGTAGAATATTTTAAACAGAATGAAGACTTAGCAGAAGGATTTAAGGATGACAATCCGTTGGCAAATTCAGCATCTTATACAGTATATTTGAAAAATATAGAAGACCAGAAAAGCTTTTCAGATGAGATGTCTCAGGTAGAGGGTGTAAGAGCAGTAAATTATTCAGAAGGAACAGTAAGCGCAATGACAAGCTTTGGAAGGCTTGTAGGATATGCATCTGTAGCCATAATTGTTGTATTGCTTGCTGTAGGTATTTTCCTTATTAGTAATACGGTAATGATTGGTATTTCTGTTCGTAAGAAAGAAATAAAAGTAATGAAGTTAATTGGTGCTTCAAATATTTTTGTAAGAGCGCCATTTATCATAGAAGGTATAGTTATAGGTTTAGTAGGAGCAACAATTCCATTAGTACTTATTAAAGTGTTATATGAAAAGGTTGTCGCTTTCGTAATGCAGCAGTTTAGCGCATTATCTTCTATAATTGTATTTTTACCACAGAGCACAATTTTTGCAGTATTGGTTCCTATGGGATTAGGAATCGGTGCAGGAATTGGATTTGTAGGAAGTATTTTATCAATTAGAAAGCACTTAAAGGTTTAAAGAGGAGGAAACAAAATGAACGAAGTTCATTTTCTATAAATGTTTCCGACGAATAGCCACCGACCAAAGGGAGGGGCAACACATATAAGAGGAGAATGTTCATGAAAAAAAGAGACAAGATATTTTGTGGATTTCTTGTCCTTAGCTTAATAATAGGAACGGCAGTTCCGTCTAGAGCTACAATAAAGGACGAAAAAGATAAATTAAATAATTTGCAGAATCAGCAGGAAGATGTTCAACAGCAGATTAATGATTTGGAAAAATCAAAGGCTGATGCAAAAACATTTATTAATACAGTAGATTCTCAGGTTTCAGCTATTTCAAAACAGATGTATGATAACGAGAATGAACTCGATAAAACTGAAAAGAAAATAAAGAAAAATGAGAAAAAATTAGAGAATGCTCAGACAAGCATAGAGAATCAGTATGCTGCGATGAAACTTAGAATACAGTTTATGTATGAAAATGGCGATACACAGATGTTGGATTTGATTTTGTCATCAAAGAGTGTTGGCGATTTTCTTAATAAGGCAGAATACATATCTGAAATTTCATCATATGACAGAAAAATGTTAAATAAAATGAAAGAGACAAAGCAGGAAATTGCTGATACTCAAGTTGCGTTAGAAGACAGTAAAACTAATTTAGAGAATTTGCAAACAAAACTTTCAAAACAAAAGAGTGATTTGCAGATATTATCTGATGCAAAAGAAAAAGAAATGGAAGAATATAATAATCTGATTGCTGCAGGAAAGAAAAACAAAGATAATATAGATGACGAAATCAGTAATCAGAAACAGGTTATTCAGGAAATGGAAAGCATTGAAAAGGCAAGAGAAGAGGCAGCTAGAAAAGCAGCACTTGCAGCTCAGAATGCTAATAAAAGTACAGGACAGAGTTCTGCTTCAACAGGAGTAACTCAGACAAATCCAAATACTGACAGTAATGCAGGAAGTACACAAAATACCGTAAATTCTGCAACAGGATATATTTGGCCTTTGCCTGGATATAGCACAGTATCATCTGATTTTGGATACCGTTCAGATCCATTTACAGGCAAACAGTCATATCACTCAGGTATAGACATACCGGCTCCGGCAGGAACAAGAATTGTGGCAGCCGCATCAGGACAGGTTGCATGGGCAAATTATAGTACAACAGCAGGAAACTGGATTGGAATAGATCACGGCAATGGTGTATATACTGTATATATGCATTGTTCTGCATTAATTGTATCAGCAGGACAAAATGTAAGTGCAGGAGACGTTATAGGGCTTGTAGGAACAACAGGTTCGTCAACAGGAAATCATTTGCATTTTAGTGTACGATTAAATGGGGCATATGTAAGTCCTTGGAATTACGTGAGCAAATAAAGAAAACGAAGGCACACTGCTAAGATAAAATAGTGGGTGCCTTTGTTCTGTTATATACGGCAAAGATATAAATAACTATTATAAGGAGACATATAAATCATGAAAAAGAAGAAAGCTGCTAAAATAATAGGCGTAATTTTGGTTGTTGTGTTTGTATTTGGAGGTGGATTTGCGGCAGGTACAATTTCAACGATAGTTAAGACAAATAGCTCAGATAACATTGCATCACAAGTACAGACAAAGATGAACTATCTAAATAAATTGATTGATAATTATTATTTGGATTACAATGACAATAAGGATGACGAGAAAATAAAAGACAGTATTTATAAAGGTCTTTTAAATGGATTAGATGATCCATATTCTGTGTATTATACAAAAGAAGAATATCAGTCATTGCTTGAAAGTACTAGCGGAAGCTACTGTGGAATAGGTGTTGTTGTTAGTCAGAATAGTGATACGGGAGTAATTACTGCAGTTAGGGTATTTGACGGAGCACCTGGTGATAAAGCGGGTGTTAAAGCTCAGGATATTATATATAAAGTAGAAGATGAAGAAGTAACCGGTGAAGATTTAAGTTCCGTTGTTGCAAAGATGAAAGGTGACAAAGGAACGAAGGTTAAAGTCACAGTATATCGTCCATCTACATCAAAGTACATTGATATGGAAATTGAAAGAGATGAGGTTGATGTTCCTACAATAGAAACAAAAATGCTTGATAACAATATAGGATACATGCAGATAACAGAATTTGATGAGGTTACATACAATCAGTTCAAAGAAGGCCTGGAAAGTTTAAAGAAGCAGGGAATGAAGTCTATTATCTTTGATGTTAGAGATAATCCGGGTGGAATGTATAAAACTGTAGTAAATATGTTAGATGATATTTTACCTGAGGGAGTTTTGGTGTATACTGAGGATAAAGAGGGCAAGAAGGAAGAACAGAAATCTGATGCAGATTGTCTTGATATGCCTATGGTAGTTTTACAGAATGAGAACAGTGCCAGTGCAGCAGAAATTTTTGCAGGGGCAATTAAAGATTTTAAGGCAGGTACAATAATAGGAAATACATCATTTGGAAAAGGAATTGTACAGACAATAATGCCGTTATCTGATGGTTCGGCAATAAAACTTACGATACAGAGATATTTTACACCAAGTGGAGTTAATATTCAGGGAACAGGCATTGAGCCGGATATTAAAGTAGAAGAAAATTCTGAGACAGAAAGAGATGACCAGTTACAAAAAGCAATAGATACATTGTCAGAAGAATAAAAAATTGTTAAAAGCGTACAGAACAAAAGTTCGATTTTGTTCTGTACTTTTTTTTGCCTGAATGATATACTAATCAGGTAGCAATACTAAGAAGATATCGAATAGAGTAAAAATTTTATAATGAAATAATATGATGCTAGGGCGAAAGCCTCTATTTGTGAGCAAATAATGCTATTTATCAACTCTTTATAAAATTCATTTGCAGGGCGCCCCCTATTTGTGGGCAAACTCATGTGGACTTAGACCTTTTGACTCTGGCATCACATAAAAAAAGGGGATAAATATAACAGAGGTATTTTATGGATCATTTTGAATTAGTATCAGAATTTAAGCCGACAGGGGATCAGCCTCAGGCAATAGAAGAATTAGTTGAAGGATTTAAAAAAGGTAATCAGTGCGAAACTTTATTAGGTGTAACAGGTTCAGGTAAGACATTTACAATGGCGAATGTTATACAACAACTTAATAAACCAACGCTGATTATTGCTCATAACAAGACTTTGGCAGCTCAGTTATATGGTGAATTTAAAGAATTTTTTCCAAATAACGCAGTAGAATATTTTGTCTCCTATTATGATTATTATCAGCCGGAGGCATATGTGCCAAGTACAGATACTTATATAGAAAAAGATTCGGCAATAAATGATGAAATAGATAAATTAAGACATTCGGCAACAATGGCTTTGATGGAAAGAAAAGACGTTATTATTATTTCTTCAGTTTCCTGTATTTATGGCTTAGGAGATCCAATTGATTATAAGAATATGGTTGTTTCCTTAAGACCGGGAATGATTAAAGATAGAGATGAAGTAATAAGAAAATTAATAGAGATACAATATGATCGCAATGATATGGATTTTAAGCGTGGTACTTTTCGTGTAAGAGGAGATGTTGTTGAGGTATTTCCGGCTTCATATGGCGACACGGCAGTCCGTATAGAATTTTTTGGAGATGAGGTGGACAGGATAACGGAAATTGATACATTAACAGGTGAAGTTAAGAACAGACTGGAACATGTGGCAATTTTCCCTAATTCTCATTATGTTATTCCACCTGAAAAGATGGAAGGTGCGATTGCAGCAATTGAGAAGGAACTGGCAGAACAAGTAGCTTATTTTAAGAGTGAGGATAAGTTAATTGAAGCACAAAGAATCGCCGAGCGTACTAATTTTGATATGGAAATGCTTAGGGAAACCGGCATTTGCTCAGGCATAGAGAATTATTCAAGACATATGGCAGGATTAGAACCGGGTGCGACACCTCATACATTAATGGAATATTTTGGAGATGATTTTCTAATAATAGTAGACGAATCGCATATTACAGTTCCACAGATTAGAGGAATGTATGCAGGCGATCAGTCAAGAAAGACAACACTGGTGGATTATGGATTCAGACTTCCATCAGCAAAAGATAACAGACCACTTAATTTTGATGAATTTGAAAGCATGATTGATCAGATTATGTTTGTTTCGGCAACACCGGGAGAATACGAGAGTCAGCATGAGTTATTAAGAGCACAACAGGTTATCAGACCTACAGGTCTTTTGGATCCTGAGGTTGAAGTGAGACCGGTTGCAGGGCAGATAGATGATTTAATTTCTGAAATTAATAAAGAAGTAGAAAAGAAGAATAAAATATTAGTTACCACTTTGACTAAGAGGATGGCAGAGGATTTGACTGATTATATGAAGGAAGTTGGAATCAGGGTTAAATATCTTCATTCGGACATAGATACATTAGAGAGAGCAGAAATTATAAGAAATATGAGACTTGATCAATTTGATGTACTTGTAGGAATTAACCTTTTAAGGGAAGGTCTTGATATTCCTGAAATTGCCCTTGTAGCGATACTTGACGCAGACAAGGAAGGATTCTTAAGATCCGAGACATCACTTATTCAGACGATAGGTCGTGCTGCAAGAAATGCAGAAGGACATGTAATTATGTATGCGGACAAGATTACAGACTCAATGAGGGTTGCCATAGATGAGACAAACCGTCGTAGAGATATACAGATGAAGTACAATAAGGAGCATGGAATTACGCCAAAAACTATTATTAAAGCAGTGCGTGACCTTATTAGTATTTCAAAAGAAGTGGACAAGAAGATTAATGATATTGAGAAAGATCCGGAATCAATGGATCCAAAGGAAATTCGCAAATTGATAGATAAACTGACAAAGAAAATGCAGAAAGCTGCAGCTGATTTTGATTTTGAGTCAGCGATTGAATTTAGGGATAAGATAGCAGATTTGCGAAAGTATTTAAATTAAGAAGATTTGCGAAAGTATTTAAATTAAGAAGATTTGCGAAAGTATTTAAATTAAGCAGATTTGAATATAGGCAGAGTGTAAGAGGTTTGAGAGAAAATATAATTATAGTAATTGTAGTGAATTTACAGTTTGTTATTTTTAATTAATATTCAGAACACCCTGCATGTAGAGAGGACAGACAATTGGATAATAAAAAATATATAAAAATCAGAGGTGCAGCAGAGCACAATTTAAAAAATATAGATATAGATATTCCAAGAGATGAATTTGTCGTATTGACAGGTCTTAGTGGCTCAGGTAAATCGTCTCTTGCATTTGATACAATTTATGCTGAGGGACAGAGAAGATATATGGAATCATTATCTTCTTATGCAAGACAATTCCTTGGACAAATGGAAAAACCACAGGTAGAAAGTTTAGAAGGACTTCCTCCGGCAATTTCGATAGACCAGAAATCAACAAACAGAAATCCACGTTCTACAGTTGGAACTGTTACGGAAATATATGACTATTTAAGACTTTTATTTGCGAGAGCAGGTATTCCACATTGCCCGAAATGTGGCCGCGAAATTAAAAAACAGACTGTTGATGAAATGGTGGATAAGATAATGGCACTTCCTGAAAGAACAAAGATTCAGGTTCTTGCACCGGTTGTTAGAGGAAGAAAAGGACGCCATGAAAAAGTGCTTGAAGGAGCGAAAAGAAGTGGATATGTACGTGTTCGTGTAGATGGAAATATGTACGAACTAACAGAAGACATAACATTAGATAAGAATATAAAGCATAATATTGAAATAGTTGTAGATAGACTTGCAATTAGAGAAGGAATGGAAAAGAGACTTAATGACTCTATTGATAATGCACTTAAATTAGCAGATGGTTTAATGATTATCGATGTAATTGATGGAGAACCAATGACATTTAGTCAGCATTTTTCATGCCCGGATTGTGGAATTAGTATTGATGAAATTCAGCCGAGAAGTTTTTCGTTTAATAATCCGTTTGGTGCGTGTCCTGATTGTTATGGATTAGGATATAAGATGGAGTTTGATGAGGATTTAATGATTCCTGACAAAAGTTTAAGTATTAATCAGGGAGCGATAGTTGTTCTTGGGTGGCAGAGTGCAAATGATGGTAAGAGCTTTGCAAATGCCATTCTTAAGGCTTTAGGCAAAAAATATAATTTTGATTTAGATACACCGTTTGAAGACTATCCACAGGAAATTCATGATATTTTGATACATGGAACAAATGGAGTTTCCGTGCCTGTTCATTATAGAGGACAGCGTGGAGAAGGTGTTTATGATATTGCATTTGAGGGACTTATAAGAAATGTTGAAAGACGATATAGAGAAACAAGTGCAGAATCAACAAAGGCAGAATATGAGACATACATGAGAATTACACCGTGTAAGAATTGTGGCGGACAAAGATTAAAAAAAGAATCGCTTGCTGTAACAATTGCAGATAAGAATATTTATGAGATGACAGAAATGCCTGTTAGGGATTTAAGAGAGTTTTTGGAAAATGTTGAATTGTCAGAAATGCAACATAAAATCGGCGATGAAATTCTTAAAGAAATAAAGGGAAGACTCAAGTTTTTGGTTGATGTAGGATTGGACTATTTAAGTCTTTCAAGAGCAACGGGAACATTATCCGGTGGAGAAGCTCAGAGAATACGTCTTGCAACCCAGATAGGGTCAGGGCTTGTTGGAGTCGCTTATATATTAGACGAACCAAGTATCGGTCTTCATCAGAATGACAATGATAAGTTACTTGCAACACTTAAACATTTGCGTGATTTGGGTAATTCATTGATAGTAGTTGAGCATGACGAAGATACAATGAGAGCAGCAGATTTCATAGTAGATATAGGTCCGGGAGCAGGAGCCCACGGAGGTGAAGTTATAGCTACCGGAACTGCTGAAGATATTATGAAGAATCCAAACTCAATTACAGGAAAATACTTAAGTGGTGAAATAAAGATTCCTGTTCCAAAAACAAGAAGAAAACCGACAGGTTGGCTAAAAATCGTTGGAGCAAAGGAAAATAATTTAAAAAATATAAATGTAAAAATTCCTACAGGAGTGCTTACATGTGTAACAGGTGTTTCAGGTTCAGGTAAGAGTTCACTTGTAAATGAAATTTTATATAAATCTCTTGCAAAACAGTTAAACAGAGCAAGATATATTCCCGGAAAGCATAAGACAATAGAGGGAGTAGAGCAGTTAGATAAAATTATTGATATTGATCAGTCTCCAATAGGAAGAACTCCACGTTCTAATCCGGCAACTTATACAGGGGTATTTGACACTATTAGAGATTTATTTGCAAATACAATGGATGCTAAGGAGCGAGGTTACAAGAAAGGTCGTTTTAGTTTTAATGTTAAAGGCGGCCGTTGTGAAGCTTGTTCAGGTGATGGTATTTTAAAGGTAGAAATGCATTTTCTTCCGGATGTTTATGTGCCATGTGAAGTATGTGGTGGAAAGAGATATAATCGTGAAACATTAGAGGTTAAGTATAAAGGAAAGAGCATATACGATGTACTTGATATGACAGTTGAGGAGGCATTGGACTTTTTCAAAAATGTACCAAAAATTCATAACAAGATACAGACTTTATACGATGTTGGATTGTCATACATTAAATTAGGACAGCCATCAACTACATTATCCGGTGGAGAAGCTCAGAGAATTAAACTTGCTACAGAATTAAGTAAAAGAAGTACGGGAAGAACAATTTATGTACTTGATGAACCTACAACAGGACTTCATTTCGCAGATGTACACAAGTTAGTAGAAATTCTTCAAAGACTTGCAGCCGAAGGAAACACGGTAGTTGTAATAGAGCATAATCTTGATGTTATTAAAACCGCAGATTATATTATTGACATGGGTCCTGATGGAGGAGACAGAGGTGGAACTGTTGTAGTCCAGGGAACTCCTGAGGAGGTAGCAAAACATCCTACATCATATACTGCAAAATACGTAAAACAGTATTTGGAAAAAGACAAAAAATAATAAAGTTGACATTTTAAAATATTGTGTATTTTTCATAAAAAACAGGAAAATAAAAAGGGTTTAAAAAGGCCAAAAACAGCAATGGTTACAAAGATTAAAAACATGTTTTTAAACCCTTTAAAACTGCATAAAAATGTGCTAAATTATAGTTACAAGTTAAAGGAAAAGTACATTAAAACTTAATAAGAAATTAATACCGTAAGGCTTCTAAAAATTATCATTAGAACGTGTCATGAGATGAAAATTAAGTAAGTATCCAAGAGGAATGTTTAATGGGAAAAAGTCCTATAGGAGAAAACGAGAGACTCCAATATTTATTTAATCCGTACTAGGAAAACAGAACAATTGGAATCGAGTGAATATTAGTCAAATATAGGTAAGAAAGGAGTTACCGGATTATCTACATAAGGTACAACGGATCGGAAGAGTTGTAAGAAGAGAGTGGATTGAAGGATGGTTATTAATCTCCAAGTGGCAACGTTGTTACAGAGATTTGAAAGATAACATCCTTATATATGTAGATATATTAAATTATTTGCAGATGGTATTTTTGAAACACGATTTTGATTAGGTATGATAAATCGAAAGTAAAGTAAGGGAGTATAGTTTCATATAAGATTAATGATTAATGAAGTTTGATCTGCAGCTAATGAATCAATTTTAGAAGTAAGGTATTTAAATACGAGCACCTGATATTAATAAATGTCAGGTGCTTTGTTAATTTAATAAAAGATTTATATTGTTATGGTTTTATAAAATAATAGATTTAATCGTGAAACGGGAGTGTGAGAATTAGAAAAAATGAATTTGGCTGTTATAGTTTTAACAATAGCCTACTTGTTTTAATATTAAAAATAATGTAGAATTGTTAATGATTTGAGAAAAATACAATTAATGATATTAATAACATTTATCGTATTTTACAATAAATTGGTTAAAGCCATTGTAGGAGAAAACAAAGTGAATAAAGTTTAGTTTTAATAAATGTTTTCGAAAATTAGCCAACGATTCAAGTGGAAACACATATTAATTAGGAGGAATTATAGTGAAGAAAGAATTAGTAATCGTACTTGATTTTGGTGGCCAGTATAATCAGCTGGTTGCAAGACGAGTTCGTGAATGCAATGTATATTGTGAGATTTATTCTTATAAGACTGACATTGAAAAAATAAAAGCTATGAATCCAAAGGGAATTATTTTAACCGGAGGACCTAATAGTTGTTATGAAGCTGATTCTCCAACATATTCAAAGGAATTATTTGAAATGGGAGTTCCTGTTTTAGGACTTTGCTACGGAGCACAGCTTATGATGCATGTTTTAGGAGGAAAGGTAGAACGTGCAGACGTTCGCGAGTACGGTAAAACAGAAGTAATCGTAGATAAAACAAATTCACAGATATTTGAAGGCGTTTCACCTAAAACAATTTGTTGGATGAGTCATTTTGATTATATATCAAAGGTAGCACCTGGATTTGAAATATCATCTCATACAAAGGACTGCCCTTGTGCATCAGCAGAAAATGCAGATAAGAAACTTTATGCAATACAGTTCCATCCTGAAGTACTTCATACACAGGAAGGAACAAAGATGCTTTACAATTTTGTTCGTGGAGTATGCCAATGCTCAGGTGAATGGAGAATGGATTCATTTGTAGAGGAATCAATTAAGGCAATCCGCGAAAAAGTTGGAGACGGGAAAGTATTGTGCGCATTATCAGGTGGTGTAGATTCATCTGTTGCAGCAGTAATGCTTTCAAAAGCAATTGGAAAACAGCTTACATGTGTATTTGTAGACCACGGTTTACTTCGTAAAAATGAAGGGGATGAAGTAGAAGCTGTATTTGGTCCTGATGGTCCATATGACTTAAACTTTATTCGTGTAAATGCACAGGAACGTTACTATAGTAAATTAGCAGGGGTAACAGAACCTGAAAAGAAGCGTAAAATTATCGGAGAAGAATTTATCCGTGTATTTGAAGAAGAAGCAAATAAAATCGGAGCAGTAGACTTCCTTGTACAGGGAACAATTTATCCAGACGTTGTAGAAAGTGGTTTGGGTGGCGAATCAGCAGTAATCAAGTCACATCACAATGTAGGAGGATTACCTGACTGTGTAGATTTTAAAGAAATAATCGAACCACTTCGTGACTTGTTTAAGGACGAAGTAAGAAAAGCCGGCTTAGAAATGGGCATACCTGATTATCTTGTATACCGCCAGCCGTTCCCGGGACCGGGACTTGGAATCCGTATCATCGGCGAAGTAACAGCCGAGAAAGTTAAAATGGTACAGGATGCAGACGCAATTTACCGCGAGGAAATTGCAAATGCCGGATTGGACAAAACAATCGGACAGTATTTCGCAGCGCTTACAAACATGCGAAGCGTAGGTGTAATGGGTGACGAAAGAACATATGACTACGCCATTGCACTCCGTGCAGTAAATACTGTAGATTTTATGACAGCAGAAGCTGCAGAAATACCTTATGAAGTATTATCAAAGGTAATGAGCAGAATTATAAACGAGGTGCGAGGAGTCAATAGAGTAATGTATGATTTGACGAGTAAACCACCTGGAACTATAGAGTTTGAGTGAGCTTAGAGTGGCTTAGAGGTTAGCTCCAAAAATCCAGTATTTTCAAGGTCTGAGACCGTGTGAAAAAACACGGTTTCAGGCCTTTTTTTGGTTATCGCTTCTAAAATGCTTCTAATTTTTTCAAAAAATGCAGAAGCGAAATAACTCCAAAACAAAGTCCAATTCTGTTTCTTATCTTTTATTTTCCCCAGATTTGAAAAAAATTAAAGATTTTTGCTGTGATTTAGTAATGAGCGTTTTTTCAACCCAAATGTATTACGTAAGAAAAAAACACGTAATCGGAGGTGAAAGAAATGTTTGAATGCAGAACTTTTATCACAGTAAAAGAAATCGGCGAAGTACTCGGTGTTTCGGAATCTAAGTCATATGGTATAGTTCGCGATTTGAATAAAGAACTTGCTGACAAGGGTTACATGGTTATCCCTGGAAGAGTCAGCAGGAAATATTTCGAAGAGCGTTTCTATGGAGTAGTAAACGAAACAGAGGAAAAGGAGGTACAGCATGCCAGCGAATAGGGATAAAAAGACAGGCAAGTGGAACTGCCAGTTTTATTACACTGACTGGACAGGTAAAAAAGTCAAAAAGATGAAACGTGGCTTTGATACCAAAAAGGAAGCGCAGGACTGGGAGCGACATTTCAAATTGGAAAAGGCGAGCAGCCTTGACATGACCTTCGGAGATTTTTACAGACGCTATGAAGAGGATGTTAAGCCAAAGGTCAGAGAGAATACTTGGAATTCAAAAGTCTGGGTCATCGAGAAAAAGATTCTTCCATACTTTAAGGATCTTGTGATGAGGGACATTACTCCACGAGATGTTCTTGCTTGGCAGAATGAAATGAGAAAGTTGGAGTCAAAGGACGGAGAGAAGTTTAAGGGAACGTACCTTAGAAAGATGCAGGCGGAACTTTCAGCCATATTCAATCATGCGGTGAAGTATTATGAACTACCAAAGAATCCGGCTGTAATCGCTGGTCCACTTGGACAGCACCATGCAGATGAAATGCTTTTTTGGACAAAGGAAGAGTATATGCGCTTCATTCCCGAGGTTGCGAACAAAACCTATTCCTATATGGCATTTGAGCTTTTGTACTGGTGTGGGATCCGAATCGGTGAGCTGATGGCTTTAACTCCGGCAGATTTTGACTTCGATAAGAATAAGCTTTCCATAACCAAATCTTACCAGAGAATCAGCGGAAGAGATGTCATCACAAAACCTAAGACTCCAAAAAGTGTACGTATGATTTCCATGCCGGAGAATGTGGCATTAGAAATGCGAGATTTCCTTGATAGCATTTATGGCATTGAGCCGGGTGACAGGATCTTTGTAATTTCAAAGTCTTATCTGCACCATGAGATGGATAGGGGTGTAAAGGCAAGTGGCGTAAAGCGTATTCGTCTTCATGATTTAAGACACAGCCATGTATCTCTTCTTATAGATATGGGATTTTCAGCGGTAGCTATTGGCAATCGTGTAGGTCACGAGAGTACGGAGATTACATACCGTTACGCGCATATGATGCCGTCTATTCAGGACGATATGGCAGAGGCTCTTGATGAAGAATGGAAGGAGGGATTCGATGTCGGCGAAGAATCTTGATCATAAAGGAAGGCTGCGGAGTGAGACTATCGCATACCGTTGTTCTCCTGCCGAAAGGAAGGAACTGGATAAGCGATGGAAACTGCTTGGCTATGCAACGAAGCAGGACTATGTTCTTGATTCCGTATTACACAACAAGGTGACGGCGAAGGGGAATCCTATGATGCTGGTGAATTTCCGAAAGGAGCTGTATGGGATCCTTGGAGAATTAGAGCGATTGGAAGAAGCCTCTGAGATAGACGAAGAGCTGTTTACACCAATCCGCACCATGTTGGAAATCTTGGAAGCGTTTAAGGAAAACGAAGAAAAGAATAAGAAGAATAGAAACAGAAGAAAAGATAAGTTTTTGGAAAGGAGAGTTTACCGCGATGTGTAAAGTAATCATTTGTGCAAACCAAAAAGGAGGAGTAGCCAAGAGTACATCCGTTGTAAATCTTGGCATCGGACTCGCAAACAAAGGGAAAAGGGTTCTTGTCATTGACAATGATCCGCAGGGTTCTCTTACGGAGGCATTGGGATATCCGGAGCCGGATAAGTTAGAAGTAACGCTTGCCAATGTTATGGACTGGGTATTGAACGAGGATGAATATGATCTGAAAGCAGGCATCCTGCATCATGAAGAGGGCATCGACCTTATGCCTGCCAATATCGAATTATCCGGTGTGGAGACATCGCTTGTAGGCATTATGAGTTCGGAGACAACACTTCGTGAGTACATCGAGACCATAAGGGATGACTATGATTACATCCTCGTGGATTGCTCACCGAACTTGGGACAGCTTACCCTAAACGCCCTTGTTGCAGCAGATGAGGTTATTATTCCGGTGCAGGCGGCATACCTACCTATAAAGGGCTTAGAACAGCTGTTAAAGACTATCAGTCGTGTTAAGCGTAAGATGAATCCGAAACTTCATATTATGGGCATTCTGATTACGATGGTGGATTACAGAACTATTTATGCTAAGGAAATCACGGAAGTGTTGTATGAGCATTATGGAAGCAGTATCCATATTTTTGATGATGTGATTCCGCTTTCCGTCAGAGCTGCGGAGGCATCAGCCGAAGGAGTCAGCATCTATAAATATGATGGCAAGGGTAAAGTAGCAGCAGCGTATGAAAAGATTGTAGAGGAGGTTTTAGCCAATGAGTAGTAAGGGATTATCAAATAGAATTAAGCTCTCCAGCTATGATGATATGTTTTCGGCGGAGAATGATGGTAATACTACAGCAGAAGCAAAACCTGTTGAGGGACAGATAGTAGAAATTCCTTTATCGGAACTACATACCTTTGAGAACCATCCTTTTCGTGTCGTAGACGATGAAAATATGGAAGAAATGGTGGAAAGTATCAAGGAATATGGCGTGTTGGTTCCGGCTATCGCAAGACCGAGAGCAGAAGGCGGATATGAACTTATATCCGGTCACAGAAGAAAACATGCATCCGAACTGGCAGGTAAAGATACCATGCCGGTTATTGTTCGTGACTGCGACAATGATGAAGCCGTAGTGATCATGGTGGATGCCAATATCCAGCGTGAGGATATTCTTGTCAGCGAGCGAGCAAAGGCTTATCAGATGAAATATGAAGCCATGAAGCATCAGGGCAAGGCTCAGGGTATTTCTCTTAAAGCTATGAGTGAGCAGGCGGGGGAGAGCATGAAGACCATTCAACGTTTAATCTGTATCGCCAGCTTGGATGAGAAATTGCTTGCTATGGTGGATGAAAAGAAGCTGGGCCTTCGTCAGGGAGTGGATCTTTCTTTTATTCCACAGGAGCAACAGAAAATCGTATATGAAGTTATTTCGGAGATGGGAGTGTCGCTTAGCCAGGAGCAGAGTGCAAGGATAAAGGAATCGTCCTGCAAGGGTTATCTGAACGCAGATTTCTTAAAGGATTATCTGTCGGAGAAGAAACCAAAACCACGTAAGGTAGTATTTAACCAGAAGAAGCTGGACAACTATTTTACCCCGGATATGAGCAATGAGGATATTGAGGAACTTATCGTAAGGCTTCTTGATGAATGGAAGGAGAAGGGGGAACCGCGTTAATGGAGAGATTAAAGCTGGAGTTTTATTATGGGCAGGAGGCAGAGCAGTTTACGTTCTACCGCCTGCCGAAGGCTTTGATAACAGACAGTAGATTTAAAGATATATCGAATAATTCCAAGCTTTTGTACGGTTTGATGCTTGATCGCATGTCATTATCGGTACGTAGTGGATGGTTTGATGAAGAGAACAGGGTCTATATTAAGTATTCCCTTAAGAGTATTATGGAAGATCTTAACTGTAGCAAGATGACTGCTGTAAGTCTTTTGAAAGAGCTACAGGCCATTGGTTTAGTGGATATTGAGCAGAGGAATGGGCTTGCTAACATCATTTACGTTAAAAACTTTGTATCTGGGGGAAAAGAAGCATTAGACCGGTCAGAAAATTGTACAGGTAAGAAAAATGAACCGGTGAAAGATGACCAGTCTAATAATCAGACCAGTATAAATGATGAACCGGTATATGAGGAAGACCAGTCAGATAGTAGTACCGGTACCGGTCAGGATTCTTTACCAGGGGTAGTACAGAATTCAGACCCGAATAATAATGATTTTAACAATACAGATTCTAGTGAGACTAATCATATCAGTCTATCCGGTGAGCGTGTGGATAATTCTATCCGCATTACGAGGGTGGATCAGATGGATGAGACCACAGCATACATGGAGCTTATTCGTGAGAACATTGATTATGATATCATGATGAGTAACCCTAAATGGTTGGACAGGGATATGTATGAAGAGCTTTACCAGCTAATCTGTGATGTTGTCTGTGTCCCTCGTAAGACAATTCGAATTGCAGGAGAGGACTATCCTTATAGCTTGGTTAAGAGTAAGTTCTTGAAGCTTAACTCTACCCACTTGGAGTATGTCATCGGATGTATGAAGAATAATACTACCAAAGTATCAAATATCAAGGCCTATTTGACAACAGCACTCTATAACGCACCAAATACAATAAATCATTACTATACCGCTGAGGTAAATCACGATATGTATGGTACAATGTAGTCGGAGGAATAATTATGGCGAAGTATATTGTTGAAGAAACAAAAACAAGTAAATATGAAAAGAACTATAAGTTCCCTATGATAAACCTGATACCGGCAATCGTTTGGTGCATTCCGGTTCATCAGAAGTTATCACCTATTATTGGAACAGCGGGAGCGTATGGTGTGGTGGCTGCTTTCTTTGTATTGTACATCTTATTATCATATGTTCCGATTGTTGCATTAGCTCCGGGTATAGCGAGTGTAATCATGTTGACAGGGTTGTTCTGGGCTCCGGCGGATCACATAGGTAACAACGTGGTGAGAATTATTGTCAAAGGAGTAATTCTTGTAATTATGGTTCTGATTGAGTTTTGCGTGCTGATAAATGCGACATTGCCGTGGTTGGAGAAAAAGACAGCAACACCTCCGAGGGTGAGGAGAGTTGAGGAATGACAATTAAAAAGAAAGTTAGGAAAGAATCCGCATTTAAGTGTCGGGTTCTTTTTTGTGTCCTTTTTATGGGACGCATTATGAGTATAATACAAGATAGAAATCTGTTGAGAAAAAACTACCGATTTCACTGCTTAAAAAAATAATTTGTGCATTAGAAGTAAAACTTTAAGAAGTTAAAGGTTGTCGATTGATTATTTGGTTTGACTATGATATGATGTATGTGGGCATTTATATGACCAAATAATTGCTAAGCATAGAGTATAAGGGAAAGGAAATAAAATGGCTATTTCTTATAACAAGCTTTGGAAACTTATGATAGACAAAAATATGCAGAAAAAAGATTTGGCGGTGATGCTCAATCTAAGTTCAGCAACAATCGCAAAGATGGGAAAGGGCGAACAGGTATCTATGGATGTTCTTGAAAGGATATGTACTTTTTTCAAATGTGATATAGGCGATATTGTGAGCTTTACTTCCAATAATGAAACAAGGAGAAATAACGAAGATGAAGAAGTATAGGGTTGTCGATTTATTCGCTGGTTGTGGTGGTATTTCGAAAGGCTTTTTGAATACAGGTAAGGTTGATTTGGTTGGTGCAATTGATTTTGAACCATCAGCTTGTAAGACTTATAAGGAAAATTTTCCTAATGCTAATGTAATATGTGGTGATATCAGAGAAATATCTGTAGAGTCTACAGGTTTTTCAAATGTTGATATCATGGTTGGTGGGCCGCCTTGTCAGGGATTTTCTGCCCTAAATAGATGGGAAAAAGAAAAAGATAATGATCCAAGAAATAGATTGTTTATAGAGTATTTGAGGTTTGTTGATGAACTTCGACCTAAAGCAATCATGATTGAGAATGTTAAACAGATACTGACATCAAAAAATGGGTATGCACCTAAGCATATTGAGGAATTCTTGGGTGAGAGAGGCTATGAGGTTAGTTTCAAAATCTTAAATGCAGCTGACTTTGGTGTGCCACAGAAAAGAGAAAGAGCGATTATTGTTGCGTTAAGAAAAGAATATGGAAAATTTAATTTTGATGTTTTAGAGAAGTACAAGCTTCCAAAGGTAACAGTAGAAGAGGCAATTTCTGATATAGAAGATATCGAGGAAGAGGCTGTAAAGTATGAACAAGGAACTGTTTTTAAATTAGGAAAACCACAGTCTGAGTATCAGAAAAAAATGCAGGCAAAGGATTCGAAATTACATAATCATCTAATTTACTATCCTGTTCAAAATGTTCAGGAGATGATTTCTTATGTCCCTGAGGGAGGAAACTGGAGATATGTTCCTAAGGAACTGTTTAAGTCACAGAGGGATAATAGACATTCAAATTATTTGCGTAGATTAGAATCGAAATCTCAGTCAGTCACAATAGATACCGGACACAACGTTTATTTTCATCCTCACTTTAAGAGAGTGCCAACTATTCGTGAATCTGCAAGAATACAAAGCTTTCCTGATGATTTTATTTTCTTAGGAAATAAAGGACAGCAATTTAGACAAGTTGGAAATGCTGTTCCACCATTACTAGCTGAGGCTGTTGCAAAAGGAATTATGGAGGTTATTGAAAATAATGAAAAAATATAAGTTACTGGATTTATTTTGTGGAGCAGGAGGATTAAGCTGCGGATTTGAAAGGAATAATTTTGAAGTCGTTAAAGCGATAGATTTTGCTCCTCATGCTATAGCCACATACAACTACAATAGAAAGGAAAAAGTGGCAGAAGTAAAAGACATAAAAGAGATTGATGAAGAATACTTAAAAGCAATTGGTGAGATTGATGGTATCATTGGTGGACCTCCTTGCCAGGGATTTAGCACTGCAGGCGATCGTATCATTGATGATGAGAGGAATGTCCTTTATAGAGAGTATTTTAAAATCCTGGATATTGTAAGACCGAAGTTTTTCTTGATTGAAAATGTAGTAGGCATTTTGACTTTTGCTAAAGGCGCGATAATTGCAGATATTCATAAAAGAGCTCGTGATTTGGGTTATGAAGTGTTTATGGATACTTTAAGTACAGAAGAATATGGAATTCCTCAAATCAGAAAACGTGTAATCATTATTGGTATTAAAAACGAACTTGTTAATGGTAAATTCGAATTTCCGGAAAAGACTAATGTGCGTGTCTCTATTGAAGAAGCAATAGGAGATTTGCCATCATTGGATAAAGGCGAGGATAATACAAAATATAATCACGAGCCTCAGACTGAATATGAGAAATATATTAGAAATGGTTCGACAGAATTGCATAATCATATGCAATCAGCACATACAGAGGATACAAAAAAAGCTATCGCCATGGTTCCAGAAGGCGGTGATATGAGAGATATTCCTGAAGAAAAGCGTGGAGGAAGAAATTATCATGCGCTATTGCGTAAGATGGATAGATCGAAGCCATCGCTTTGTATTGACACGGGCCATAGAACATATTTTCATTATGAAGAATTGAGAGTACCTTCTGTGAGAGAAGCGGCGCGTTTACAGAGTTTTAAAGACGATTACATATTCTTGGGACCGAAACAAGAACAGTATAAGCAAGTTGGAAATGCTGTGCCTCCGATGCTTGCAGAATTATTATCAATGAAGATACAGCAATATTTGCAGGAAGGGGAAGTAAATGAGTAGATATCCAAACATAGATTATTTTTACGGTGAAAATCAAGAACTATTATTGGAAAGTGATGATTATCGCTTATGTAAGAGCATTCCTCGTAACATCGAAAGTTATGTAGATAAATTTGAGCATTATTATCGTATACATAAAGGTTCGTCAAATAAATGTGATATGGATGAAGATACGATTACTTATGATGTTTTAAATTTGGATAAGTGGTCTGATGTGGTTACAACGGCAAAGAGAATCATGAAAGAATTTGATTTTCTGAGAGAACTTGATTTGCATGAGTATGAAACAACGGAGACTTTTGATGAATATGTATTTGGACCAGAAACATTTAATTCATATTTGATGAATAAGCTAAAAGCGATTCATTCTATGAATGAAATGTCTATGGTTTATAACAGTATTATTTGTGCATTAAGAGAAGGATACCTTTATGGTAAAATACTTGTTTTTCCAGATGGAGCTAATAAATTTAAGCAAGCGGTGACAAACAAGGCTGATAGAGATAATTTCAGAAAACGAGTTTACGATTTGTATGGATTCGCAGGAAGATATCACGATTGTACAAGAGACGATTATACTCCAAACGCAAATTATAGAATTGTAACGGTACTTAGTTCTCTCGGATTTATCGAACAGATTCCATCAGACTTTGATGATGTAAGGGCATATGGTTTAACTCAGAAAGCGTTTGATTATTTGGATCTGTTAAATGCTAACTTTGGAACATTAGATGATTCTAAGTTTGATGAACTTATAGAAAAAGAAAATGACTACAATCAGAGGCTTATAGAATTATCTGAGCGATATGGAATAGAAGGCACAATAAGGGTAACCACTACTGCTAGACTTCCACAGGTTCAAGAGATTTTCAAAGAAAGACTAATAAAGAAGTATGGCCAGAAGTGTATGATGTGCGGAGTCACACATAGAGAGATGCTTATTGCAAGTCATATAAAGAGGGCATCTGAAGAAGATATATTTGGAAAAGCAGATTTTAATAACGGCTTCTTATTATGTGCAACACATGACAAGCTGTTTGACCGTTATTTGATTTCGTTTAATTGTTTTACGGGACAGATAATGATTTCAACGTCACTAAGTGATGAGGAAAAGAAAATATTGGGACTCGATGAGAATTTTTGCTTGGATGCTGAATACATGACTGAAGATCGAGTAGATTATCTGATGGATCATAATCAAAAATTCATGGAGAGGGAAAGTGAGAGACAGTAGTGGCAAACAATAACCATTCTTTTTTAGAAAAATACTGTGTTAATATGCTTCAATTAAAAAACTCCGGAAATGGAGTGGACAGAATTGGAAGTGCTCTGTTTGGCTCTAAAATTAAACTTACTCCTCATCAGATTCAAGCGGCGTTATTTGCTTTCGATAATCCTCTAAATAAGGGAGTTTTATTAGCGGATGAAGTAGGTCTTGGAAAAACTATAGAGGCTGGAATTATTTTGTCTCAGTTATGGAATGAGGGCAAAACAAGAATGCTTATCGTTGCGCCAGCTTCATTGATGAGACAGTGGTCAAGTGAGCTATATGACAAGTTTCATCTCGATTCATTTATTATGGATCGTAAGATGTACAATCAGCGTAAAGTAATTGGATACGAGAATCCTTTTAAGAATGCAAAGTCAATTATTATTTGCTCATACCAAATGTGTAGCGCCAGCAAGGATGACATATATAATGCGGGATTTGATTATGTTATCGTCGATGAAGCGCATAAACTAAGAAATGTTCATAACGAGAAGACGGTGATGGCAAATAATGTTAAATTTGCTATTTCTCGTTATAAGAAAGCACTATTAACAGCTACTCCTATACAAAATAATCTTATGGATGTTTATGGCCTTTCGACCGTAATAGATGAGAATATTTTTGGAGACAAAGAAGTCTTTAGATTTAACTATATTAAAAACTATGATGAGAACTATCGTGAATTAGAACATAGACTTGATTCGTTTACTCATAGAACACTGAGAAATCAAGTTGAACAGTATATTCGTTTTACTAAGAGAATACCTCAAACATTTAAATTCACTCAGACTGATGACGAAAAGCGTTTGTATGAAGAAATAGTATCTCTGATGCAAGACGAAGTAGGCACAAAGTATATCATTCCAAATTCACAGCGCCATTTGTTACTTTTGGTTCTTTGCAAACTTATGGGTTCGTCGGTATCTTCTGTGATTGGAACTATGGAAACCATAAAGGCAAGATTGGAAAAAATACAAGAATCTAATGTTGAAGTCGCAACAATTGAAGCTTGGGATTTTGATGATCTAGATGATGAGGAATATGAGGATGAAGAGTCAACAGAAGAAAAAGTTGATTTCGTAGAGTTGGCAGCTGAGATAGAGAGAGTAAAAGGCATTATTGCTTTAGCTGAACAGGTTAAGATTGAAAGTAAATATATAGCTTTGAAAGATGCCCTTGCTTATTCATTTAACCATTTAAGAGAATTGGGCGCTAATGAAAAGGTTATTATTTTTACAGAATCTAAACGCACTCAGATGTTCCTAAAAGAGCAATTGGTAAATGATGGATATGAAGGTGTGCTGACCTATAATGGTTCTAATTCTGATGATGAATCAAGAAGCATTTTAAAGGAATGGGAAGAGTTACCTTCAAATGCTGATAAGTTAAACAATAGCCGATCTGTAAATATGAGAGCGGCCATATTACATAAGTTTGAAACTGATGGTTCAATCCTTATCGCTACAGAAGCTGGTGCAGAAGGATTAAACTTACAGTTCTGTTCGCTTGTAATTAACTATGATTTGCCTTGGAATCCTCAGAGGGTAGAGCAAAGAATTGGTAGATGCCACAGATTCGGGCAGAAGTATGATGTGGTAGTTATCAATTTTATTAATGCTAACAATATCGTAGAAAATAGAGTGTATGAGTTGTTAGATTCAAAGTTCCATCTATTTGAAGAGGTGTTTGGTTCAAGTGACGAAATACTTGGAAAATTGAACGATGGAAAAGATATTGAAGACGAGATTGTAAATATTTATCTTTCGTGCAGAACAGACGAAGAAATAAACCGTGCATTTGATGATCTGCAAGAGAAGTATAAAGAGGATATCGAAAGTACGCTAGAGAGTACCAAAAATGAGTTGCTAGAGCATTTCGATGAAGATGTTCAAAAGCTATTTGAGAATGTTCTCAATTCAGCAATTGAAAATATGAGTAAAATTGAGCAACTTTTCTGGAGACTTACCAAGGCTGTATTAGACGGAAAGGCGTCTTTTGATGAGGAGAAAATGACGTTTAAATATGGCTTCCCTGAAAGAGAATATTGTATGCTTTCCAGAAACGAGGAAGAATCGTCTTATATCGATTATGGGCTCAACACTAATCTTGGCTTAAATGTAATTGCTGAAGCAAAGAAGTCTAATGCAGAGTTTGGACACATTGTATTCGATTTAGAAAACTATAAGTATAACTTGAGCAAGATCGAACAACATAAAGGTCATAAGGGAATCTTGTCTATTAACAAACTAATCATCAAATCATTTGAGGAGGAGGAACATATCTTTTTAAATGGTATTTGGGAGGATGGAACAAGAATCGAGCAAGATGTGTTGGAAAAACTACTCCGTTTAGATATGCTTGAGGAATACTATGATGGCACAGAGAGTATTTCTTTATATGATGATATCCGAGAGGATGTAAAAGTACACTCTAACCAAATTGTTCAAGAATCTCAAGAAAAAAATAATGCATATTTGAATGAAGAGGTTAGTCGAATAAATGCATGGGCGGATGATAAGATTCAGTCCACACAGTTATCAGTAGAAAACTTGCGTGAACAAAGAAAAGCACTTCAAAAAGAATCAGATCAAGCTACTAACATGGCAGACAAGCAGGCATTAGAGGAAGAGATTCAACGAATTACAAAAAAGATAAAACGTAGTTGGGTTTTATTGGCTGATGCTGAAGAAGAAGTTGAAGATGAAAGAAAACGCCTTATTGAGAGTATTCGTAAGGAAAACATGAAGGAATGGAGCGTTGAGCACATCTTTACGGTTAATTTTGAAATTAAGTAGGTGATGAGTATGGATCAGAAATGGTTTGAAGATATGATGAGCCAAACCTATAACGAAGATATATGCTTTAATCCGTCTAAGCTCTTTTTGCTCCAGTATATGTCCAAAAACGGCATTATAGCTGATAGATATAAGATATCTGATTTCCAAAGATATTTATATCGTATATACAGTGACAACCCAGCAGTCGCAGCCAAGCATCCAAGTTATATAATTCGAAAAATACATACTTATGGGGTTAATGACTTGGAAGAGATGGCTGTTGACACATTAAGCATGTGGATCAGAGATGCTAAAAACGGAGTGCTGAAATGTGGGTCTAAGTTTTTTGCGTTAGACATAAAACGCGATGAGGCAGAGGAAATTGCTCAGAACACTATGCGTTTTGCAACCATGATGTATCAGAGGAAGTTTGGTGGAAAAATTCCAAATATTTCTTCTGATTGGGATAATGAAGAAATATCTCAGGATCATAATTTAGATGTCTTTGGAAAAGGAAAATTTTTAAGGAGAGTCTTAGAAGATATTCAATATTGCCCTATTTGTGAACAGATCGGCGAAGAGAATTTATATTGTACTCACATTTTTGAAAAAGATATGGGTGCTTCAACAGAGGAATTACAGGATCAGAATAATGGGCTAGTTTTTTGTAGAACGCATGCTCAAGAATACATAGACAATCGTTTTTTCTTTGATGAAATGGGATTTGCAAAGGATATAGATAGTAGTGATATAGAGGCTGGAATGCATTTAAGTTTTTCTATTAGAAGCTCTAAAAGGAAAGATTATCTTAGGAAAAGGCTAAACTGGTTAATTGAACAGGGAATTGTCGAAAAACAATGATATTGAAGGTTGTCAAGCATAGTTTTGCACAGTAGAAGAAAGATGGGAATGTAATTATTGAAGTATATTGTAAAGGAAATCATAGAGCCAGATTATGGCTGCGAGGAGCGTCCAGATGATTATGTTGCAATGGATAAGGTAATTCTTCGTGATGAAAGCGGCTCAGAGATAAGTATGGAGATATCTGATTCAGAGTTATATGAGAAGGATATTAACGAAGGGGATTGGGTATTCTTTGATTTAAACAATCAGATATTCAAGGAAATATAACTTTTGGTCCACTGGACCAAAAGTGGACTAAGGATTTTGGAGGTGGGGATTTGCCTTTTCAAATTATTAGAAATGATATAACAAAAGTAAAAGCAGATGCCATTGTTAATACGGCAAATCCTAATGCTGTAGTTGGCGATGGCGTGGATTCTGCTATCTATAAAGCTGCAGGCAGAGAAAAGCTACTTGAAGCTCGAAAGAAAATAGGACTATTGATGCCGGGAGAAGTGGCAATTACAGAAGCTTTTGATTTAGAAGCGAAATACATAATTCATGCGAGTGGACCTTGGTGGCAAGGTGGTGAAGAAGGAGAAACGTTACTTTTAAAGCAGTGTTTTGATAATTCACTTCAATTAGCATGGGAGAATGGCTGCCGTTCTATAGCATTTCCACTGCTTGCTACAGGAACATATGGATTTCCTAAAAGGCTCGCTATTGAGATAGCGGTGCAATCTTTCCGTGTTTTTTTGCAAGATCACGATATGGAGATTATGCTTGTTGTTTTTGGAAACGAAGCTGTAAATATTTCCGGGGAGCTTGTAGAAGAAGTACGAAGCTATGTAGATGATCATTATGTAAAAGAAGCACTTTCAGAAGAATACAGAAGTGATAGATTCTATTTAGAAGAATGTCAAGTTGGTGCACCACTTGCCGACAGTTCGCTTGAGAAAGACGATTTTGATGAGGACCATGAAGACGCGGATGAAATGGTTTGCACTTCTGTAATTAATTCTGAAGAAGCAGAGCTGACTGAATCGTTAGATGATGCACTGAAGAGTATATACACAGAGTCTTTTGAGAAATACTTACAGAAGCTTATTAATAAAAAAGGCTTAAAGAACTCACAGGTATATGCGGCTGCCAATATCTCGAAGCAGTATTTTTCAAAATTGCTAAAGGGGCAGGTAAAACCTTCAAAGGAAAAGGTGTTGGCGTTAGCGATTGGATTGACCCTGAACCTGGATGAGGCAGTTGATTTTCTTCGTATTGCCGGATATGCACTTTCTCCAATATCTCAAACAGATACGATTGTAGAGTATTTCATACGAAACAAGGATTATAATGTTTTAAAGATTGATATAGTATTATTTGATTATGGCTTGGAACCATTATCAAATGCTTAGTTAAAATGTTCAAAGGTCGCCTTCAGGTTGACCTTTTTTTATTGCCAACGAGGTATGATTACATCACAACAAGGAAATGAGCCTCACTGCAGGGAGGCAAGTGAACAAATTGGAGGTAATCATTATGAGTAAAGGATATACAGAAATTGTTTATATTTTAGATAGAAGTGGCTCGATGGGAGGACTTGAAGCCGATACAATAGGCGGATTCAATTCTATGATGGAAAAGCAAAAGAAAACAGGTGAAAAAGCTGTTGTATCTACCGTGTTATTTGATGATGAGTGCGAAGTGCTTCATGATCGTATATCAATTGACAGGGTTGAAAAGATGACGGATGAAGATTATTACGTTCGTGGCTGTACAGCTCTTCTGGATGCTGTGGGGGGTGCAATCCATCATATTGGAAATGTACATAAGTATGCTAGGCCAGAAGATAGACCAGAGAAGACAATATTTGTTATTACTACTGATGGAATGGAAAATGCAAGTAGCCATTATTCTTATGATAAGGTGCAAAAGATGGTAAAACGCCAGCAGAAAAAGTATGGATGGGAGTTTATTTTTATAGGAGCAAATATTGATGCTTATGCAGAGGCACAGCGCTTTGGTATTAGAAAAGATAGAGCTGTTAATTATGTATGTGATGATATTGGAACAGCAAATGTATATGCAGGAGTATCGAAGGCTGTCTGTTCTGTAATGATTGCAAATAATATCGAAGAAATGGAAGAATGCCTATCTGATAGTGGCTGGGATGAAGAGATTAATGCTGATTATCAAAAGCGTGGAGCTAAGAAAGGGGGATGTAAGTAATGGCTATTAAGGGTGCCGTATTAGGCGATATATTGGGATCACAGTATGAGTTTAATCGTCCGAAGAATCTGGACTGGCAAAATATACCGCTTATCATAGATGATAAAGCTAAGTTTACGGATGACTCTGTTATGATGCTTGCCATAAAGAAAGCTCTGGTGGAAGATAATGATTTAGTTGAAACAATGGTGGATGTTGGTCAGCAGTATCCGTTCTGTGGATACGGAGCAAAATTTTTTAGCTGGATCAATGGGAAAAAGCATCAGCCGTATAACAGTTGGGGCAATGGTTCTGCTATGCGAGTTGCTTTTGTGGGAGATTTCTACGAAGATTATGATGAAATGCAGGCGATGGCAGCTAAAACGGCTGAAGTATCTCATAATCATCCGGAAGGAATCAAAGGCGCTGTTGTTACAGCTACATGTATCTGGATGGCAAAGCGTGGTAAGTCTAAGCAGGAGATATACGATTATGTTTTGTCGGAATATCCAGCCAAATTTATCTTCTTCTGCTCTTGGTCCGGTGGTCGGAATACTGGCGGATGGAAGAGATCTTGCTGTCGGACTCGGACATGAAGGCCTTCAGCTTCTCTTCAAACAGCTGGTCTGCCGTCTTGGGGGCTGCGGGCTGCACGGGGGCGCGGTTGGGGCGGCTGTTCTGACCTTCCCGGCGCTGTCCGCCGTTGCCGCGGAACTCGCCTCTGGGCGCATTCTCCCGCTGGGGCTTGGGCTCCAGGCGCTTGATGGACAGATTGATCTTGCCATTGTCCAGGCCAATGACCATCACCTTCACATCCTGGCCCTCGGTCAGGTGCTGGTGGATATCGCTGACGTAGGCATTGGCAACCTCTGAGATATGTACCATACCGGTCTTATTCTCCGGCAGGGCGATGAACGCGCCAAAATTGGTGATGGACTTGACTTTTCCCTCTAAAACGGCTCCGACGGTTAACTCCATAGATGCTATGTTTCCTCCAAAATTATTTCAGGCGCAGCGGTGTGCTGCTGCCGGTTTTCAATTTCCGCTGCCGGGCTGGATGATGACCGCGTCGGGGTCTACAAGCCCCAGCTCCTCTGAGGCAATGGCCCGGATGGCCTCGTCCGACTCCATGTCGGTCAGGCGCTCCTGCAGGCGGCGATTCTGCCCTGCGGTCTGAGCGGCCAGAGTCCGGGTGTCCGCGATTTGGGACTGTACGCTCAGCCTGACCCAGCTCAGGGCCGCCAAGGCCAGCATGGAAAATACCACCAGACTGAGGATCAGGACCTTCAACAGCGGCGTTGAGCGGTTCCAGACGATCCTGGTGCTGCCGATTTTTACGGACGACTCTTGCATTGGGCTTCCCTCCCCGGTTCAGCGAATTCTTCCGTCCTATTGTAACCCATTTTCCGGCAGATGCAAACACATTTTTTGCGATTTTAAAAATTTTTTTCGGGACAGACAAAAATACACCGGCCATGGCCTTCAGAAGAGACCAAAACCCATAAAACACCGGCTGCAGCACCGCACCCAGGCTTTTATCCGCGGCCCAAAAGCCGGGAAGCATCGCTGCGGCACAGCCAAGCCGCAGGTCTCCGCCGCAAACGCCAAAATTCAGCCAGCAGAGTCCCGCTCCCGTCATCAGCACAAACAGCGGATCCCCTCGCTTTCCCAGGGGCCGCAGGAAGCCCCACAGCAGCCCCAGAGCCGCGCCTAAGAGAAAGGCCGCGCCAAGCATCGTCCCCATTAGCCCAGCAGCCTTTGCAGGAAGGAGCCGCTCTGCCGGGGGGCCTCGTAGCTCAATGCGCTGATCGTGCCCTCCACCGTTACCCTTCCCCCTTCCACGGACAGCTCTTTCATCTGCAGCTGCTCCCCCTGGACCGTCAGCGTCCCCATATCCGTCTGCAAAACCACCGCGTCCTCGTCAAACCGGACCACCTCCGTGACACCCGTAACACTGAGGCTCTTCCGCTCGGTCAGCCGCAGGCTGTGGCTCTCCTGAACCAAGGTCTCCACCCCCTTCCCGGAAGCAGTATATGCCCCCACTCCCCTGCCCAGAACCGAACATTTCCTTCGGCAATCGTTGACAGGCCGGGCAAAACGGGGTAAAATATTTCTAGAAACGGAAAGGTGTGAGCGCTATGAAGAAAAAGGATGTTCAGAGCATGGTGCGGCTGATGCTGACGCCGGTGCTGATGGTGATCCTGGGCATTGTTCTGGTGGTACGGCCGGACTCTGCCTCGGCTCTTGTGGGCAAGGTCCTGGGCTGGGTCCTGCTGGTGGTGGGCATTGGCCTGCTGGTGGAATCCATTGCCGTGAAGGAGCTGACCACCAGCAGAATCCTGTTTGTGGTGGTGGCTGCTGCTCTGGGCCTGTGGCTGGTGCGCAATCCCCTGCGTCTTGCGGCTGCTCTGGGCCGGGTTGCTGGGCTGCTGATCCTGGTGCGGGCCGTACAGGATATCATCAACGCCGCCCGCTGGAAGTGCGGCATGAAGTATGCCCTGCTGTCTGCCATCATCGGCGGACTGCTGATCCTGCTGCCCATGACCACCTCCCGGGCGGTTTGGGTCATTGTAGGCCTGTTGGTCATTGCGGTGGGTGTGCTCATGGCCATTGACCGTCTGAAGCCCGGAAAGCTCCTGGGCGACGGCGGCAACATCATCGACGCCCAATGAGATACGCCTGCTGCTCTCTGGACGGGCGCGGCGGCCATGAGGCCGGTTGGGCCCTCCTGCGGCAGCTCTATCTGGAGGAGACCGGTCAGCCCCTGCCCCCTGTCCGGCTGACCAAACGGGGAAAGCCCTATTTCCCGGACAGCCCCTATCACTTCTCCATCTCCCACACCCGCCGCCATGCCGCCTGCGTCCTGGGAAAGCATCCCGTGGGCCTGGACCTGGAAGAGCTGAACCGCCCTATCCGGCTGGAAACCGCCAGAAGGGTGCTCTCCCCTGCGGAATACGCCCAATTCGAAGCCGCCCCAGACAAACGCCGGGCATTTCTGACCTTCTGGGTGCTGAAGGAGGCCCGGGTCAAGTGCGACGGTACGGGGCTGCTGGGCTTTCCAAATCGGACGGACTTTACCCTCCGGGACCCCCGGGTCTGGGAATGGGACGGATGCCTTGCGGCCATGATCGTTGAGAAAGGATAGAAAAATGCTGTTTGATACCCACGCCCATATGGATGACCGGGCCTTTGATGCGGACCGGGCAGAGCTTCTGACCACTTCCCTGCCCCAGGCGGGCATTGCACTGCTGATGAACCCCGGCTGTTCCGCCGCCTCCTCTGAGGCGGCGGCAGCTCTGGCCCGGGAATACGACTACATCTATGCCGCCGTCGGCTCCCATCCGGATGCGGCGGACGAGGTAAACGACGCCGTGCTGGACCGCTACCGGCAGCTGTGCCGGGAGAATCCAAAAATAAAGGCCGTTGGAGAGATCGGCCTGGATTATCACTATGAGGATATTCCCAGGGACATCCAGAAGAAGGCCTTCGCCGCTCAGATGGAGCTGGCCCGGGAGCTGAAAAAGCCCGTCATCGTTCACGAGCGGGAGGCACACCAGGACGGCATGGACATCGTCACCGCCTTCCCGGAGGTGACGGGGGTGTTCCACTGCTTCTCCGGGTCTGCGGAAATGGCCAAATGGCTGGTTGCCCGGGGCTGGTACGTAGGCTTTACGGGTGTGCTGACCTTCAAAAACGCCCGCCGTGCCCTGGAAGCCGCCGCAGCGGTGCCCCGGGACCGGGTGGTCATTGAGACGGACTGCCCCTATATGGCCCCGGAGCCCTTCCGGGGCAAGCGCAACGACCCCACCCGGCTCTACCGCATGGCCGAGGCTCTGGCGAGCCTCTGGAGCGTAAGCCCGGAGGAGGCCCAGGCCCTTACCTTCGAAAACGGGAAAAGGCTATATGGGATTTGAAAATCCATTGAAAACCTACGCAATCAATCGTATAATAGGGCACAAACCAACAACAGGAGAGAACTATGCTGAATCAATTTTCCAGATCGGAGCTGGTCTTTGGCAAGGATGCCATGGAGCGGCTGAAAAACGCCCGGGTTGCCGTGTTTGGCATCGGCGGCGTGGGGGGATATACCGTGGAGGCCCTGGCCCGGTCCGGGGTTGGGGCGCTGGATCTGATCGATGACGACAAGGTCTGCATCACCAACCTGAACCGGCAGATTCTGGCCACCCGCAGCACCGTTGCAAAATACAAGGTGGATGTGGCCAGGGACCGCATTCTGGACATCAATCCCAACTGCCAGGTGACAACTTACCAGACCTTTTTCATGCCGGACACCGCCGACCGGTTCGATTTTTCCCAGTATGACTATGTGGTGGATGCCATCGACACCGTTACCGGCAAGAAGGAGATCATCCTTCGGGCCCGGGCAGCGGGCGTTCCGGTGATCAGCTCCATGGGCGCGGGCAATAAGGTGGAGGCCTCGGCCTTTAAGGTTGCGGATATCTACAAGACCAGCGTGTGCCCCCTGGCCCGGGTCATGCGAAAGATCTGCCGCCAGAACGGCATAGACCACCTGAAGGTGGTCTACTCCGAGGAAAAGCCAATCCGTCCCCTGGAGGACATGGCAATTTCCTGCCGGGCGCACTGCGTCTGCCCTCCTGGCACGGCCCGCAAGTGTACCCAGCGCCGGGACATCCCCGGCTCCACTCCCTTCGCCGTGGCCGCCGCCGGCATGATCATCGCCGGTGAGGTAGTCAAAGACCTGACGGCCTTCGACCGGGGAGACCGCTAAGCACGAACGCATAAGAGAACAGAACCCCCCAGGGAACGTCCGCTCCTGGGGGGTTCATGACGAAATGGCGTATTTTGAAGCCCTGGGAAATGCTGCACCAGCCAAGACACAGGGATGGACGTTGTACATGGGGACAACGAATGGGGCCGAGACTGCGAAAATTCGCAAACGATAGACAGCACCGCCCGGCGGTACGCAAGAGGAACCACCGGGCGGCGTGTCCGTTTGGGAGCGTGTACTCCTTTTTGACTGGAAAGCCAGGCTTTTCCAATCGCCGGATAAATTTTTCGCCAGTCGTCGGAAAAATGTTTCAGGTGATTGGTGAAGTTCACGAATTCCTGGAGAAATCCCGCTTAGTTCCGTTGCATTGTCCACGACAAAACAGCCCACGCACCAATCATCCTTTGCCCCTCATCATACATAATTCCCCTTTTCCTGCAAATACTTCTACCGGAGTAAACAGCGCTTTGCGCTTCAAAGGAGAAAAGAATATGAAAGCAACAGGCATTGTACGCCGGGTGGACGACCTGGGGAGAATCGTCATTCCGAAGGAGATCCGCAGAACCCTGCGAATCCGGGAGGGCGACCCGTTGCAGACATCATTGACACGGTGGGAAGTGTACTGCTTTTCTATGTTGGGTTTGGCTAAGAGGCGGGGGTGGTAGTTGTACATAGTGACAACAAAGAGAGCTGAAATTGTGCGTATACGAAAGGGGTAAATTGAGATGAAAGAAGTCACTTCCTGCGAATTTAACATGGACACCGCCTGCGTGGAGCTTTACTTTTCCGATGGCAGCATGGTCGCTATCAGCACCATCGCCGTGGAAAACGAAGTCGTAGACAGTATGTATCAACGCTCAGAGTTGGATTGGCTGATTTACAATAAGCCAATGGAATATGCGCAGCTGGTGCTAGGCGGTGAGATTGAGAAATATCTCAAGGGGACGGCGGATCATCGGTTGGAGGATTAGGGGAATAGAAGTGGAGCAGCCCACCGGTCAATTGATCGGTGGGCTGTCATTTTATGTCTGCCTAATCATCTACACATATATCTTCGATTAGTTTTCTCGTAAGCGCTCAGAGCGCTTACGTTATAAGTTTTTACGCTTCTGATATTAATAACTTATCTACGATATATGTTATGGATTAAGTCTCATTGGTGAAATAGTTTGAATGTGGGGTGTTCAGTTCTCTGTAGAGTAGTTCATTGTTGCCACCGCTTTCGCCTTTTCGATAAACTACCTGATAATGAATTTCCAGGGCTTCTCGGAAGGCGTTGTAGTCCCGTCGAGTCAAGGCTTTCCAAATGCTGCGGTGCTTCTCGACAGTAAAGAGAAGATAGGAAGAAGATGTGGGCCGTTCGTAGTTTTTATCATAAGCCCAGAAAGAGTCCAACAGGGAGCTGAGCAGGGGCATTTTTAGTCCTGCATACAGTACCCTATGAAAGGCAGCATCTGCTTCGGCAAAACGGATGCCGAATGTGGCCTGTTCACTGCTGGAACTGGCGTGTTTTCGCGCAATGGAGTCCATGACCTGAACATACTGTCCTAGTCGCTCAATGGAATCCGGCTTAATGGTTTCAAAAGCCTCCTGCGCAAAGCCTAATTCCAGAACCCGGCGAAGCCTGCGAAACTGTTCCAGCATGTCGCCAGCATCGGCGCCAACATTATATATTAAACTGTCAAAAAGGCAATCTGGATTAAACTCTTGAATCACACTACCTACTCCGGGGGTCGAACGAACAAGCCCTGTGATTTCCAATGCTTTTATGGCTTCCCGCAGTACATTGCGGCTAACTCCCAGCAAACGACACATTTCCATTTCAGTTGGCAGTTTATCCCCGGGTTTTAGACCGCTTTTCAAAATATAATCCTTAATTTCCTGATAGACCTGCAGATACAGTTTAGGGGTTTTCAAACTTCGCATTTTCGGAACAACGGTATTTGACATGGTACTCCTCTTTTCTTAATATTCACTGACCTATGTCAAAGTTTCGGGACGGTTTTCCCAAAACCAAATTGCAGTATCAGCAGAATAAATCGTGAATTTTCTTTGCCACCAGCATAGCATAAACCAACAAGAAAAGTCAACCAGCCAATGGGCTATTTGTAATATTCGACAAAACAACAAGATTGAATATGTGAAAACATACAAAAATGAAAATAGCTATTGACAAATATTGTATAAAGTGATATTTTTCTTGTAGATTGTAGTTTGTAGAACAAAGTACAAATACAAAGTTTGCTGTGGGAGATGAGTCTATGCAATGTAAGCAGAAGTCCGGCAGCGTCCGCCTTCGGGGGGATACCCGCTTCGCCTATACGGTCGGTGCCCCAATGTTTGCATATCTTCTAATCGTGTTGATTATTCCTGTGTGCTGGGGCTTATACATCAGCTTCACGGATAAGATGATTGGCAGTCAGGGACATTTTGTTGGGCTGAAAAACTATATCAATCTATTAAAGAATGGGAGCTTCCGCAATGCGGTTGGTAATACAGTCGTCTACACTGTATTCTCCATTCTCGGGAAATTGGTATTCGGTTTGATTATGGCATTGGTCCTAAATTTTCAGTTCAAAGGAAGAAACGTGGCGCGGGCATTGATGATCATACCTTGGACGCTGCCCAATATCGTAGCGGTTTTGAACTGGCGCTGGATTTTTTCTGATACCGGTGGCGTGGCCAACTACCTGCTGACCCGAATGGGACTGATTGACCGAAATCTGATATGGCTGGGCAATGCAACCTTAGCTATGGTTGCCGTCCTGGTGGCAAACATATGGCGGGGAAGTCCCTTCTTTGGAATTTCCATTTTGGCCAGGCTGCAAACAATCCCAAAAGATTACTATGAGGCGGCAGAGTTGGATGGAGCGGGTGTGTTCCAGAAATTCTTCTATGTAACCCTTCCTGAAATCATGGATGTTATTCTTCTGACTATGCTGGTCTCTACGATTTGGACTATTAACGAGTTCGAGTCGGTCTGGCTGCTTACCGGCGGTGGACCTAGCGGAGCTACGGAGGTTATAGGTGTTTTCAGCTACCGTACGGCAATGACCAATATGCAGCTGGGCATGGCGGTCGCGCTGGAGCACCTGCGTGCTGATCGGCGACGGCTCCAGCCCCATCTGCTCGCAGACGTATTTTTCCACAAACGGATCGACGTTGGCATAGGTGCCGACCGCGCCGGAGATCTTGCCCACGCGGGTGATCTTGTGCGCGTGCTCCATGCGCTCAAGGTTGCGCTGCATTTCGGCATACCAGAGCGCGAATTTCAGCCCCAGCGTCGTCGGCTCGGCGTGAACGCCGTGGGTGCGGCCCATGCACGGGGTCATCTTGTATTTGACCGCCTGAGCGGCCAGCACGTCGATGAACCTGCGCATATCGGCCTCGATGATATCCAGCGCCTGAGAGACGATGCTGGAAAGCGCGGTATCCACCACGTCCGTGCTGGTCAGGCCGAAGTGCAGGTACTTCGATTCCTCGCCCAAGCTCTCGGCCACGCAGCGGGTGAACGCCACAACGTCGTGGCGGGGGG